>Ga0153918_1000378_pt1 | contig 22786 bp, 19 predicted proteins | sample TSFL002MetaG_FD_104687 | JGI IMG/M metagenome (GOLD analysis project Ga0153918, IMG submission 104687) | Attine ant fungus gardens microbial communities from Florida, USA - TSFL002 MetaG | ecosystem: Host-associated > Fungi > Mycelium > Unclassified | place: USA: Florida, Paynes Creek Historic... | reverse complement strand
CACCACTTCGCCACCCTGCAGGGCATTGCTCTCCTGCCCTTCCACCTCCAGGGTGGCGGCCTCCACCGGTTGCCAGTCAGCAAGGCCGGGAACATGCTCGTGGGGTGGCGCGCTGTAGGCCAGTGAGGCAAAGCTCGACACGAACGCGACATCCACCATGTTCAACGTCGCATACACGCTTTCGAGCATGGCCACCCGCAAGGCTGCCTTGCGCTCCTGCGTATCGCCGACATGCAGTGCTTCATCGACATCCAGCGCCACTTTGTTGATGCTGGCACCCAGCAGCATCAGTGACATCGGCCAGCCCAAAGGTGCAAGGCCACCAAACACATTCAGGAACGCCGAGAGGTAGCCACTGTACATCGCCTTGCGCAACCGGGCGTTGTCTTGAAGCATCTGCCCCGTCAGGCGCATCTCGGTAGTAGCCTGGTTGGCCACCCAGTCGAACAGGTCGATGTCCAGCGGCCGCTTGAAAAGCGACAAGGCGATCAGGCCAGCCTGTTCCGAGCGGCTGTCAGCGATACCTTGCAGGTGAAGTCGAATCAGCTGATTGACCGACCGGTCGCGGGGGTTACTGTGCGCACCGACCACAAACGACTCCAGCGTGGTCGCAGACTGCAGCTGCGTACGCACCCAGTTGGCCATCTCCTGTTCGCTGGCAAAGCCCCTGAGTGCCTCTTCCGCCCACGGCGTGTAGGCCAGCACCCGGCCGTCCTGCGCGTGCAGGCTGAACAGGCAGCCCCTGTCCTGGTTCACGAATGGGTATCGGTTGACCTGTAACGGACTGTCGGTGGTTTGCGCCTGCAGTTGCGTCAGGGTGGGCAATTGCCCTGGAGCGAGGGTTGCAGCGACCATTGAACGCACGCGTTGCCAATCGAGAATCGAGATGCGACCGTCTCGCAGTGCAGCCGCAGCTTGGCCCAACAGGTTGGTTTTCGCCAGCACGCGAAAATGCACGCCGTTGGTCGCCCAGAAGTCCTCGACCTGCTGCCGGTAGAGCGCCGGGAAGTCCAGCGCCCACAGGTCCTTCTGCACCTCGCTGCCGAGCATCCGAACTTCATTGCGCTCATCGAACACACTGGCGTGCGGCCCCTGCAGATAGAAGCCACCACGCTGGTCAAGTTCGTCGCTGGCGTCCTGGAAATACAGGTCGAAGCGCTCGAGTACCAACTCGGTCAGCGGCATAGACTTCTGCGGTGGCCCGCTGTGCTGCCAGCCGGTGAACGTTCGCGGGCTGGTACTTGAGGTGTTGAACTGGTGCCACCAGACAAAGCGAGGGTTCATCGCTTTGCCGGTGTGCTTGCGCACTATCTGTGCAGCATGCAGATGCGCCAGCGCGTAAAGATCCGGATAGCTCTCCAGGATCTGGTCCACCAGTTGAACCAGCGGACGCCCAGCGTCCGCTGCCTCGATGCCGCGAAGCGCTTTTTCGGTGATCGTATTCATGACCCACTCCAGGCCGTTGCAATCGGACGGGCATGCTTGCGCGTCGACACCGGGCGTGAGTGGTAGAGGAGTGACGCCAATGGCTGCACATGCGCGAATACCCGCGCCGGCTGATTAGCCGGCGCAGGTCATGGGTATTGCGCGAGGTTGCCCTGCGGGATGACCCGCTTGGCCTGCAGGTAGGCTTTGGACCAATAACTGTTGGACAGGTAATCCAGGCGTACCGTACCGCCCGTGCGGGGCGCATGCACGAAGCGCCCCTCGCCCACGTAGATACCCGCATGGCTGACCTGCGAGCCACCACCGGTGGCGAAGAACACCAGGTCGCCCGACTGCAGGGAGTTGATGTCCACGGTAGGCGCGCGCATGACGATCATTTCGCGAGTGGAACGCGGCAAGCTGATTCCCGCGGCATCGCGGTACACATAACCGATCAGGCCGCTGCAGTCGAACCCGGAATCCGGTGTGTTGCCACCCCACCGATACGGTGTACCCACCAGGCCGATCGCACGCATCAACACGTCGTCGGCGAGCGGCGAGCCTTCGGGCTGGTTGTAGGTGATCTGTGGCTGCACCACAGGGGCCGGTGCCGGGGCACGGCTGGAGCAGGCGGCCAGCAGTGCCACCAGGGAAAGGAATGCGAAGCGCGCCATCATCGCCATGGCCAGAACTTCCTGTCTGAGACCGAACGGCCGCAGCCGAAAAGAGTTGAGAAATTAGATTAGACGCTTTCTGTAAATGCGCACGGCGGCGAGCTTTTTCAGCTACGCCGCCGTGGCAGGATATATCATTTTGACATCAGTTGCGCGCGATATTGGTGGTCGGCGCCATGGCCAAGGCACGCTTGGCTTCGATGAAGGTCTTGCTCCAGTAGCGATCACCGAGGCTGTCGATGCGCACACCACCGCTGCGGCGGCTGCTGGAGTGGATGAACTGGTTATCACCCAGGTAGATGCCGGCATGGCTGACTCGGCCACGACCATTGGTGCTGAAGAACAGCAGGTCGCCTGGCTTGAGCTTGTTGCGAGCCACCTTTGGCGCATCGACGTTGATCATTTCGCGGGTCGATCGCGGCAGGTTCATGCCCGCCTCTTCGCGGAACAGGTAGCCGATGAAACCGCTGCAGTCGAAACCTGAGGCTTCCGAAGTACCGCCGAAGCGGTAGCGGGTGCCGATCAGCGACATGCCGCGCTCGAGGATGCTGTCAGCCAGCACCGGGAGCTGATAGGGCTTGCTGCTGGAGAAGGCCTCCAGGTCATCTTCAGTGGCCTGTTCTTCTTCGCCGAAAACGGACGAAGGCGAAGCTTTGGCCTTGTTGACCGATTGCGAGGCAATCGGGGTGTGATCCTGGGGCTGGGAAGCCGGGCCGTGGGCCGCGCAGCCAAACAACAGGGTCACGAGTGCGAGTGGCACGAGGGGTGCGAAGCGCTTGAGCATGGGCACGACCGTGTCTGTAATCCTTTAGAAGGGTGAAACTATGCCCTCTATCATGGTCATTTGCAAATTTTATCGAAAAAGATGTGACTTTTTCGTTTTGCGCCTCGGAGCCCAGTGTTTACGGGCGTTACCAGCCGAGGGTTTCCTTCAGGAAAGGGATGGTCAGCTTGCGCTGGGCCTGCAGGGAGGCCTGGTCGAGACGTTCGAGCAGGTCGAACAGCGCGCTCATGCTGCGCGTACCGCGCGTGAGGATGAAATGGCCGACCTCGTCGGTCAGGTGCAAACCACGGCGCGAGGCACGCAATTGCAGGGCGCGCAGTTTGTCTTCATCGGACAGGCCACGCATCTGGAAGACCAGCGCGAGGGTCAGGCGAGACTTGAGGTCAGGCAGCTTGATCGGCAGTTCACGGGGCGAGGCCGAGGCCGCCAGCAGCAGGCGGCGGCCGCTGTCGCGCAGGCGGTTGAACAGGTGGAACATCGCTTCTTCCCAGTCCGCCTTGCCGGCGATCACATGCAGGTCGTCGATGCACACCAGTTCGTATTGGGCCAGGTAATCGAGCAGTTCGACGCCACGATCGAGCAATTGCGCCAGTGGCAGGTATACCGCCGGTTCGCCGCGTTGCTGGAAGCGATGGGTGGCTGCCTGCAGCAGGTGGCTGCGCCCGACGCCCTGCTTGCCCCACAGGTAGATGAGGCTCTCGGTCCAGCCGGCGTCGGCTTCGCATAGCCGCTCGACATAGCCTAACGCCGCAGCATTGGCGCCCGGATAGTAGTTGATGAAGGTGGCGTCATCGCGCAGGCGCACACCCAGGGGCAACTGGATCGGTGGTTTCATGCTCGCGGGCGGTCGGCAGGACCGCAGGGGGCCTTTGGTGAACAATGTGCAAAGTCTATACCCGCATTGCAGGGCGCACAATCATACAGGCGGATTGCACAAGCAAAATCAACGAGTTGCGCCACTTTGGGGCGACGCAACCAAAGCTGGCGGTCACAGATCCGGGTCGACATCGCCGGCGTACATGTCAGATTCCTTGTACAAGTCGTGCACATGGCGGAGCAGGACCATGATCACCGCCGCCACTGGCAACGCCAGCAACACGCCGGTGAAACCGAACAGTTCGCCACCGGCAAGGATGGCGAAGATCACCGCCACCGGGTGCAGGCCGATACGGTCACCGACCAGCAGCGGCGTGAGTACCATGCCCTCGAGGGCCTGCCCGACCATGAACACGGCGACGATGCCAAGCATCGGATACAGGTCACCGCCAAACTGGAACACACCGGCCACCAATGCTGCGCCGATGCCAATGATGAAGCCCATGTAAGGCACGATGGCCGCCAGCCCCGCCAGCATGCCGATCAGCAGGCCCAGTTCCAGCCCGACCAGCATCAGGCCGGCCGAGTAGATGACGCCAAGCGCGAGCATCACCATCAACTGCCCACGAACGAAGGCACCCAGTACCTCATGGCATTCACCGGCCAGGCTGACCACCTGCGGCTCGCGTTGACGCGGCAGCAGGCCGCGCAGCTTGGCCATCATCAAGTCCCAGTCGCGCAACAGGTAGAAGCCCACCACCGGGATCAGCACCATGTTGGCCAACCAGGCGATCAGCGCCAGGCTCGACGCGGTGACATGGGACAGCAGCATACCGACGATATCGGTGGTCTGGCCCATGTGCGCGCCGATGGCGGCCTTGATCTTGTCGAACTTCCAGAAGCCGTCGGCCAGGCCCAGGCGGCCCTGTACCCAGGGCAGCGCCACATGTTCGAGCCAATCGAGCATCTGCGGCGCCAGCTCGTACAGGCGCAGCAGCTGTTTGGCCAGCAGCGGCACCAGCACCAGCAGCAAGGCCATCAGCAGCAAGGTGAAGAGGCCGAACACCACCACCACACCCCAGGTACGCGACAGGCCCACGCGTTCCAGGCGGTCGACCAGAGGATCGGCCAGGTAGGCCAGCAAGATGCCAACCAGGAACGGTGTAAGGATGTTGTGCAGACTATATAGAAGCACGGCGATCAGTAGCGCAGCACCCCAACCGATCCAGCGACGCACGTCAGTCATCGATAACGCCCCTTACCAACGGAATCGCAGGCCGTCGAACGGCTTGGCGGCGACGGCTGCGGGCGTGCCTGGCTGGCCAGGTGCAGCGCCCGGAGTCGGCGCCGGTGTGGCCGGGGTCGGCGGTGCCTGCTCGGGTGGCACCTCCTGCAATCTGGCCAGGCCCAGCTGGGCACGCAGCTGCTCACGGTTACCACTGACCGCATAGGTCAAGGTACCGCCTTCGGCCAGCTGCAGGCGCGGGCCATATGGCTCGAGGACACGGCTCAGCTCGGCATAGCGTTGCAGGTTCATGCCTTGCACCTGCAGCTGCAGCTGGCTGCTGGCGCCGGGCTTGACCACATAACGCGGCGCCAGGCGGCTGCTCACCGCCAACATGACAGCGTCCGCCAGGGCAGCCTGGTCAGCGCCCTCGACATTGCCCTGCTCACGCTGGTCGCCCTGCCACAACTGCCATTTACCTTGCCATCTGCCATCGGCCTCGTGGGCATGCACCGCCAACATGGCATCGGCGCCGTAGCGCTCGGAGGCTTGTCGCAGCGGGGCCGGATCGGTGCCTTCGAGCTGCTGGGCATTGGCCACCAGCTGCTCTTGCAGATCGGCCAGCGGCAGCCGCAGCGGCAGGCCGCGGTGCTGGGCTGCCCGGCGCAGCGGCTGGGCACTGGCCTGGCCATCGCCGACCAGGTTGCTGCCTTCGGCACTGTCGTTGAGCCACCAGCCGAGGATGGAGGGCCGGTTACTGCCCCACAGCGCCAGCCCGGCCTTGCGCAAGGCCCGTTCGGTGCTGCCGGGGTCGAACTCGACCAACACCGATTCTGGCGGCCCGGCCTCGGTACCGACCTGGTTGATGATCTGTTGCGGGTCTTTGCGCAACGCCGCCAGCGCCGGGCTCTGCACCGCCTTGGGGTCGCCGGTCAGGCGCAGCACCAAGGTATCGAAGGCCTTGGCAGTGGCGGCGGTGCGCGCTTCGGCGCCCTGCCCTTCGAGCGGCTCGCGCACCTGATAGAGCCCGGAGACGGTTTCAGCCTGCGCAGTGATGCAGGCCAGTGCAAGGCACCCTGCTGCCAGATAATTGAATAGTCGCATGGGGGATTCCTGTCCGATTGCGCTTGAAGCTTGTGGCTTGCAGCTTATACAGAAGGTGGCTCATCAACCACCCGCAGACCTTTTTCAGCAATTTACCGCCCTGCCCGTCGGCCTGAGGATGGCCGCTGCCCGGCAACCCTGATAAAATCGCGCGCCTTCACAGACCACTGACGTTTCAGGCAGCCGCCGCTTCCCAGCCGGCCTTGGCCGTCATGGTCGTTTCTACGAATCCCTCCCTCTTAAAGGCCTGGATCAATGAGCAAGCAACCCTCCCTGAGCTACAAGGACGCCGGTGTAGACATCGACGCCGGCGAAGCACTGGTCGAACGCATCAAGGGCGTGGCAAAACGCACCGCACGCCCTGAAGTCATGGGTGGCCTGGGCGGCTTCGGCGCCCTCTGCGAGATCCCGGCCGGCTACAAGCAGCCGGTGCTGGTCTCCGGCACCGACGGCGTCGGCACCAAGCTGCGCCTGGCACTGAACCTGAACAAGCACGACAGCATCGGCCAGGACCTGGTCGCCATGTGCGTCAACGACCTGGTGGTCTGCGGCGCCGAGCCGCTGTTCTTCCTCGACTACTACGCCACCGGCAAGCTGAACGTCGACGTGGCCGCCACCGTGGTCACCGGCATCGGCGCCGGCTGTGAACTGGCTGGCTGCTCCCTGGTCGGCGGCGAAACCGCCGAAATGCCGGGCATGTACGAAGGCGAAGATTACGACCTGGCAGGCTTCTGTGTCGGCGTGGTGGAAAAGGCCGAGATCATCGACGGTTCCAAGGTTGCCACCGGCGACGCGCTGATCGCCCTGCCGTCCTCCGGCCCACACTCCAACGGCTACTCGTTGATCCGCAAGATCCTCGAAGTGTCCGGCACCGACATCGAAAACACCCAGCTCGACGGCAAGCCGCTGACCGACCTGCTGATGGCGCCGACCCGCATCTACGTCAAGCCACTGCTGCAGCTGATCAAGAACACCGGCGCCGTCAAGGCCATGGCCCACATCACCGGTGGCGGCCTGCTCGACAACATCCCGCGTGTACTGCCGAAGAACGCCCAGGCCGTGGTTGACGTGGCCAGCTGGCAGCGCCCGGCGGTGTTCGACTTCCTGCAGGAAAAAGGCAACGTCGACGAGCACGAAATGCACCGCGTCCTGAACTGCGGCGTCGGCATGGTCATCTGCGTGGCCCAGGATCAGGTCGACGCAGCCCTGAACGAACTGCGCGCCGCCGGTGAACAGCCTTGGGTCATCGGCCATATCGCCGAGGCCACCGAAGGTGCCGCCCAGGTCGAACTGCAGAACCTCAAGGCACACTGATGCCGAGCAAGCCCTGCAATGTAGTGGTACTGCTGTCGGGTTCCGGCAGCAACCTGCAAGCCTTGATCGACAGTTGCCGCACGCAGGACAGCCAGGTACGCATCGCCGCGGTGGTCTCCAACCGTGCCGATGCCTATGGCTTGCAGCGGGCCCAGGCGGTCGGTATCGACACCGTGGTGCTCGACCACACCCAGTTCGACGGCCGTGAAGCCTTCGATGCTGCGCTGATGGCGCACATCGACGGTTTCACCCCGGACCTGGTGGTGCTGGCTGGCTTCATGCGCATCCTGAGTGGCGGCTTCGTGCGCCACTACCACGGCCGCCTGCTCAACATCCACCCGTCGCTGCTGCCCCGCTACAAGGGCCTGCATACCCACCGTCGGGCACTGGAGGCAGGCGACGCCGAACATGGCTGCAGCGTACACTTCGTCACCGAGGAACTCGATGGCGGGCCCCTGGTCGTACAGGCTGTAGTACCGGTGCTGCCTGATGACACGGTGGAAAGCCTGGCCCAAAGGGTTCACCATCAGGAACACCAGATCTACCCGCTGGCGGTGCACTGGTTTGCCCAAGGGCGCTTGCGCCTGGGTGAACAGGGTGCCTTACTGGATGACCAACCGCTGCCGGCCAGTGGTCACTTGATCCGACCCTAGGAGAATTTATGCGTCGCGCCCTGCTATTGGCTCTCGCCGTGCTTGCCCTGCCCCTCCAGGCAGCTGACCTGAAGCCGTTCTCGGCAAGCTACACCGCCGACTGGAAGCAACTGCCCATGAGCGGCACCGCCGAGCGCAGCCTGGTCAAGAACAAGGACGGCAGCTGGAACCTTGATTTCAAGGCCTCCATGATGATCGCCAGCCTGACCGAGCAAAGTACCCTGCGCCTGGACAACGACACCCTGCTGCCGCAAAAGTACCACTTCGAGCGCGGCGGCCTGGGCAAGGCCAAGACCGTCGACCTGACCTTCGACTGGAACGCCAAGAAAATCACCGGTACCGACCGCAAGGACGCCATCAACCTGCCGCTCAACCGCGGTGTGCTGGACAAGTCGTCCTATCAACTGGCCCTGCAGCACGATGTGGCTGCCGGCAAGAAGAGCATGACCTACCAGGTGGTCGATGGCGACGAGATCGACGCTTATGACTTCCGCGTACTCGGCACCGAGAAGGTCACCACCAAGACTGGCCAGGTCGAGGCGATAAAAGTCGAGCGCGTGCGCGACCCCAGCCAGAGCAAGCGCATCACCGAGCTGTGGTTCGCCAAGGATTGGGATTACCTGCTGGTACAACTGCGCCAGGTCGAGACCGATGGCAAGGAGTACGTGATCGTGCTGCAGGATGGCACGGTCGATGGCAAGACGGTGAAGGGTAACTGATCCGCTACAGCCCGCAGTATCCGGAGCCCCGCCCTGTGCGGGGCTTCTTTTTGCCTGGCTTTCATGAAACTTGTTTCATGCCCGTTTTATTTACTTAGCCTGCTAACAAACTCTATAAAGGGGTTGTGCGACACAGTGTCGCAGCCAACTCAAGCAGTGGAGTTTACCGATGACAGTCCAAGTAACCGAACGCGACGAATCGAAAATGTCCCACGAAGGCCTGGCCGCTGGCGTGCGGATCTGGGATGTGCACCAGCAAGGCCAGCTGGTAGGCATGTTCCACCAGGAACATGAAGCTCACCAGTATCGGGCAGAGCTCGAAGCGCTGGAAAACCAGCGCACCACGCAATGACCCAGTCTTCCAGTAAAAAAACCCCGCCGCGGCGGGGTTTTTCGCATTACCACATCAGATCATCCGGGATCTTGTAGGCCGCGTACGGGTCGTCTTCGTCCGCCTCCTCGACATGGGTATTGAGCAGCAGGATGCGGCTCGCGTCGCGCTCCTGAATCTTCACCGCCGCCTCGCGCGGGATCACTTCATAGCCACCGGCATGCGACACGATGGCCAGGGCACCGTTGCTCAGGCGGGTGCGCATCAGGGCATTGACGGCAATGCGCTTGACCTTCTTGTCGTCGACGAAGTTGTAGTAGTCCTCGGTGGTCAGCTTGGGCAGGCGGGTGGCTTCGATCAACTGCTTGATCTGCGCCACACGGGCCTTCTGCTCGGCCTTTTCCTGTTGCTGGCGATTGAGCTCCTGGTCACGCCTGGCCTTTTCGACCATGGCTTCCTTGGCCATGCGCTGCTGGCTGTCGTCGACTTCGACCTGGCCTTTGTGCTCCATGCGCTTCTGTTTCTTTTCGGCTTTGTTGGTCTGTGAGACCTGTTTCTGGTTGACCAGACCGGCTTTGAGCAATTGGTCGCGAAGGGAAAGGCTCATGAATGTTCACTCACTTATGCAACAGCTCAGCCGCAGCTGGGCAGGTTCTTTTCCTGACGTTTGGCTTCACCCCAAAGGGCGTCCAGCTCGTCAAGGTTACAATGTTCAATCGGCCGACCGCTGTCACGCAATGCCTGTTCGATAAAGCGGAAACGCCGCTCGAACTTGCGGTTGGCGCGGCGCAGGGCGTTTTCCGGGTCTTGCTTGAGGTGCCGGGCCAGGTTCACGGCGGCAAACAGCAGGTCGCCGACCTCATCCTCGAGGGCATCGGCGTCGTTGTCGGCCATCGCCTGCAACACTTCGTCGAGCTCCTCGCGCACCTTGTCCAGCACCGGCAATGCCGCTGGCCAGTCGAAACCGACAGTGGCCGCGCGCTTCTGCAGTTTGGCCGCCCGCGACAGCGCCGGCAATGCCGTTGGTACGTCATCGAGCAGCGACAGTTGTTCAGGGGTGCTTTTCTCGGCGCGTTCCTCGGCCTTGATCTCTTCCCAGCGTGACTTGACCTGGGCCTCGTTCAAGCTGGGGGTGTCGAGCGGTGCGTACAGTTCACCGGTCGGGAAGACGTGCGGGTGACGACGGATCAGCTTGCGGGTGATGCTGTCGACCACGCCATCGAACTCGAAACGCCCCTCCTCCCGGGCCAACTGGCTGTAGTACACCACCTGGAACAACAAGTCGCCGAGTTCGCCCTGCAGGTGTTCGAAGTCGCCGCGCTCGATGGTGTCGGCGACTTCGTAGGCCTCTTCGATGGTGTGCTGCACGATGCTCGCGTAGTTCTGCTTCAGGTCCCATGGGCAGCCGTACTGCGGGTCGCGCAGGCGGGCCATGAGGTGCAGCAGGTCTTCGAGGGTGTAGGTCATTTGAGCAGGTCCTTCGGGGGTGGATGCATCGCGGATAAATCCGCTCCTACAGGCCTTGCCATTCCTGTAGGAGCGGACTCATCCGCGATACCAGCGCCGCGGTCTCAAGGGGTACGATTACGCCGCGTCTCGATGATGTTCGGCAACTGCGAAATCCGCCCCAGCAAGCGCCCCAGCGCATCCAGGCCCGGAATCTCGATGGTCAGCGACATCAGCGCGGTGTTGTCTTCCTTGTTCGAGCGGGTGTTGACCGCCAGCACGTTGATCTTCTCGTTCAGCAGTACCTGCGACACGTCGCGCAGCAAGCCTGGGCGGTCATAGGCGCGGATGACGATGTCGACCGGATAGGTCTGCACCGGGATCGGCCCCCAGCTTACCTGGATCATCCGCTCCGGCTCGCGCCCGGCCAGTTGCAGCGCCGAGGCGCAATCCTGGCGGTGGATGCTGACGCCGCGGCCCTGGGTGATATAACCGACGATGGCGTCGCCCGGCAGCGGCTGGCAGCAGCCGGCCATCTGCGTGAGCAAGTTGCCGACGCCCTGGATCTGGATATCGCCACGCTTGCCGGTACGCGGCCCGGTGGGCTTGCGCGGCACCAGCTCGATCTGCTCGATGCGCTCGGGCTCGAGCAATTGCTGGGCGGCGTTGACCAGATGCGCCAGGCGCAGGTCGCCGGCACCCAGCGAGGCGAACATGTCTTCGGCGGTCTTGACGTTGGTCTTCTCGGCCAGGCGCTCGAAGTCCACCTGCGGCAGGCCGAGGCGGCTGAGCTCGCGTTCGAGCAAGGTCTTGCCGGCAGCGACGTTCTGGTCACGCGCCTGCAGCTTGAACCAGTGGACGATCTTGGCCCGCGCCCGCGAGGTGGTGACGTAGCCCAGGTTGGAGTTCAGCCAGTCGCGGCTCGGGTTGCCGTGCTTGCTGGTGATGATCTCCACCTGCTCGCCGGTCTGCAGGCTGTAGTTGAGCGGCACGATGCGCCCGTTGATCTTGGCGCCACGGCAGTTGTGGCCGATCTCGGTGTGCACGCGGTAGGTGAAGTCCAGCGGCGTGGCACCCTTGGGCAGGTCGATGGCGTGGCCATCGGGGGTGAACACGTAGACCCGATCGGGCTCGATATCGACCCGCAGCTGCTCGGCCAGGCCACCGATGTCGCCCAGCTCTTCATGCCATTCGAGTACCTGGCGCAGCCAGGAAATCTTCTCTTCGTAGTGGTTGGAGCTCGGCTTGACGTCGGTGCCCTTGTAGCGCCAGTGGGCGCAGACGCCGAGTTCGGCTTCTTCGTGCATGCCGTGGGTACGGATCTGCACTTCCAGCACCTTGCCCTCGGGGCCGATCACCGCCGTGTGCAGCGAGCGATAGCCGTTTTCCTTGGGGTTGGCGATGTAGTCGTCGAATTCCTTGGGGATGTGCCGCCACAGGGTGTGCACGATGCCCAGCGCGGTATAGCAGTCACGCACCTCCGGCACCAGCACCCGGACCGCACGCACGTCGTAGATCTGGCTGAACTCGAGGCCCTTGCGCTGCATCTTGCGCCAGATCGAATAGATGTGTTTTGCCCGGCCGCTGATGTCAGCCTTGACCCCGGTGGCCAACAGCTCGTTCTGCAGCTGGTTCATCACATCGCTGATGAAGCGCTCACGGTCCAGCCGGCGCTCGTGCAACAGCTTGGCGATCTGCTTGTACTGGTCGGGCTCCAGGTAGCGGAAGGACAGGTCCTCCAGCTCCCACTTGATGTGGCCGATGCCCAGGCGGTGGGCCAGTGGCGCATAGATGTCGAACACCTCGCGCGCCACGCGCAGGCGTTTTTCGTCATCGGCGGACTTCACCGCACGGATCGCACAGGTACGCTCGGCCAGCTTGATCAGCGCCACGCGCACGTCGTCGACCATGGCCACGAGCATCTTGCGCAGGTTCTCGACCTGCGCCTGCGACCCCAGCACCAGCGACTGGCGCGGGCTGAGGCTGGCACTGATGGCGGCCATGCGCAGCACGCCGTCGATCAGCTTGGACACCACCGGGCCAAAGCGCTGGCCGACTTCGGCCAAGGTCACCTTGCCTTCACGTACCGAGCGATAGATCACCGCCGCGACCAACGAATCCTGATCGAGCTTGAGGTCAGCGAGGATTTCAGCGATTTCCAGGCCTGCCTGATAACTGGACGTCCCGTCGGCCCACGAATGCTTGGCCGGGTTGCCCTTCTTTTCGATTTCCTGGGCGAACTCGCAGGCTTCTTTCAGCGCCACGCGATCCAGAGCCGAATCGACGCTCACCACATGATCCAGCCATGCTTCGAGATTGATACTGCCGTCTGTGTTGACCGGCTGGTGCACTCTCACCTGTACCATCTTTGTTTTACCTTTCCATACAGCGCACCACACGGGTGCACTGGCTATCACCGTGCAGCTTCGCTTCCGTGGAAGCCGCACCAAGGGGCCAGCTCGCTAGCCCGCTTCGAATAACGCCATGGCTTCGACATGCGCCGTCTGAGGAAACATGTCGAGAATCCCGGCCCTTTTTAACCGGTACCCCTGGCCGACCAGCACCTGGGCGTCTCGCGCCAGCGTGGCCGGGTTGCACGATACATACACCAAGCGCTTGGCCTTGAGGCGGGCGATGTCTTGCACCACCTCGTATGCACCGTCGCGCGGTGGATCCAAGAGTACCGCAGAAAAGCCCTCGGCGGCCCATCCGGCGCCTGCCAAAGGCTGCGATAAATCGGCCTGAAAAAACGCGGCGTTATGCACATCGTTGTTCCGGGCATTGGCCGCGGCCCGATCGACCATGGCCTGTACACCTTCAACAGCCACCACTTCACGTGCCTGACGCGCCAGCGGCAGGGCAAAGTTGCCGAGGCCGCAGAACAGGTCCAGTACCCGCTCGTCAGCTTGCGGCGCGAGCCAGGCCAGGGCCTGCTCGATCATCGCCGTGTTGACCTGGGCATTGACCTGGACGAAATCGCCCGGGCGCCAGGCCAGTTCCAGCTGCCAAGGCTCCAGGGCAAAGCCCAGTTTTGCCTCGGCATGCACGGGTGCCGGCTCCCCTTCACCCTGCAGCCACAGCTGCGCCCTGGCCTCGTCGCAGAATGCCTGCAGGCGAGCCTGGTCGTCCGCAGGCAACGGCGCCACATGGCGCACCAGCACGGCTTCAGCGGTACCGCTGAACAGCTCCACATGGCCGATTACCTGGGGCTTGCCCAGCGAGCGCAGCACGGTCGGCAAGTGGCGAAGAATAGACTGCAAGGGCTGTACCAGCACGGCGCAGTCATCGATGGCAACAATGTCCTGGCTGGCCTCGGCGCGGAAACCGACCTCCAGGTGCCTGGCCTTCACGTCCCAGCGCACTGCCACCCGCGCCCGGCGCCGGTAGCCGAATTCCGGCCCGCTCAGGGGCGCGGCCCATTCTTCGGGCTGCACGCCGGCCACCCGTTGCAGTTGTTCGGCCAAGGTGCGCTGCTTGAGCGCCAGCTGTGCATCGTGGGGCAGGTGTTGCAGGTTGCAACCGCCGCAACGCTGGTAGTGGCGGCAGGGCGCCTGGCGGCGTTCAGGGCTGGCTTGCAGCACGCGCTCCAGGCGCGCCTCGACGACCTTGCCGCGGGCGTTGAGAACCCGCGCCTCGACCGCTTCACCGGCCAGGGCGCCGCTGACGAACCAGGTACGCCCTTCCAGGAAGGCGATGCCGCGGCCGTCACCGGCCAGGCGCTCGATAGCCAGGCGCTGCTTCTTGCCCACGGGGACCTGGGGCGTGCGGTTGCCGCCGGCCGGCTGGAAGCGCAGGCCGCTGTTGCTTTTTTTCTTGGACATTTAGCTCGGGTCGAACAGGCCGGTGGACAGGTAACGGTCGCCGCGGTCACAGATGATCGCGACCATCACGGCGTTTTCCACTTCGCGGGACAGGCGCAGCATGGCGGCCACCGCGCCACCGGAGGACACGCCGCAGAAAATGCCCTCTTCGCGCGCGAGGCGGCGAGTGGTGTCCTCGGCCTCCTGCTGGGACATGTCCATTACGCGGTCGACGCGGGTGGCATCGAATATCTTTGGCAGGTACTCCTCGGGCCAGCGGCGGATACCCGGAATGGCCGAGCCTTCCATCGGCTGCAGGCCGACGATCTGCACCTTGGGGTTCTGTTCCTTGAGGTATTGCGAGCAGCCCATGATGGTACCGGTGGTACCCATGGAGCTGACGAAATGGGTAATGCTGCCTTGGGTCTGCTGCCAGATCTCCGGGCCGGTGCTGGAGTAGTGGGCGATCGGGTTATCGCCGTTGGCGAACTGGTCGAGGACCAGGCCGCGGCCTTCGGCCTGCAACCTCTCGGCGAGGTCGCGCGCACCTTCCATGCCCTCCTCCTTGCTCACCAGGATCAGCTCGGCGCCATAGGCGGTCATGGCTGCCTTGCGTTCGGCGGTGGAGTTGTCGGGCATGATCAGGATCATCTTGTACCCCTTGATCGCCGCCGCCATCGCCAGGGCGATGCCAGTATTGCCGGAGGTAGCTTCGATCAGGGTGTCGCCTGGCTTGATCTGGCCGCGCAGTTCGGCGCGGGTGATCATCGACAGCGCCGGGCGGTCTTTCACCGAGCCAGCGGGATTGTTACCTTCGAGCTTGAGCAGCAGGGTATTGCTGGTTTCGCCAGCGATGCGCTGCAGGCGAACCAGGGGCGTATTGCCGACGCAATCGGCGATGGTTGGGTACTGCAAGGTCATGGCGTATTTCACAATCCGGACGCGGGGGTGCCTATCATACCGGCAAACCTTTCCCGGCCATATCACGCAATCTGTGGTCGCTATAGCTACAAGCTATAAGCTGCATGCATTCGCGGGTAAACCCCGCAGGGATATCACAGGGCCTGAGTAAAATGAGAAACCTGAGGGAGCGGGTTCACCCGCGAAGAGGCCGGCAAATGAATCGGCAAGCGCATACACAGCCGCAACCCCTGCTTGCCGTTTTCCGCCCATAGGATTCCGCCCTGGCGCTGGATGGCACTAAGAGCAATGCTCAACCCCAGACCAAACCCACCATCGCCTGGCCGCGAACCATCGAGCCGGGAAAACGGCGCGAAGATGCGCTCCAGATCTTCATCGGCCACACCGCCACCTTGATCTTCCAGCCACAGATGCCAGTAGCCACCTTCGCGCTGCCCGCCCAGCCGTACCAAGCCGTCTTCCGGTGAATGGCGGATGGCATTGCGCAGCATGTTTTCCAGGGCCTGGGCCAAGTGATTGAGGTTACCCAGCACCCAGCAATTGCCCGGCAGTTCACAGCGCAACCGCTCGGGCGACCAGCCGCTTTCGTAGCTGGCGTCCTCGGCCAGCAGCTCCCAGAGCGCCTGGACCTGGATCGGCTCAAGGTTCATCGGCGCGCGTTCGGCATCCTGCCAAGCCAGTTGCAGCGTGTTCTCGACCAACTGCTGCATGCAGTCGACCTCACGCCCCAGACGCTCACGCAGGCGCGCAAAGTCAGTCTCGCCATCGCAGGCAACGCGCAGGCGGCTCAACGGGGTGCGCATTTCGTGGGACAGGTCGCGCAGCAGTTGCTGCTGCATCGCCACGGTACCTTGCAGGCGCTCGGCCATCTGATCGAAGGCTCGGGCCAGTTCACCCAGTTCGTCGTGGCGGGCCGTGGTCCGTGAATCCAGCCGTGCCGAAAGCTGGTCGGCACGCCAGGCATTGGCCTGCTCGCGCAACTGGTTGAGCGGGACGATCAGCATGCGGTACAGGCCGACACACAGCAGCAAGGTGAACAGGCCAGGGATGATGCCATTGGTGACGACCCGCCAGATCACCCGGTACTGGCCAGGGTTGAAACGTTGCGGCAGCTCGATCACCAGCATGCCCTGCTGCGGCGCACCGGGGAACGGAATGCGCAACCAGGGTTGGTCGACGCTGCGCCGGCTCATCGGCCAGTCGACGCCACGCAGGCGGGTCAGCCGCTGCATGATCTCGGGGCCAAGAATGGCGCTGTCCAGCGGCCGCAGGTTCAGGTCGAGCACACCGATCCAGCCATGCTCACGCTGGTGCATCGCCGCCACCCAGCGGTCCAGCCCTTCGCGCCCCCCGGTGCGCCAGGCCCTTTCGGCGTCGCTGGCATAGTCGCGCAGCACCTGCCGGGCCGACGGGTCGAGAAAGGCGTTGCGGGTTTCCATATGACGGCCCCAGGTGTAGCTGAGGCCGATCATCAACAGGCAGAAACCCACCAGCAGGATGGCCAGCTTCCAGAACAGTGAATGGCGATCAAGCATGGCTTAGTCCGCTTCGCCGGCACTGAGCACGTAGCCCTTGCCCCATACCGTGCGGATCTGCCAGGCGTGGTAATCGATACCCTTGAGTTTGCGGCGGATCTGGCTGATATGCATGTCGAGGCTCCGGTCGTGCCGCGAGTAGCCGCGCTGCAGCACCTGCTGGTAAAGGAAGGGTTTGCTCAGCACTTCATCGACATTGCGATGAAGGATATCGAGCAGGCGGTACTCGCTCGGCGTCATGCCGGCGTGCTGGCCATTCAGGCTGACATCACACCGGCTTTCGTCGAAATACAACTCGCTTGCGGCCACCGCCTGCTGCGGCTGATGACGCCGCTCAAGAGCGACCCGGCGCAGGATCGCCTCGATCCGCACCTGCAGTTCGGCGATGCTGAAGGGCTTGGGCAAGTAATCGTCGGCGCCGCGCTGGAAACCGCTGATGCGGTCGGCCTCGGCGCCCAGTGCCGACATCAGGATCACCGGCGTGGCGCTGCGCTGACGCAGCCGGGCAAGGGCATCCAGGCCATTGAGGCCGGGCAGCAGGATGTCCAGCAGGACCACATCGAACGCTTGGCGGTCGGCTGCTTCCAGACCATCCAGGCCATTGCGGCACCAGGTGACCTGGAAGCCGCCACGCTGCAGCTCTTCGTGCAGGTACGCCCCCAGCACGGGATCGTCCTCGATCGCCAGGATGCGCGAGGCGCAATTAGTTACAGGATTCATTGGCAACTGCCATACATTCTCAATTGCGCGATTATTGTGCATGCTCTCCTTTCAGGCAACTGCCTGCGACCAATGCCTTGGCGCGGCACGAAATGACATTCAAAGGGTGCAATAGCGCAGCCAGCGGAGTAACTTTCCGCTTTGTGCCGGCGCAGCGACGTCGGCATCCAGGCACATCACAGGAGGCGAGTGTGCTCGATCGTTTGGGAATCAGAAGCCGGGTGCTGCTGCTGGCATTGCTGCCTGCCAGCCTGATGGCACTGGTGCTGGGCAGCTATTTCACCTGGCTGCAGCAGGACCAGTTGCGCACCCAGCTGCTGCAGCGCGGCAAGATGCTCGCCGAGCAACTGGCCCCGCTGGCCGCACCGGCCCTGGCACGGCAGGCGCCTGCCCAGCTGGAGCGCATTGCCGCGCAGACCCTGGAGCAGGCCGACGTGCGTGCCGTGGCCTTCCTCGCCCCCGACCGCAGCCGCCTGGCCCATGCCGGGCCGAGCATGATCAACCAGGCGCCCAGCGGCGGTACCGGCACGCAGTTGCTGCAGCGCACCGGCAACGATGCCACCCGTTACCTGATGCCGGTGTTCGGCCACCACCGCGATCTGGCCACCGATGCCGTACCGGCCGAAGCCGAGCGCCTGCTCGGCTGGGTCGAGATCGAGCTGTCCCACGACGGCACGCTGCTGCGTGGCTACCGCAACCTGTTCACCAGTGTGCTGCTGATCCTCGCCTGCCTGGCCCTCAGTGGCCTGCTGGCGATGCGCATGAGCCGTACCATCAATGACCCGATCGCACGCATCAAGCAGACGGTCAACCTGCTCAAGGACGGCCACCTCGACGAACGCCTGCCGGCCATGGGCAGCCATGAGCTGGATGAACTGGCCCGCGGCATCAACCGTATGGCCGAGACCTTGCACGGCGCCCACGAAGAGCTGCAGCACAGCATCGACCAAGCGACCGAGGACGTACGCCAGAACCTGGAAACCATCGAGATCCAGAACATCGAGCTGGACATGGCGCGCAAGGAGGCCCTGGAGGCCAGCCGCATCAAATCGGAATTCCTGGCCAACATGAGCCACGAAATCCGCACCCCGCTCAATGGCATCCTGGGCTTCACCCACCTGCTGCAGAAGAGCGAGATGACCCCACGGCAGCTGGACTACCTGAACACCATCGAGAAGTCCGCCGACAACCTGCTGGGGATCATCAACGAGATCCTCGACTTCTCCAAGATCGAAGCGGGCAAGCTGGTGCTCGACAGCATCCCGTTCAACCTGCGCGACCTGGTCCAGGACACCTTGACGATCCTCGCCCCCGCCGCCCACGCCAAGCAGCTCGAACTGCTCAGCCTGATCTACCGCGATACGCCGATTTCGCTGATCGGCGACCCCTTGCGGCTGAAACAGATCCTCACCAACCTGGTGAGCAACGCGATCAAGTTCACCCGCGAAGGCACCATTGTCGTCCGGGCGATGCTCGATGACGAACACGAAGACAGCGCCCAGCTGCGCATCAGCGTGCAGGACACCGGCATCGGCCTGTCACCACAGGACGTGCGCACGCTGTTCCAGGCCTTCAGCCAGGCCGACAACTCACTGGCCCGTCAACCCGGCGGTACCGGCCTGGGGCTGGTGATTTCCAAGCGCCTGATCGAGCAGATGGGCGGCGAAATCGGTGTCGACAGCACGCCGGGCGAAGGTTCGCAGTTCTGGATCAGCCTGAGCCTGCCCAAGGCACACGACGACACCGAGGAGCAGCCGCTGCAACCGCTGCTGGGTCGCAGAGTGGCCATCGTCGACGGCCATGAGCTGGCGCGCCAGGCCCTGGAGCACCAGCTCGAGGATTGCGGCCTGAGCGTCAGCCTGTTCGCGTCCTACGACCAGTTGCTGCAAGGCGTGAAGGCCGGCTTCCAGGCCGGCATGCCCTTCGAGTTCGCGGTGCTCGGCGCCAACCTCGGTACGCTTTCACCGGAACAGCTCGGCCAATACAACCAGCAACTGGAGCGCCTGCACTGCCAGTGCGTGGTGCTGTGCCCGACCACCGAGCAGGCGCTGTATCACCCCTTCCTGCCCAACGGCCATGGCCAACTGCTGTCCAAGCCAACCTGCACACGCAAGTTACGCCGCCTGTTGCTGGAGCTGGTACAACCGCGACGGCTGCAGGCCGAACCGGGGTTGCCCGGCAGCGGCCAGCGCCGCGCGAAGATTCTGTGCGTCGACGACAATGCCGCCAATCTGTTGCTGGTACAGACGCTGCTCGAGGACCTGGGCGCCGAAGTGCTGGCGGTCGACAACGGCCTTGCCGCCGTGCAGGCGGTCCAGGCTGAGCCTTTCGACCTGGTGCTGATGGACGTGCAAATGCCCGGCATGGACGGCCGCGCCTGCACCGAGCAGATCCGTCTGTGGGAAAAGACCCAGAGCGGCAACCCGCTACCGATCGTCGCCCTGACCGCGCATGCCATGGCCAACGAGAAACGCGCGCTGTTGCACAGCGGCATGGACGATTACCTGGCCAAGCCGATCAGCGAGCGGCAGTTGGCCCAGGTGGTGATGAAGTGGACCGGGCTAAGCCTGGGCGCGTCGCCACTGGAGCATGCCAGCGAGCCACTGGGTGACGGCCATGAGCTGCCTGTGCTGGACCCGGACGAAGGCTTGCGCCTGGCTGCCGGCAAGCCGGACCTGGCTGCCGACATGCTGGCCATGCTGCTGGCGTCGCTGGAAACCGACCGCCAGGCGATTCGCTGCGCCCGCGAGGCAGCTGACAGCGCGACGCTGATAGAGCAGGTGCACCGGCTCAACGGTGCCTCGCGTTACTGCGGTGTGCCGCAGTTGCGGGCGGCCTGCCAGCGCAGCGAGACCTTGCTCAAGCAGGACAGCCCGCAGGCACAGCAGGCGCTGGACGAGCTGGATGCGGCGATCAATCGGTTGGCGGCGCAGGCGCGGCTGAGCGTTTGACTGGATATTTTTGGCGCCTGTGAGATCGAGCGCCGCGCGGGCGGCGCTCGGTCTCACAGGCGCCACACAACCCAAGCCCTACACTGCAAAGGCCCCTCACCATGCGCGTTCTGTTGTTCAGCAGCCAGCACTACGACCAGGAAAGCTTCACCCAGGCCGCCAGCGACAGCGCCCTGGACCTGCATTTCCAGCCCACCCGACTGACCCTCGACACCGCCCCGCTGGCCCAGGGCTACGAGGTGGTCTGCGCCTTCATCAACGACGAGCTCGACGCACAGGTGCTGCAGCGCCTGGCCGCAGGTGGCACGCGGCTGATCGCCCTGCGCTCGGCCGGCTACAACCACGTCGACCTCGCTGCGGCGCAGCGCCTTGGCCTGGCCGTGGTGCGCGTGCCGGCCTATTCGCCACATGCCGTGGCCGAGCATGCCGTGGCCTTGATCCTGGCGCTCAACCGCCGCCTGCACCGGGCCTACAACCGCACCCGCGAAGGTGACTTCACCCTGCACGGGCTGACCGGCTTCGACCTGCATGGCAAGACCGTCGGCGTAGTCGGCACTGGCCAGATCGGCAGCGCCTTTGCCCGCATCATGGCCGGTTTCGGCTGCCAGTTGCTGGCGTATGACCCCTACCCCAACCCGGAACTGCTGGCCCTTGGCGCGCGCTACATGGCATTGCCCGACCTGCTGCGCGAGGCACAGGTCATCAGCCTGCACTGCCCGCTGACCGAGCACACCCGGCACCTGATCAATGCACAAAGCCTGGGCCAGTTGCAGCCGGGCGCCATGCTGATCAACACCGGGCGTGGCGCGCTGGTCGAAACACCGGCACTGATCGACGCCCTGAAAAGCGGCCAGCTCGGCTACCTGGGCCTGGACGTCTACGAAGAGGAAGCCCAGCTGTTCTTCGAGGACCGCTCCGACCTGCCACTGCAGGATGATGTGCTGGCACGGCTGCTGACCTTTCCCAACGTGATCATCACCGCGCACCAGGCATTCCTGACCCGCGAGGCCCTGGACGCGATCGCCGCCACCACCCTGGACAACATCATCCGCTGGGCGGCGGGTAATCCGCAGAATCTGGTCAGCGGTTGATGCTAGGATACGCGGCATTTCTGGAGGACCCATGGTCGAGCACGATTTCCGCTATACCCTTTTCAACCCGCAACACACCCTGATCGAGTGCCGCGCCCTGGTTCCGGGCCGCTATCAGGTGACCGGCAACGGTGGCTCGATGCACAAAGGCGACGTCCTGATCGTGACCCTCAAGGGCAGCAAGGACCTGGCCATGCGCCTGACCGTCGAGAGCGTGCGCCACCTGATCAACCCACGTGGCCAATGGGTAGCCGTGGCCAGCGGCCCGGTGTTCAACGAGCTGGAAATCCTCACCTGGAAGGTCGAGTGCGACAGCTGCGACGCGGTGCTGGACTTCGAGTTCGCCGTCGACGCCAAACTCGGCAAGGCGGCCCGTCAGCCGGCTGCCAGCGCCCGTGTTGCCGAGCTGGGCTGGGCCAGCCGTGGCGACAAGCACCTGTGCCCGCGTTGCCAGGAGAGCGCCGAGTGAAGAATCTGCTGACCGGCGTGCTGATTGCCACCGGCCTGCTCGGCTGTGCTGCCGAACCTTCGAAGCTGCAGCAGGAACGCAGCTACGTGCTGGAGTGGATTGGCGAACGTCCGCTGATCGACTACAGCCACCTGACCCTGACCCTGGCCAGCGATGGCCGTGCCTACGGCAATGCCGGCTGCAACCACTGGTTTGCGCCGTACACGCTGGACGGTGAGCACCTGAGCTTCGGCAAGGTCGGCAAGACCCGCAAACTGTGTGCCCCGGCGTTGATGGAGCAGGAAAAGCGCTTCCTGCAGGCGCTGGAAACAGTGCAGCGCTGGGATGTGTCGCCTATCGAGCAGTTGCGCTTCTGGCCTGAAGAAGGCAAACCCCTGCGCTTCTGGCCCGAAGAAGGCTGAAAACGTTGGGGCCGCCTGGCGGCCCCTCCTGCTTCAGGCGCCTTTCAGGGCCTTGATCTTGGCCTGCAGCCCTTCCAGGGTCTGTTCGCCCATCAGTTGTTCACGCACCTTGCCCTTGTCATCGATGATGTAGGTCACCGGCAGCGCCTCGCTGCGTGGCAGGTCATAACGCTCGGCCGGGTCCTGGGCCAGCACGGTGAAGCCGATGCCCAAGGCCTCGGCTGCCTGCTTCAGCTCAGGCCCTTGCAGGCCATCGAAGTTCACCCCGACCACCTTGACGCCATCGGCAGCCCACTGCTTGGCCGCCTGGTTCAGTTCAGGTACCTCGGTACGGCACGGGCCACACCATTCGGCCCAGTAATTGAGCACTACCCAGTGCCCGTCGAGCTGCTCCGCCTTTACCGTCT
>Ga0153918_1000377_pt1 | contig 22844 bp, 17 predicted proteins | sample TSFL002MetaG_FD_104687 | JGI IMG/M metagenome (GOLD analysis project Ga0153918, IMG submission 104687) | Attine ant fungus gardens microbial communities from Florida, USA - TSFL002 MetaG | ecosystem: Host-associated > Fungi > Mycelium > Unclassified | place: USA: Florida, Paynes Creek Historic... | reverse complement strand
ACGGCACCCTGGTGTTGCTCAAGGCCAAGGGCACGCTGGAGAAGCGCCTGGCCGAGCAAGGCGTGCAAGTGCAGTGGACCGAATTCCCCGGTGGCCCGCAGCTGCTCGAAGGGCTGAATGTCGGTTCCATCGACTTCGGCGTCACTGGCGAGACGCCGCCGGTATTCGCCCAGGCCGCTGGCGCCGATCTGCTCTACGTGGCCTACGAGCCACCAGCGCCGCACAGCGAAGCCATCCTCGTGCCGAAGGGCTCGCCGATCCAGTCGGTGAAGGAGCTCAAAGGCAAGAAAGTCGCCCTCAACAAAGGCTCCAACGTCCACTATCTGCTGGTCCGTGCCCTGCAGGATGCGGGCCTCAATTACAGCGACATCCAGCCCGTCTACCTGCCGCCTGCCGATGCCCGCGCCGCTTTCGAACGCGGCAGCGTCGATGCCTGGGTGATCTGGGACCCCTACCAGGCGGCCGCCGAGCAACAGTTGCAGGCTCGTACCCTGCGTGACGGCAAGGGCCTGGTCGACAACCACCAGTTCTACCTGGCTACCCGCACCTACGCCACCCAGCACCCGGCGGTGATCAGCACCCTGATCGACGAGGTACGCGCCGTGGGCCAATGGTCCCAGGCCAACCCGCAGGAAGTCACCGACCAGGTCGCGCCACTGCTTGGCCTGCCCGCCGATATCACCCTGACCTCGGTTAAACGCCAGGGCTACGGTGCCCAGCCGCTCACCCCGCAAGTGGTGGCTGCACAACAGAAGATTGCCGACACCTTCCAGGCGCTCAAGCTGATTCCCAAGCCGCTGAGCATCAAGGACGTGATCTGGACCCCCCCGGCCAAGGTCGCCACCGCGCCTTGATTGATCCGCCTGCGCCGGGGCGCCGCCCTGGCCTGCGCCACCCCTTGAGGAGACAACTCCAATGAGCCTTAACATTTTCTGGTTCCTCCCAACCCACGGTGACGGCAAGTACCTGGGCACCTCCGACGGCGCCCGCGCAGTCGATCACGGCTACCTGCAGCAGATCGCCCAAGCCGCCGACCGCCTCGGTTTTGGTGGGGTGCTGATCCCTACCGGGCGGTCCTGCGAGGACTCCTGGCTGGTGGCAGCGTCGCTGATTCCGGTGACCCAGCGCCTGAAGTTCCTCGTGGCCCTGCGCCCAGGCATCATTTCGCCGACCGTGGCCGCACGCCAGGCCGCTACCCTCGATCGGCTTTCCAACGGCCGTGCGCTGTTCAACCTGGTCACCGGCGGCGACCCTGATGAACTGGCCGGCGATGGCCTGCACCTGAACCACCAGGAGCGCTACGAAGCCTCGGTCGAGTTCACCCGCATCTGGCGCAAGGTGCTGGAAGGCGAAACCGTCGACTACGACGGCAAGCACATCCAGGTGAAGGGCGCCAAACTGCTCTATCCGCCGATTCAGCAGCCGCGCCCGCCGCTGTACTTCGGTGGCTCTTCGGAGGCTGCCCAGGACCTCGCCGCCGAGCAGGTCGAGCTGTACCTGACCTGGGGCGAGCCGCCAAGCGCCGTTGCCGAGAAAATCGCCCAGGTGCGTGAAAAGGCCGCTGCGCAGGGCCGCGAAGTCCGCTTCGGCATCCGCCTGCATGTGATCGTGCGGGAAACCAACGAAGAAGCCTGGGCTGCCGCAGACAAGCTGATCTCGCACCTGGACGACGACACCATCGCCCGCGCCCAGGCGTCGCTGGCCCGTTTCGACTCGGTCGGCCAGCAGCGCATGGCGGCCTTGCACAAAGGCAGCCGCGACAATCTCGAGGTCAGCCCCAACCTCTGGGCCGGTGTCGGCCTGGTGCGTGGCGGTGCCGGTACCGCGCTGGTCGGCGATGGCCCGACCGTGGCCGCACGGGTCAAGGAGTACGCCGAACTGGGCATCGATACCTTCATCTTCTCCGGTTACCCCCACCTGGAAGAGTCGTATCGGGTTGCCGAACTGCTGTTCCCGCACCTCGATGTGCAGCGCCCGGAACAGGCCAAGGCGGGCGGTTACGTGAGCCCGTTCGGTGAAATGGTCGCCAACGACATCCTGCCCAAGTCCGTCGCGCAGAGCTGAGGGCCGGGCCATGAGTCGTAAAACTTCCACCACCCTGAGCCAGCGCCTGGCCCCGTGGGCACTGCCGGTGCTGCTGCTGGCAGCCTGGCAGCTGGCGGTCAGCGCCGGCTGGCTGTCGACCCGTATCCTGCCCGCGCCGAGCGCGGTGGTCAGTGCGGGTGTCGAGCTGGTGCGCAGCGGTGAAATCTGGACCCACCTGGCCATCAGCGGCTGGCGGGCCGGGCTGGGCTTCTTGATCGGCGGCAGCATCGGCCTGGTGCTGGGCTTCATCACCGGCCTGTCGAACTGGGGCGAACGCCTGCTCGACAGCTCGGTGCAGATGATCCGCAACGTGCCGCACCTGGCGCTGATCCCCCTGGTGATCCTGTGGTTCGGTATCGATGAGTCGGCGAAGATCTTCCTGGTCGCGCTGGGCACGCTGTTCCCGATCTACCTGAACACTTACCACGGCATCCGCAATGTCGACCCGGCGCTTGTGGAAATGGCACGCAGCTATGGCTTGTCCGGCTTCGGCCTGTTCCGCCAGGTGATCCTGCCCGGTGCGCTGCCCTCGATCCTGGTCGGTGTGCGCTTCGCCCTGGGCTTCATGTGGCTGACGCTGATCGTCGCCGAGACCATCTCGGCCAGCTCCGGCATCGGTTACCTGGCCATGAATGCCCGTGAGTTCCTGCAGACCGACGTCGTGGTGCTGGCCATCGTCCTGTACGCCGTGCTCGGCAAGCTCGCCGACCTTGCTGCCCGCGGCCTGGAGCGGGTGTGGCTGCGCTGGCACCCGGCCTACCAGGTGGCGAAGAAGGAGGGCGCATGACCGTGCTCAAGGAACAGCCGCCACGCCTGCTGCGTGGTATCCCGCTGGCCGCCAACGGCCTGCGCAAGGCCTTCGGCCAGCGGGAAGTGTTGAAAGGTATCGACCTGCATATCCCGGCAGGGCAGTTCGTGGCCATCGTCGGTCGCAGCGGTTGCGGCAAGAGCACCTTGCTGCGCTTGTTGGCCGGTCTCGACCAGCCGACTTCCGGACAGTTGCTGGCCGGAGCCGCCCCGCTGAGCGAAGCCCGCGAGGAAACCCGGCTGATGTTCCAGGAGGCGCGCCTGCTGCCCTGGAAGAAGGTGATCGACAACGTTGGCCTGGGGCTCAGTGGCAACTGGCGCCAGCGCGCTCTGGATGCGCTGGAGGCGGTCGGCCTGGCTGATCGCGCCAACGAATGGCCGGCGGCGTTGTCCGGTGGCCAGAAGCAGCGTGTGGCCCTGGCCCGGGCCCTGATCCACCAACCGCGCCTGCTGCTGCTGGACGAGCCGCTGGGCGCGCTGGATGCACTGACCCGCATCGAGATGCAGCAACTGATCGAACGCCTGTGGCGTCAGCACGGTTTTACCGTGCTGCTGGTGACCCACGACGTCAATGAGGCAGTGGCCGTCGCGGATCGGGTGATCCTGATCGAAGACGGCGAGGTCGGCCTCGACCTTACCGTTGACCTTGCCAGGCCGAGGGCGCGTGGTTCGCACCGCCTGGCCGCGCTGGAAAGCGAAGTGCTCAACCGTGTTCTGTCGGCTCCGGGTACTCCACCCGAGCCGGACCCTGTAGCCCCTTTGCCCACGCAATTGCGTTGGGCGCACTGAATCACTCACTACCAGACTGAAGCCAAACGGAAGGAATCAAGCCATGACTATCAAAGCCATCAACGTCCGCAACCAGTTCAAAGGCACCGTGAAAGAAATCCTTGAAGGCCCGGTACTGTCGGAAATCGACGTGCAGACGGCCTCGGGTATCGTCACTTCGGTGATTACAACCCGCTCCGTGAAAGAGTTGGAACTGCAGGTGGGCAGCGAAGTGATCGCCTTCGTGAAATCGACTGAAGTGTCCATCGCCAAGCTGTAAGCATTCACCACCTGGGCTGCCTGCCAGCCCAGGTGGTGATGCTGGCTCAACCGGCCGGTCGCAGGTTGGCGAACAGTCGGCTGGCTTGCGTTTCGCTCATGCTTCCCCGCCAGGCGCCTGTGCCCAGGTCGCGTTCACTGGCCAGTTTCAGGTGACCCGCTTCCAGCCGTGAGAAACCCTGCGCCGGTTTCTGCCGGAAGTGAAAGTGGGCATACCACAGTGGCTGTCCGGTACCCAGATCATTGATGCGGTACTCCTCCAGGTATTCGATTGGCTTGCCCTTGTGGTCCAGTTTCGGCTTCAACGTGCGGGACCAGGCCACCTCAACCTCATGCTGTTCAACCAGATATTCCAGGTAGCCGACGGTCGGTTTGCGGGTGGCCTTGGTCTGGGCGATTCGTAGCTGGCGGCCAAGGTCCTGCATCTGCTCGGCGGCAGCTTCAAGTCTTTGAGAAAGGGCAGTGTGCTCGGGGGTGATCGAGTGCCCGGCCTTCTGGCGGACCCTGTCGGCAATGAAGCGCATTTGCTGGGCATGCCCCTGGGCGATGTCCTCCAGGTCGAGAGGGACTGCATCGGCTGTCTGATAGCGGCGCAACCTGGCCTGCTGCCTGGCGACATCATCCAGTCGGGCGTTGGCAGCATCCACCAGGTTCGACAGTGGCCGTGTGGGTGCTGCGCGCTCGGCTGTGGATAACCGCCACTGGCCTGCATCATCCTTGGCATAGACCGTGTGCGGGCGGTCGGAGTTGGGCTGATTGATGCGCATGCGCTGCTGCCCCCGCTCGCTGAAGGCTTCGCCGATAAGCGGCCCCTCCACGGTCTCGAACAAGCGCGGGCGGCTGGGGCCGCGATCGGGTTGGATGTCTGGGCGTTGCCGGCCGGCGGTGGCCCTGACGAGGTGCTCCTCGATGTCATCCATGAGCTGGCGCATCAGTTGGCGGAACGCACGGGTCTCGTTTGGCGACAGCAAGTCGTGGAAGTTGTCCTCCCACGCCGTGAGATGGTTCAGGTAGCGAGCGTAGCGGGTTTGCGCGCTGCTCAGAAAAGTACGCTCCTGGGGGCGGGACAGCCCGGCCCTGGGTAATTTCAAGTGACTGTAAAGGGTGCTGCGCAAGGCAACACCTTGTTCATGGAAGTGCTCCATGAACGCACCCAGCTGGGGATGTTCCACAGCGCTTTCTTTGAACAATGTGGTCGAGAGGATCGATGCCCGGACCAAGCGTGCATTGTCGATGTCCAGGGTGAGCCCTGATTTTTCTGCCAGCATCAGGTAATCAGTCAGTGCTTTGCCCTGCAGGTGGTTGCGCCTGGCTTGATGACGCATGGCCAAGCGCTCGATTTCCTGCAAGGTATCGATCATTTCCTGGTTCGCCCTCAGTGAGGCCTGGGTCAGGCGTTTCACCACCGCAACAGGGGCTGATGGGCCAGGTAGGGCCTGGATGGCGGCGACCGCGAGCGCCACTTGGTTCGCGGCCAAGTTGAGACGACCCGATGCCAGCTGCATGTCGAGCACGCTCATCTCGCTGATGTTGGCCTCGCACAGTGCCGTGAACCTGCTGTAGTCCGCCCTGCTCAGCGTTGCACGCTGCTCCCTGAGACGCGCCATGCTGCGCGTGTTGAATTCGATACTCCGATTGAGTTCATCGCTCAGTTGTTTGCGTGCATTGACGATCGCCGTGCGTTGCGCGTCGCTTGGTTGGGCGCCTTGCGCGATGGCTTGCATGGCCGTGCGGTAGTCCGCCTGCTTTGTTTCCATGCGCGTTCTTATGCGTATCAGCTCGTCGTTGATGTCATGCGCGAGGTCCATGCCGGTCAGTTGTCGTGGTTGTCGACGAATGGCCTGACGCCAGTAGGCAACCCCTTGGTTGTAGAGCGTGGTCAGGGCGCCACCGCCACCCTCCAGGCCGTTGTCGACCAGCAGCCCGCTGAGCCTGCCGGGGGTTTCCCAGATGCCCTGTTCACTCAGCCTTACGGGTTGACGATAGGAACGAGTACCTTGGGGTTTGAGCCGCCAGGTGAGATATGCCGGGTCCCACTCGACGGTGTACCAGGTGCCGTTCCTCGATATGTAGCGCTGCCGCGTTGCCACGTGTTCGAACACGCCCGCGCCTTGCGGGAGCGTCGAGGGCAGCATGGGGCCGGTTGGCAATTCTGCCTCGTAGCCCACGAACGGGCTGGGGGGCGCCTTGCGAATGGTGGGCAACGGTCGCAGCGGGTCCAGGCGCTGTCGTTGTTGGGTCAGCAGGCGGGCCGCTACCGCAGGATTGCCGGGGGTGGCTGCTAGCGGCACGAGCGAGATCATGGCATCAGTCAATGACTGCAGCAGGCTCACCAGATGCTGAAGGCCCTCTTCCAGCCGGCCATGCCCGAAGGCCCTGACCGCAGCGAATGTTGCATGCCAGCCATCGTACAGCGCCATGGCCGTACCCACGCCTGGCAAGAGGCCGAACGTTATCCTCAACCCCAGGAACAAGTGCCGAATGGCAATTTCAGGCTCGGCGAGGGCCAGGTCGGCCTGGCTGCGTGACGTGGCGCGGTGGTTGCGAATGTGCTCGCCCATCTCCTGGCGGCATTCACGTGTAGGCAAGGACTCGGAATGTGTTGGGCCTGGTTCGATGAAACCCCGGAAGTTTCGTTGTAGAGCGGTGTTGATGTAGCTCTCAAGGTGATCGGGGTTATCCGATTGGGACTGTGTGGCGAGGTAGCGAGCCATCTTGCTGTCCAGCGCCATGTCCTGCAGTGCCTGACAGGCGGCGGTACGGCTTGGGTACTGGCCGATGATTTTGCCATTAGGTGCATCGGGCATGTACAACAGCACTGGGCCAGCAGCGCCCTCGATCAGGTAGATGCCCGAAAGCCCCACGCTGTCGCTAAAGCCGTCTGCTGCCGTGCCTGGCTTGAGCATCACCGACTGGTACTTGATCGTTCTGCTGGTAGCGGCGTCGATCTGTTCCCTGCAGAACTGTTCCAAAAGGTGCTGGCCGTCGGTTGCCAGGCTGGTCGGTTGGCTCGTCACCAGCAGTTGCAGGCGAATTTCGTAAGGGGTGCGCAGGGTTTCCTGGCGCCATTGCACTTGCCAGTCAGACTCGTGTTCAAAGCCCAGATACGTTTGGGTGATGCGTTCTTCGTAGCTGCCGGCGATATCCAGCTGCTGGATCAGGTTGGCCAGGTAGGCAGGCGTCAGTGCGCGTTGCAGCGAGGGATCAGCTGCGGGCTCGAACCTGATGTTGGCATTGTTCAAACGCAGGCGCCGCTCATCATCCAGTGCCCATAACATGAAAGACGCCAGTGTGACTTCGCTACGCGACGCGCTGAATACGGGCACTTCGCGTGCTCCAGCTCCGCCCAGCGCCGATTGGCCCGTCACTTCGCGCTTTATGGTCACACTGTCGGCGATATCGAGGGTAATGTGCGGTACTGACTGTTGGGCGAATTCACGGCGCAGATGGGCATCCAGCCTGAGCTGCGCAAAGTGCTTGCGTGATGGCAAGCTCAGCTTGAGCAACTCGGCCGACGCACGCAGCGCATTTTTCAGCGTGTCGGTCTGGGCGCACAGCGCGGTGAGCTGGTTTGCGTCAAGGTGGCGCAATGTACTCAATTGCCCGTGGATGTGGCTGCTGCGGTTCTTTTCCGCAAAGCGTGCCAAGGCTAACGCCCTGGCGCGGTTCTCGCTAATGCACAGGCGCTGCCGGGCTTGCTCCCGACTGGTGTCGGCAGGCAAACCGGCAACAATGGCCTGCACGCAGTGCCGCATGAAATGCGACGAAACGGGAACGTGGGTGATGTTCACCGAAGGTGAATCTGACAGTGCTTGCAGGATCTGCATTTCATCAGCCGGCTGCGTCGACTCCAGCAGGGAATCGGGCCATGCGCCGTGAAGCGTCGCAAGCAGGCGCCTGGCAAGCGCTGATTCGTCTTCAAAGGCCATCAGTCCGCCACGCAGGCCTGGCCTGTAAAGCAGCACCGTTTGGTCTTCTTCCTCCTCGTCATCCTTGGGGATGGCGCGAAATGTCATGTAGCCACGCAGCTGCCACTTGCTCTCCGTGCTGGCCAGCTCCAGTGTGCTGGCTTGCACAGGGCGTTGCAGGCTTGCCTCAGGCCTTTCGACGAGCCTTTCGACCCAGTCCAGATGGGGGGCGGACAGATCACCCAATGTATGCTGCAGGCGCGCTTCTTTCAGCAAGGCCTGGCATAGCCCGTCGGCAATGTGTTCCATCCGTGTTTCTTCACCGACAAGTGCATGCAGGTCGGTATCGCTCACTGAATCGGGCAACTCCAGAAGGTATGTGTCGTGCGCGTCCTGCAGCTGGTCCAGCAACGCCTGGCGCTCTCGTAACAGCGATACCTTGTCTGAAGTCAGTTCAAAGTCGCCGCCCAGGTACTGTTCCAGCAGCGTTTCCTGGCGTTCGACAAGCTGGTGGCGCCAACCTATGGGCAAGTGTTGCTCCAGGCAGGCAAAGTGCACTTCCTCTTCCGGCAGCGCAGCATCTTTCGTGATCACTTCATCAATGGCTGTTTCGATGGAAGGGTCCAGGGCCTTCGGGACCATTTCGCTGCGCTCGTTTTCCCAGGCCTGCAAGGCGGTCCAGTCCAAGGGATCGGTTTCACTTTGCCTGCAGGCCTCGAGCAGGTAGTGGTCGGTGATTTCCTGATGCTGGTGCAAGGCCTGTTCCATGAACAGGCTGATGCCATTGCCTTGAACCTCGGTGACCAGAACGTCGTCGCGGGTACCGGCAGTGATTGGGTACCTTGGGTCCGACCAGAACCTGAAGCGATTCTGATAGACCCAGTCGCGCAGACTCTCAAGGTTGGCGAATGGCTGCAAGCTGTTCGGCATGTCCGGAATGTAGATCAGCCAATGCGTCTGGCCGGATGCGGGGGCGATCAACAGCGCTGCAATGCTGGTCAGTTTTCTGCCCGTCGGCAGTCGCCATTGCAACTGCGCATGGCGTGGTGATGGCTGCCGGCCTTGCAGCCAACGGTCGATGCTCAGTGTGCCCCGGCCATATGCAATGTCCAGGCTGCTGTTGAAATGCTGCTGCAACAGTTTGACTGCGTGAGTTTGCCGTGAAATGTCTGTTCCCGGCATTCTTCCACTCCAGTAGTTGAGCGGGGTATGCAGTTTTGCCGCATTTACGATCGGGATGAGGTGGCTCGCCCACTGTGCGCCGGTCATTTGCGCGTGTGCTGTTCCCTCGTCGAAACCCCAGGTAGACCAGTCCGCAAAAGAATTGGCGAACACCGGGCTAGCCAACAGGCGGGCAGCGAAGGTCAGCAACGTCACCTGGCTATCGGCATGGCGCAAGCCGCAGGCGTCAGGTGAGACCTGCAGGTTCGCCTGCAATGCGGTACGCACGGTCTGATGCAGGCCGGGTGCCTGGCTCAACAGCTTTCGCAGCTGCCTGGCAGCTGGGCCCAAGGTTTGTCGAGCGGCTACAAGCAGGTTGCCCATACCGGGCAGCTGATGGTCGTGACTGACACGGCCAGCCAAGTCGAGCGTTTCGAGGGTGACAACAGGGGGAATTTTCGAAGTGGGCATGAACAAGGGGCTCTCTGAGGTTGCGCGTACGCTGAAACCTCATTGAAACGATCATTGTTTGAGCCCGGTGGTAGTTATTGCTGCTCAGGTATCGATGCGTCTTGGCAGGAAGGGCGGAAGATAGAGTGCCAGATACGCCTCAAATACCCGCATGCCTTCTTCCGCCATGCGTGGCGTGATCTGTTCGAACAGCTGCATCGAGCGCGCATACACCCGGTCGCTGAGCTCCATGGCCAGGGCAAACACATCCACATCGCTTGGCAGCACCGGCAGCTGGAAATGCCGATCGAACAAGCTGTGCATCAGGTCGCCAAGTTCCATGTCATGCTGGCGGTCAGCTTGCACCACTTCGCTCAGGCCGTGCTGGGCCAGGATCAACTGCCGCGCTGCGGCATCCTCGTTGTAGATGTCGAGCATGCGTTGTTCGATCAAGCGCGACAGCTCATGCCAGGTGGCAAATGCGCTGCTGTCGATTGGCGCACTCAGTGCCTCGCGAAAGGCCCGGTGCACATCGGCGGTCAGCGCCTCCAGCAAGGCCGGGACGCTGGCGAAGAAGTGATACACCGACGACGGCGGAATCTGCGCACGCTCGGCCACGCTGTAGATCGACAGCGCCGCCACCCCTTGTTCAGCCAGCAACTCGCGCGCGGCTGCCAGGATCGCTTCGATCCTGGCCTGGCTGCTGGCGCGTGGCTTGCGCTGGACGGTGCTGCGGTTCATCAGTTGCTGATTGCCAGGATGCTGGCCTGGTAGGCGCCGACGAACAGGTCGAAGTCGCCGACTTCCTCCTGCTCCAGCTCGGACTGCCTGGCCAGCGACTCGTGGGCCAACGTCTCGAAGGCCTGTTGCTGCTCGACTGACAGTGGCTGCTCGCGGAAGGTCTGCGCGTGCAGGCGGCTTTGGCGCAGGGAGAACTGGATGAAGGTTTCGTCGTGCTCGGTCATGCGCGCCAGCACCTGGGCCGACGGGGTCAGCGAGGCGTCATCGACCTTGGCCTGCTGGGCGGCCAGGGCCTTGGCGTGTTCGTCGCCACCCTGGGCACGGTCGAGCAGCTCCGCCAGCTGGCCGATGCGGCTGATCAGTTCGGAGGCCCATTCGCGCAGGGCGACAGGTTGGCCGTTGCGATGCAGTTCCAGGCCCGGACGACGGCCTTCCTTGACCACGTTGAGGAAGTTGCTGGTGCACTGGCCGCACTCACCGTTGTCCAGTTGCGGGCTTTCTTCAAGGGCGCAGAACAGCAGGAACGCGTCGAGGAAGCGCGCTTCGGTCAGGTCGATGCCCACCGGCAGGAAGGGGTTGATGTCCAGGCAGCGCACTTCGACATACTGCACGCCGCGCGAGGTCAGGGCCTGGATCGGCCGCTCGCCGGTGTAGGTGACGCGTTTCGGGCGGATGTTCGAGTAGTACTCGTTCTCGATCTGCAGGATGTTGGTATTCAGTTGCACCCATTCGCCATCGACGTGCGTACCGACCTCGACATAAGGCGGGTAGGGCGTGCCCACGGCCTTGCGCAGGCTGTCGGTGTAGCTGGCGAGGTTGTTGTAGCAGGGTGTGAGGCCGGCCTGGGCGTTGCTCTGGTAGCCCAGGTCGCTCATGCGCAGGCTGGTGGCATAAGGCAGGTACAGGGTTTCGGCGTCCAGTTCTTCGAGCTGGTGCGGGCGCCCGCGCAGGAAGCCCTTGTCCAGTGCTGGCGAGGCGCCGAACAGGTACATCAGCAGCCAACTGTAGCGGCGGAAGTTGCGGATCAGCGCAATGTACGCCGAGGACTGGTAGTCGCGATCGCTTTCCTCACCGCCTTCGGCATCGCGCAGCAGCGGCCATAGCGCTTCAGGCAGCGAGAAATTGTAATGAATACCGGCGATGCACTGCATGGTGCGGCCGTAGCGCAGGGCCAGGCCCTTGCGGTAGACGTGCTTGAGCTTGCCGATGTTCGACGTGCCGTACTCGGCGATCGGAATATCCTCCTCGGCCGGCAACGTGCAAGGCATCGACGGACTCCACAAATACTCGTCGCGAAGCTTGCTGTAGACGAAGCGGTGGGTCTGTTCGAGGCTTTCGAGCACCTCGGCCGGGTCGGCCAGCGCCGGTGTGATGAACTCCAGCAGCGACTCGGAATAGTCGGTGGTGATCTGCTCGTTGGTCAGCGCCGAGCCCAGTGCCTCGGGGTGCGGGGTCTGGGCCAGGCGACCTTCGTCGGTCACGCGCAGGCATTCGCGCTCAATACCGTGCAGGCACTGCTTGAGCAGGGGGAGATTGGCGCCGAGCAGGCTCAGGCGGCGGTTGAGGAGGTCGCTCAAGATGTATTCCTTCACGCGTCAGTCGCCCCAATATGGGGGTAGAGCTGACGGTCTACAAGGGTAGGAAGAAAGGAACTGGCGTTGTCGCCTGGTTTACGCGGTTCCGGCAGTGCCAGCGCACTGCCGAAAAATACCGCAGATAGCCCTTGGTGAGCTAGAGAACCGCGAAGGTTCCTTGCGCTTTCGCCACCAGTTTGTCGCCTTGAACTACGTCGGCGTCGACCACCAGGGTACGGCGCCCGGCGTGCAGCACACGGGCGGTGCACAGCACTTCACCGTCGCTGACGGCGCGCAGGTAGTTGATCTTGCATTCGATGGTCACGCTCTGCTGGTCGAAACCGTGACTGGCCGAGCAGGCCAGGCCCATGGCGATGTCCACCAGGCTGAAGATCGCCCCGCCGTGCAACTTCTGGCCACGGTTGCGCAGGTGCGGCTCGAGCGCCAGGGCCACCTCGGCAACGCCTGTATCCAGGCGTTGCACGCGGCAGCCAAGGAGCTGGCTGTAAGCGCTTTGGACCACGTCCTTGGGGATGTCCATCACTTCTTCTTCAGTTGCTTGGCGTTGGCGAACAGGGCGGCCATGGCGTTGTTGGCCGGGGCTGCGGTGGCGGTTTCACGCTGGCGTGGCGCCTGCTGCTGGCGGTTGCCGCCATTGCCCCGGTTGCCGCCACGGTTGCCGTCGACTTTCTCGCCCGGGGTGTCGCTCATGCGCATGGACAGGCCGACGCGCTTGCGCGGGATGTCGACCTCCATGACCTTGACCTTGACCACGTCTCCGGCCTTGACCGCTTCACGCGGATCCTTGACGAACTTCTCCGACAGCGCCGAGATATGCACCAGGCCGTCCTGGTGCACGCCGATGTCGACGAAGGCACCGAAGTTGGTGACGTTGGTCACCACGCCTTCGAGGATCATGCCCGGCTCCAGGTCCTTGAGGTCCTCGACGCCGTCCTGGAAGGTGGCGGTCTTGAACTCCGGGCGTGGGTCGCGGCCGGGTTTGTCCAGTTCCTGCAGGATGTCGGTGACGGTCGGCAGGCCGAAGGTCTCGTCGGTGAACTGCTTAGGGTCGAGGCGCTTGAGGAAGGCGCTGTCGCCGATCAGCGAGCGGATGTCGCGGTCGGTGCCGGCGGCGATGCGCTGCACCAACGGGTAGGCCTCAGGGTGCACGGCAGAGGCGTCGAGCGGGTTGTCGCCGCTCATCACGCGCAGGAAGCCTGCGGCCTGTTCGAAGGTCTTCTCGCCCAGGCGGCTGACCTTTTTCAGTGCCGCTCGGGTGGCGAACGGGCCGTTGGCGTCGCGGTGGGCGACGATGTTCTGGGCCAGGGTCGCGTTCAGGCCCGAAATCCGGGTGAGCAGCGCGACCGAAGCGGTGTTGACGTCGACCCCCACGGCGTTCACGCAGTCCTCGACCACCGCGTCCAGGCCGCGGGCCAGCTTGATTTGCGACACGTCGTGCTGGTACTGGCCGACACCGATGGATTTCGGGTCGATCTTGACCAGTTCGGCCAGCGGGTCCTGCAGACGGCGGGCGATCGACACGGCGCCACGGATCGACACGTCCAGGTCCGGGAATTCGCGGGCGGCCAGTTCAGACGCCGAATACACCGAAGCACCTGCTTCGGAGACCATGACCTTGGTGATTTTCAGGGCTGGGTACTTCTTGACCAGTTCGGCCACCAGCTTGTCGCTCTCGCGGCTGGCGGTGCCGTTGCCGATGGCGATCAGCTCCACCGAGTGCTTGGCGCACAAGGCGGCCATGATGGCAATGGTGCGGTCCCAGTCGTTCTTCGGTGCATGCGGGTAGACCGTGGTGTGGTCCAGCAGCTTGCCGGTGGCATCGACCACGGCGATCTTGCAGCCGGTGCGCAGGCCCGGGTCGAAGCCCAGGGTGGCGCGCGGGCCGGCCGGGGCGGCCAGCAGCAGGTCGTGCAGGTTGTGGGCGAAGACGTTGATCGCCTCGCTCTCGGCATTGTCGCGCAGCTCGCCGAACAGGTCGGTTTCCAGGTGGGTGTAGAGCTTGACCTTCCAGGTCCAGCGGACCACTTCAGCCAACCATTTGTCGGCCGGGCGGCCGCGGTTTTCGATGCCGACGTGGTTGCCGATCATCAGTTCGCACGGGTGCAGGGTCCCGGGCAATTCTTCGCCGACCTTGAGCGAGGCGCTCAGCACGCCTTCGTTGCGCCCGCGGAAAATCGCCAGGGCGCGGTGCGAAGGGGCCGTGCGCAGCAGCTCGTCATGGGCGAAGTAGTCGCGGAACTTCGCCCCCTCTTCTTCCTTGCCCGCCACCACGCGGGCGCTGAGCACCGCTTCCTGCTTGAGGAAATTGCGCAGCTTGTCGAGCAGGGCAGCGTCTTCGGCAAAGCGCTCCATGAGGATGTACTTGGCGCCTTCCAGCGCGGCCTTGATATCGGCCACGCCTTTTTCGGCGTCGACGAAGCGCGCGGCTTCGCTTTCCGGCGCCAGGCCGGGGTCGTTGAACAGGCCGTCGGCCAGCTCGCCGAGGCCGGCTTCCAGGGCGATCTGGCCCTTGGTGCGGCGCTTCTGCTTGTACGGCAGATAGAGGTCTTCGAGACGCGTCTTGGTATCGGCCAGCTTGATCTCGCGGGCCAGTTCCGGCGTCAGCTTGCCCTGTTCCTCGATGCTGGACAGGATGCTGGCACGGCGCTCGTCGAGCTCGCGCAGGTAGCGCAGGCGTTCTTCCAGATGGCGCAACTGGGTGTCGTCGAGGCTACCGGTCACTTCCTTGCGGTAACGGGCGATGAAAGGCACGGTCGAGCCTTCGTCCAACAGGCCCACGGCCGCCTCGACCTGCTGGGGGCGTACGCCCAGTTCCTCGGCGATACGGCTGTTGATGCTGTCCATGTAAACCACCTGACATTTGTGAATACGGGGGCGCCGGCGGGCCCTGGGCCCGGTGGCGCTGGATGAAAGCCGCGCATTATACCCATCGCAAACGGCTTGCGGTGATGGCGCCCGGCCAGCCGGAACTGGCGCCCGGGGAAAAATCTGCTAACAATGCTCACGCAACGTGCAGCAGTGGCTACGCCATAATGCGCGGCGATATCAGAGGAGTTATTCATGACCGGCACCGCAAACACCGCTGAAGGTGACAAGATTCTCATCGTCGACGACGACCCGGGGCTCAGCAGCCTGCTGGAACGTTTCTTCACCAGCAAGGGCTACCGCGCCCGTGCGGTGCCCAACACCGAACAGATGGACCGCCTGTTGGCGCGCGAGGTGTTCAACCTGGTGGTGCTCGATTTGATGCTGCCAGGCGAAGACGGCCTGTCCGCCTGCAAGCGCCTGCGCCAGTCGAACAACCAGATCCCGATCATCATGCTCACCGCCAAAGGTGACGAGCTCAGCCGCATCAAGGGCCTGGAACTCGGCGCAGACGACTACCTGGGCAAGCCGTTCAACCCGGACGAGCTGATGGCGCGGGTCAAGGCCGTGTTGCGCCGCCAGGCACCGAGCGTGCCGGGCGCCCCGGGCAGCGAGGATGAGTCGGTCACCTTCGGCGACTACGAACTGTCGCTGGCCACCCGCGAGCTCAAGCGTGGCGACGAGGTGCACATGCTCACCACCGGCGAATTCGCCGTGCTCAAGGCGCTGGTGATGCATGCGCGCGAGCCGCTGACCCGCGACAAGCTGATGAACCTGGCCCGTGGCCGCGAGTGGGATGCCCTCGAGCGCTCCATCGACGTGCAGATCTCGCGCCTGCGCCGCATGATCGAGCCGGACCCGTCCAAGCCACGCTACATCCAGACGGTCTGGGGCGTCGGCTATGTGTTCGTGCCAGACGGAAACGCTGGCAAATGATGCTTCGCCGTCGATGAAAACGCCGCTCTGGTTCCCGCAAAGCTTCTTTGCCCGCACCCTGTGGCTGGTGTTGATCGTTGTGCTGTTCTCCAAGGCGCTGACGCTCGTCTACCTGCTGATGAACGAGGACGTACTGGTCGATCGGCAGTACAGCCACGGCGTGGCGCTGACCCTTCGCGCCTATTGGGCGGCGGATGAAGAAAACCGCGACAAGATCGCCGAAGCCGCCGGGCTGATCCGGGTTACCGGTTCCGGTGTGCCGGAGGGTGAACAGCACTGGCCTTACAGCGAGATCTACCAGCGGCAGATGCAGGCCGAGCTGGGCGAAGATACCGAAGTGCGCCTGCGCATCCATGCACCGCCCGCCTTGTGGGTGAACGCACCGAGCCTGGGCCCGGGCTGGCTGAAGGTGCCGTTGTACCCGCATCCGCTGCGTGGGCAGAAGATCTGGAACGTGCTGGGCTGGTTCCTGGCCATTGGTCTGTTGTCCACTGCCTCGGCGTGGATCTTCGTGCGCCAGCTCAACCAGCCATTGAAGCGCCTGGTGTTCGCCGCCCGGCAGCTAGGTCAGGGGCGCAGCGTGCGCCTGCCGATCAGCGACACGCCCAGCGAAATGACCGAGGTTTACCGGGCCTTCAACCAAATGGCTGAAGATGTCGAGCAGGCGGGTCGTGAGCGGGAACTCATGCTGGCGGGGGTTTCACATGACTTGCGGACCCCGCTCACCCGCCTGCGCCTGTCGTTGTCGTTGTTGAACAGTGACAACGAGCTGAGTGACGACATGGTCCGCGATATCGAGGACATGGACGCGATTCTGGATCAGTTCCTCGCGTTCATCCGCGATGGTCGGGACGAGCCGGTGGAGGAGGTCGACCTGGCCGACCTGGTGCGCGAGGTGGTGGCGCCCTATAACCAGCCGGAAGAGCGCGTGCGCCTGTGTCTGGAGCCTATTCCGCCATTCCCGCTGCGTCGGGTTTCGCTCAAGCGCATGCTCGGCAACCTGATCGGCAATGCCTTGCATCACGCTGGCAAGGGCGTCGAGGTGGCGGCCTATGTGTCGGGGGATGAGAGCGCACCGTATGTGGTGCTCAGCGTGCTGGACCGGGGTACCGGGATCGACGAATCCGAGCTGGAAACCATTTTCAACCCGTTCATTCGTGGGGACCGTGCCCGCGGCGGCAAGGGGACCGGGCTGGGCTTGGCGATCGTCAAGCGGATCGCGGCGCAGCATGGCGGAAATGTCGAGTTGCGTAATCGCTCCGGTGGCGGGATCGAAGCGCGGGTGAGGCTGCCATTGGGGCTGTTGTTGCCGCGCAATGCTGTTTGAGGTTCTCTGGCCTCATCGCGGCTAAAGCCGCTCCTACAGGTATGAGGTGCGCCCCATTTGTTGGACAAAAATCCAATCTCAGGGGCGCAGTTCAGGTATTGCGCAATCGCTGTAGGAGCGGCTTTAGCCGCGATGAGGCCAGTACAGGCTTGTTTCAGCCCTTGCCCTTGGTCCGGGTCTGGTTCGGCCCGCCATTCTTCTCCAGGTGCTCGATGATCATCGCGGCCACATTCTTGCCGGTGGTCACTTCGATCCCTTCCAGCCCAGGCGACGAGTTCACTTCCATCACCAGTGGCCCATGGTTCGAGCGCAGGATATCCACACCCGCCACGCTCAGCCCCATCACCTTGGCGGCACGAATGGCGGTCATACGCTCTTCAGGGGTGATCTTGATCAGGCTGGCCACCCCACCGCGGTGCAGGTTGGAGCGGAACTCCCCCGGCTTGGCCTGGCGCTTCATCGAGGCGATCACCTTGTCGCCCACCACGAAGCAGCGGATATCTGCACCACCGGCCTCCTTGATGTACTCCTGAACCATGATGTTCTGCTTCAGCCCCATGAATGCCTCAATCACCGACTCGGCCGCCTTGGTGGTCTCGCACAGCACGACGCCGATGCCCTGGGTGCCTTCCAGCACCTTGATCACCAGCGGTGCGCCATTGACCATCTGGATCAGGTCGGGGATATCATCCGGCGAGTGGGCGAAACCGGTGATCGGCAAGCCGATACCCCGGCGCGACAGCAACTGCAGCGAGCGCAGCTTGTCGCGCGAGCGGGCGATGGCCACCGATTCGTTCAGCGGGTATACGCCCATCATCTCGAACTGGCGCAGCACCGCGCAGCCGTAGAAGGTCACTGAGGCGCCGATGCGCGGGATCACTGCATCGAAGCCTTCCAGCGGTTTGCCGCGGTAGTGGATCTGCGGCTTGTGGCTGGCGATGTTCATGTAGGCCCGCAGGGTGTCGATCACCACCATTTCATGGCCCCGCTGGGTACCGGCTTCGACCAGACGGCGGGTGGAATACAGACGCGGATTGCGCGACAGCACAGCGATCTTCATGCAGCACCTGTGACAGGGGAGAGGGTGGCCGGATAGGCCGGTTTGTCTTGTACATACTTCAAGCCGGGGTTGACCACCAGCTGGCCATGTATGAGCGCCTTGGAGCCCAGCAGCAAGCGATAGCGCATGTTCTTGCGGCAGGCCAGGGTGAATTCGACTTCCCAGACCGCATCGCCCAGTGCCAGCGTGGTGCGGATCACGTAACGGGTCTGGGCCTGGCCGTTGGAGCTCTTGATGGTCTTCATGGTGACCAGCGGAGCTTCACAGCGGCGGTGGCGCAGTTGCACCACCGAACCCAGGTGGGCGGTGAAGCGTACCCAGCGCTGGCCGTCACGCTCGAACGGTTCGACCTCGGTGGCATGCAGGCTGGAGGTGCTGGCACCGGTGTCGATTTTGGCCCGCAGGCCTGCCACGCCAAGGTCGGGCAGGGCCACCCACTCGCGCAGGCCGATGACTGTCAGATGGTCAAATTTCTTCACGAAGCACACCCTGCGGATAAGGTGGTGAACTGTAAGCACGGCGGGGACTTTTTGCATCCGTCAGTTACGGTAGTACAGTTCGATGAAAGACAGAATTCGAGGAAACGAGATGGCACAAAAAGCCGAGGATGACGACAAGGTCCGCCTGGACAAGTGGCTGTGGGCGGCGCGCTTCTACAAGACCCGTGCGCTGGCCAAGGCGGCTATCGAGAGCGGCAAGGTGCACTGCCGGGGTGAGCGCTGCAAGCCGGGCAAGGAGCCGCGGGTAGGCGATGAGTTCGTACTGCGTACCGGGTTCGACGAGCGCACGGTCGTGGTCAAGGCGTTGTCGGTGGTGCGGCGTGGGGCGCCAGAAGCGCAGACGTTGTATGAAGAGACCGAGGACAGCGTGCGCCGCCGCGAGCAGGCGGCCGAGATGCGCAAGGCGGGGGCGCTGGGGGTTACTTCGGATGGCCGCCCGAACAAGAAGCAGCGGCGGCAGATTCACCAGTTACACGGGAGCTTTGAATAGCTGGGGCTGCAAGGCAGCCCCAGTGATCTAGCGGATTACCGCCAATCGCCCGACCAACGGTAACTTCCTGGCAAAGGCAAACAGCGGAGCGGTCCAGCGCAGCAGCAAGGCACTGCCCTTGGCTGCCAACGGCGTATGGCAGCTCCAGCCCAGCGCCAGCACTGCCATCAGCAGGCCGCCGATGTAGTCGTCCTGTCCCCAATGTGCTCCGGCCACCAGCCGCGGCATCATGAACAGGAACGCCAGGCCCCAGACCACCAGATGCTGCACGAGCCGGCGGCTGAACAGGCTCATGAACAAGGCCCAGATCAGCAGCACCGAGGCATGATCGCCTGGGAAACTGTTGCTTGAACGGTCTTTCAGCTCCCAGGCTTTTTCCAGGTTCGGGTAGTAGCTGCTGAGGTGTACCACGTTGTCGAACACCATCGATGGGCTGTCGTGTTGCCAACCCATTGCATCCACCCACTTGGAAAACAGCGCCCGAATCACCACTAATAGGAGCAGCGTGACCATAAAGCCAAAGAAGGCTTCGCGAACCTGGCTGGCCTTGAACACCCAGTTGCCGCGGATCAGTACGGTCAGAAGGATCAGGCCGACGACGATGTCGAAGGGGCGCAGGCTGCCGACGGTCCAGATGTAGCGCCAGGCCGTGTGGTCGGCCAGTGGTGCGTTCAGGCTGTGGAACAGCCACTCGTCGAAAGTCAGGCACAGGATCTGGCCAACAGGCCATAACCAGAAACACAGTAGAGCGATGGGAAGCAGCGTACAGGCTGCCAATGGCCCCCAGGACCACCTTGCTTGGAACAGTGGCCGATTGTCCATAAAATACCTCTATTGCCAACGGGAATCAGAGCGCCTTGTGAGCGTTCTACCACGGGATTGCGCAGTAGTTCGAAATCCCGTGTAACCATTTTGTCATCATTTTTCAGATAGCCAAAACCTATGAGCGATTTGCCTGATACCGATTTCACCCAACGTTTCATCTTCGACGAGCGCGATGTGCGCGGCGAGTGGGTGTCTCTCGATGACAGCTACGCCGCGGTGCTGGCGCGTCATGATTACCCGCAGCCGGTGCAGGCACTGCTTGGCGAACTGATGGCCGCCACCGCCTTGCTGGTGGGCGCGCTGAAGTTCGACGGCCTGCTGATCCTGCAGGCGCGCTCCGAAGGGCCGATCCCGCTGCTGATGGTCGAATGCTCGGGCGAGCGCGACATCCGTGGCATGGCCCGCTACGAAGCGGAGCAGATCCCGGCCGACGCTACACTGGAGCAGTTGATGCCCGGCGGCCACCTGACCCTGACCATCGACCCGATCAAAGGCCAGCGCTACCAGGGCACCGTCGACCTGGACGGTGCCAACCTGTCGGAGTGCTTCACCAACTACTTCGTGCAGTCGCAGCAGCTCAACACCCGCTTCTGGCTCAATGCCGAAGGCGGCAAGGCCCGTGGCCTGCTGCTGCAGCAGCTGCCACGCGATCGCCAGCCGGACGATGAGGAACGTGAAGACAGCTGGCAGCATGTGATTGCCCTGGCCAAGACGCTCAAGCCCGAGGAATGGTCGGAAGACAACGAAACCCTGCTGCACCGTCTTTACCACGAGGACGCGGTACGCCTGTTCGACATCCAGCCGCTGCGCTTCAAATGCAGTTGCTCGCGCGAACGTTCCGGCAATGCGCTGGTCAGTTTGGGCGAACAGGATGCCAAGGCGCTGGTCGAGGAGTGCGGCGGAACGGTAGAGATCGATTGCCAGTTCTGTAACGAGCGCTATTTCTTCGATGCCAGCGATGTTGCGCAACTGTTTGCCGGTGGCGGCACGGAAGCGGCGTCAGAAACTCGCCACTGAAACGTTTAATTTCAGGGGAATCTCCTGTCGAATTGCGCAAAAGAGCGGTTCTGACAGGAGGGGCCTACTTTTTTTGGGCGTTTCTGGCATAATCCGGCCACTTTTTTCGCTGTAGTAGTTTTTTCGAGACAACTACAAAACGTTTGGAGCACTCGGCCTCGGGCCGGATGGGGTATCTCATGACGCAAGCCAACAACACCGTGTACACCGACCTGAGCGTCGATAAGCTGGTTGAAGAAGCGCTGCAACGCGGTGAAGGCGTGCTGGCCGATACTGGCGCACTGGTAGTCGAAACTGGCCACCGTACTGGCCGCTCGCCGGCTGACCGTTTCATCGTCGAAGAACCTTCCACCCAGGCCGCCATCGCCTGGGGCCCGATCAACCGCAAGTTCCCGGCCGACAAGTTCGATGCCCTGTGGGACCGCGTCGAGGCGTTCAACAACGCCCAGGATCACTTCGTTTCCTACGTTCACGTAGGCGCTGCTGCCGAGCACTACCTGCCGGTGAAAATGACCACCCAGACTGCCTGGCAGAACCTGTTCGGTCGTTGCCTGTTCATCAACCCGGAGCAGTTCAACCCGGCTGGTCGCGACCAGTGGCAGATCCTCAACGTCGCCAACTTCGTTTGCGAACCTGAGCGAGACGGTACCAACTCCGACGGTTGCGTGATCATCAACTTCGCCCAGAAGAAAGTGCTGATCGCTGGCATGCGCTACGCCGGCGAAATGAAGAAAGCCATGTTCTCGGTGCAGAACTTCCTGCTGCCGGCCGCTGACGTGCTGCCGATGCACTGCGCTGCCAACATTGGCGAAGAGGGTGATGTCACCCTGTTCTTCGGCCTGTCCGGCACTGGCAAGACCACCCTGTCGGCCGACGAAAGCCGTTACCTGATCGGTGACGACGAGCACGGTTGGGGCGAAGGCGTTGTCTTCAACATGGAAGGCGGCTGCTACGCCAAGTGCATCGACCTGTCCGAGAAGAACGAGCCGGTCATCTGGAAAGCCATCAAGCATGGCGCTGTGCTGGAAAACGTCGTTCTCGACGCCAACAAGCACGCCGACTACGCTGACGTCAGCCTGACCCAGAACAGCCGCGCTGCCTACCCGCTGGAGCACGTCGCCAAGCGCGCCGAAGCCAACCTGGGTGGCGAGCCGAACGCAGTCATCTTCCTGACCTGCGACCTGACCGGTGTTCTGCCTCCGGTTTCGATCCTGAACAATGAGCAGGCGGCCTACCACTTCCTGTCCGGCTACACCGCGCTGGTCGGTTCCACCGAAATGGGTTCGGGCGGCGGCATCAAGTCGACCTTCTCCACCTGCTTCGGCGCGCCGTTCTTCCCACGCCCGGCGGGTGAATATGCCGAGTTGCTGATCAAGCGTATCAACGCTTTCGGCTCCAAGGTCTACCTGGTCAACACCGGCTGGACCGGTGGTGGCTACGGCGTTGGCAAGCGCTTCAGCATCCCGACCACCCGTGGCGTGATCGCCGCTATCCAGAGCGGTGCTCTGGTCGGCGCCGAAACCGAGCACCTGGACATCATCAACCTGGACGTGCCAAAGGCCGTACCGGGTGTAGAAACCGAGCTGCTCAACCCACGCAACACCTGGGCTGACAAAGCTGCCTACGACGAGGCCGCCAAAGGCCTGGCCAAACTGTTCATCGAGAACTTCAAGAAGTTCGAAGTTTCCGATGCGATCAAGGCTGCTGGTCCAAAGCTGTAAGCTGGCCCCAGCCGTAACGAGAAAGCCGCCCTCCGGGGCGGCTTTTTTGTTCCCGGTAATCTTGCGGCTAGGGACGCTCCTACAGGTCGCCTGCAATCCCTGTGGGAGCGGCTTTAGCCGCGAAGAGGCCAGCGCAAACGACACAACAGCGGAATTTCTGTTTCACTGTCAGCATCCACAGCCAAGATACGAGCCTGCCAGATGACCGAATCCCCCAACCGCACGGCCTTCTCCCACTTCCACCCGATCCTCACCCGTCCCCAGGACAATGACATCAACGGCCACATTGCCGGCGCCACCGTGCACGGT
>Ga0153918_1000376_pt1 | contig 22849 bp, 16 predicted proteins | sample TSFL002MetaG_FD_104687 | JGI IMG/M metagenome (GOLD analysis project Ga0153918, IMG submission 104687) | Attine ant fungus gardens microbial communities from Florida, USA - TSFL002 MetaG | ecosystem: Host-associated > Fungi > Mycelium > Unclassified | place: USA: Florida, Paynes Creek Historic... | reverse complement strand
TTTCAAACAGTAAGGCTTTTGAGCCGTCTTCAACCGTGTAAGCCAGATCGGTACGTGTCCAATCCAGTACGGGCATAAAGTTGTAAGTAATGGTATTGATGCCGCAATGCGCCAGGTTAATGATGCTTTGCTTGTAGTTTTCAATATATAGCAAATAGTCGCCGCTTTGGGTTTTAATGCCCTCATGTACCGGTACGCTTTCTACTACATCCCAGGTAAGGCCGGCCGCTTCTATAATTTGCTGGCGCTTTTTTATTTCTTCTACCGTCCACACCTGTCCGTTAGGGATATGATGTAGTGCGCTCACCACACCGGTGCACCCAGCCTGGCGGATATCGGGTAAACTAACCGGGTCATTGGGGCCATACCAGCGCATGGTTTGCACCATGTGGTACGGATTGTTATTTTGATTACTCATTGTTGCAATATTGATAGTTCAAAAATAAAAAACCTACGTCAAGATTTGGTAATTGTTGCTGCAAAGCATCAATATAAAGTGGCCATTTATTCAGTTAAATATGCTGATATATTTATTGTGTAGTAAAGTTGGGCCAATAAGACTGAATTTTTAAAGATAACAAGTGAAAACAGCCTCCAGCAGAATGAGCCTATGATCTAGCGTTAACGATTTGCCTTAAAGTAGTTTGGACAGGATGCATGCTGTTATGGTACCTCGGTTGATTTGGGGTTCTCATAAGATGTATGGTGACTTGCAGAGAATAAGCTTCTAAATCAAAGCCACAATAACAATAAACAACATGCAATTTAGACCTTCGGTTACGTGCTCCTACGGTTTGCTTCCAGCAAGAAATTTATTATTTTTGGGCTCACAAAAAAAGCAGATATCGCTATGAACTTTCCCGCAGAACTGAAATACACTAAAGACCACGAATGGATCCGTGTAGAAGGATCGGAAGCAACTGTTGGCATTACCGAGTTTGCACAGCGCGAGCTGGGCGATATTGTTTACATTGACGTTACCACTGTTGGTAAAGAGGTAACCCAAAATGATGTTTTTGGCACCGTTGAGGCGGTTAAAACCGTGTCAGATCTGTTTATGCCGGTAAATGGCACCGTGCTGGAACTTAATTCAAAGCTGGACGGTCAGCCTGAACTGGTAAATACAGACCCTTATGGCGATGGTTGGATGGTAAAGATCAGCCTGAGCGATGTATCTGAAATTGATGGTCTGCTCTCTGCAGAAGATTACCAGGCTATTATAGGCGCATAACGCATGACAGCGCTTTTAAAATACCAGGGGCCCGCATTGCTGTGGGCCCTGTTTATTTTAGTGATGTGCAGTGTGAGCCTGGGCAACGTTGGCGAGTCTCATCTGTTCTTCCCTGGCTTTGATAAAGTAACCCATTGTGGATTGTTTTTTGTGATGACGGTATGGATAGCCAAGGGGATGATCAGGAAGAACGGATCATTGCAAATCAATTACTCGCAGGCCGCAATTGCGTTGCTATTATCTGTAGCATACGGTGGCGCAATAGAATTGGCGCAAGCCTTTATTTTTACCTGGCGCGATGGTGATTGGGGCGATATGGCCAGCGATATAATTGGCGCCAGCATGGCAACATTTTGTATATTGGTGACACTATACAAATCTAAACAATGAGAAAGCTGAAGTACATTTTGGTGCTGTTGGGCGCTTTTACGGTAATTTCTTCTTGCAGCATTTTTAAAAAGAATTGCAATTGCCCGCATTTTGGCATGCAAAAGGCTGCTCAAAGCCGCACCGTGATTCGGTAATCTTTGTTTTCTCTTCTCTTTTCTTGTCAAGGGGCTTGCTTTAGGCGATTATAAAGGATCGGCCTGAATGTGCAACGTCTTAAAAACTACTGCGTCATGTGATTAAGTTCGTCTACGAAATATTCATACGAATATTTCGTAGATAGGAAATTAGTTTTTAATTTAGTCGAACCAAACCATTAAAAACTCACATGAAGAAGCCATTATACCTTACCATTATTTTGTTTGTGCTCATCGCCTTTATGTTTAAGGCCAATGCACAGCACAAAGGCACATTAAAAGCAAAAGTGATTGATGCCCGAGATGCACCGATAGAATTGGCCACGGCCTCTATACTTGCGGCAGACTCTTCCCTCATACGCACCACGGCTACAGATAAAAATGGGATGCTGAATATTGAAGGACTAAACTTTGGCCATTATCGGCTCATGGTATCGCAACTGGGTTTACAGCATAAAATTGTGCCGTTTACATTATCCGCAGAAAAACCGGTTGTTGACCTGGGTAAACTGCAAATGCAGGTGGCCGTACGCGCGCTGAACCAGGTAGATGTTGTAGCCGAAAAAGCCCCGGTGACCATTAAACAGGATACCACAGAGTTTAATGCATCATCTTTCAAAACCCAGAAGAATGATAATGTAGAGGCCCTGTTAAAAAAACTACCGGGCGTTGATGTGGATAAAGACGGAAAAATTACCGCCCAGGGCCAGCAGGTAAAGAAAGTGCTGGTAGATGGTAAAGAGTTTTTCGGTAATGATCCTAAGGCAGCAACCCGCAACCTGCCTGCCGATGCCGTTAAATCTGTACAGGTAATTGACGACAAAACCGACAAAGCCAAAAACACAGGTGTTGATGATGGGCAACGCGAAAAGGTAATGAATGTAACGCTGAAGGACGATAAAAAGTCAGGTTGGTTTGGCAACATAACCGGTGCGAGCGGTAACAGTGATCGTTATCTGGGGCAATTTAATCTAAACCATTTTGATACTAAAAGACAGCTGTCATTCCTGTTTTTGAGCAATAATGTAAACGAGAGCGGATTCTCTTTTGAAGATCTGAACAATTTTGCCGGCAATGGTTTGTTCGATATGTTTTCTGGCGGTGGTGGTGGCATTACCATTAATATGAGCAGTAGTGGCCGGGTTGATATTAATGGCGCATTCTCTGGCGTTGGAGGCGGCTTGATTACCAGTCACTCGGGAGGTATTAATTACTCGGATGAGTTTGCCAGGGGTAAGCTAAAATTTAATGCCAGCACCTTGTCTATCCTTACCCGCAATACCGTTGCCCGTACGTCGGATATTCAGGATCTGCCCAATAACCTGTTCACAAATCAATTGAGTAATGGCAACAATACCAGCAACAGCTATCGCCTCAATTTTTCGTTGGAGTATAAGCCGGATAGTTTAACTACGTTCAGATTGAAACCCGTAATGTCTACTACTTACAAAAAAAATTATTCATCGTTGGCCTCAGGTACTTTAGATCAGCTGGCAGACAGTGTGAATAGCATCAGGCAATTGTTTGACCAAACGATGCATAATCCTGCAATTGGCGGGCAGTTCACTTTTAACCGCAAGCTGCATAACAACAAAGGCTCGTTAAACTTTTTTATGGATGGCAACTATTCTGCTAACAATTCTGATTATACCAATCGCTCCAATACAGTTTTTTACCAGAGCACTCAGCCCAATATTAACCTGAACCAACTGGCATCGCAGGATGCTGATGTGAGTTATCTGAACGGTACGGCTTCCTTTGTGCGTCAGTTAAACCGGGCGAAACGCGTTAGCTTAACCGTGAGTCAGGGCTTTAATCTGCAAAAACAAAATTCAACCCAAAATACGCTTGACTATAATCCCGTAACCGGTAATTATGAAATATTGAACCCATTGTATAGTGGCTTATCAGATAATCACAGTCATCGCTATACCAGCACCGTTGGCCTGAGCAAAACCAACGATAAATTTACCGTTAATATCAACATGGCTGTAGCCGAGTTAGGATTGTCGGGCTATTCTAATGCCAACAATACGGTAAATAATGTGGGCCGCGAAGCCTGGGCACTTACACCCAGTGCTTCATTTAATTTGCGAAAAAACAAGAATGGGCGCTATGCCTACATTAATGTAGGAACGGATGTAAGCCTCCCATCGGCTACAGATCTGCAAACCGTGTTTACCAATACCAATCCGCTTTATATCAGACAAGGAAATCCTGATCTGAAAATGTCGCGCTCGTTCTATGTTAGCGGTAACTTTAGTCGCTTTAATCAGAAGAATAATACTTATTATAATGTTAACGCAAGCTATAGTACCACTTATAACGGCTTTAGCACCGCAAGTAGCGTAATTGGAGGTGTAACTACTTCAAAACCTATCAACGTTGACGGTAATTATAACATGACCATTGGTGCCAGCATGGGCAAACCCACGCAGATCAAAGGGCTGAAATTTAACGGGGGTGTTTATACCAACGTAAATCGCAGTATCAATATGATCAATGATAACCGTAACGCGGTTACACGTTTTTCGCCAAATGTAAATGCGGGATTTTCTTTTGATCGCGATCAGTTTCAAACCAGTGTTAACACTGGCGTTACCTACAACAATGCCAAAAACTCTTACCAAAGCGCTGCCAACAGACATTATTGGTCTTACACCAACCGCATGAGCGCCAGTGTGCTGCCGGTTAAAACGCTACGTATTTTTAGTGACCTTACCCAAAACCTATATCGCGGTCAGCCGGCCAGCGCCAACATTACTTACTATTTATGGAATGCAGGTATTGAGCACTACTTCCTTAAAGGGCAGAACCTGACGCTTTCGCTCAATGCTTTTGATTTACTGGATCAAAACTCGGGCATCCAGCGTAGCGTAACACAACTGGGCGCTATCCAGAATAATCAAACCAACACCATTGGCCGGTATTTTTATTTGAAACTGATTTATAAGATTACCAAAGTTGGCGGACCGACCAACAGAGGTTCGGGCATTGTGATTATGAGGTAAGGATCAGGATTAAAACAAGATTGAGTGGATTTTAGGATAGCCGATTGATTAGGTTTAAGTTGCTATAACGTCATTGCGAGGCACGAAGCAATCTCTGCGAAGGATATTTGGATGTGCAAAATCGCTTTGCATATGCAGAGATTGCTTCGTGCCTCGCAATGACGCGATATTTTATATTTAGTCGCTTGTGTTCTCCGCTCTTGTAAAATCCGTAAATCCTAAAAATCCGTTTAATCCCGCTTCCCTATTTGGAATTATTTTAAATAAAGTTTACATTTGCCTACCTTTAATAGAAAAATGAAGCTTTCGCAACTTGAAGTAGGTATGAGGGGTGTTGTAAAAGAATTTACAGACCTTGAAATGTCCGTTAAATTAATGGAAATGGGCTGTCTTCCTGGTGAAGAAGTAGTGGTTGAGCGTATTGCTCCCCTGGGCGATCCAATTGCCATTAATGTATCAGGCTATCAATTAAGTTTACGCAAACTAGAGGCTTCAACTATTATCTTACAATAGTTTGAGCATTGAAAGCTGATCTGAGAGTTGCGCTTGTTGGAAACCCCAATACGGGTAAATCAACCCTTTTCAACGTATTAACCGGCCTTAACCAGAAAATAGGAAATTTTCCGGGTGTAACGGTTGATAAGAAAACAGGCGCCTGCCAATTGCCAGACGGTCGCACCGCAGAAATTATTGACCTGCCCGGCACCTACAGCTTATACCCCAAAAGTAAAGACGAATCTATTGTGTTTTCTGTTTTGGCAGATAAGCACGCCGATACCACGCCAGACCTGGTAGTGGTCATACTTGATGCCACTAACCTGAAGCGTAATTTGTTGCTCTATACCCAGGTGGCCGACCTGAAGATCCCCGTCATTGTTGCCCTTAACATGATTGATCTGGCCGGTAAATCTGGCATCATCATTAATACCGAAACTTTCTCGCAAAAGCTGGGTGTACCGGTGGTTTCCATCTCGGCCCGTAAAGCCAAAGGTATTGATGAGTTGAAACAAGCTATTGCTTATGCTAACAAGGTGCCACTGCAACTGGATTCAATTGATGTAGAGAGTATTGCCCCTGCATTGATTGCCGATATCAGTGCCGAGGTAAAGACTGATAATCCATACTTTGCCCTTCAACTGGCGCATCAGCATGAACACCTTAAATCTTTAACGACTGAACAAAGCGACAGGATAGAAGCCCTGGAGCAGAAGCACAGCTTCCACTCGCAAAAGGCACAAGCTACAGAGACTATTGCCCGCTACAATTTTATTAATGAATTGCTGGCCGATACGGTAACCCAACCTGAAAATGCCCGCGAGGAGAGCATGAGCAACAAGATAGATCACATGCTGACGCATAAGGTGTTTGGCTTTGTGATTTTTATTGGTATCCTGCTGTTTATGTTCCAGTCGATATTTGCCTGGTCGGCCTACCCGATGGATTTGATTTCCAGTGGTTTTGTGCTGCTGCAAGATTGGCTGCATAAGGCTCTGCCCGCCGGCCCACTCACCAGTTTGCTGGTGGATGGAATTGTGGCTGGTTTGAGCGGCGTGCTGGTGTTCATCCCGCAAATTGCTATTCTATTTGCTTTTATATCCATACTTGAAGATACTGGCTACATGGCGCGCGTTACATTTATGATGGATAAAATTATGCGCAAGGTGGGCCTGAACGGTAAATCTGTAGTGCCCTTGATTGGTGGTTTTGCCTGTGCTGTGCCGTCTATTATGAGTACGCGTACTATTGAGAATTGGAAAGATCGTATCATTACCATTATGGTAACACCGCTGGTTACCTGCTCGGCACGCTTGCCTGTTTACACGCTGCTGATTGCCCTGGTGGTACCCAATAAAACCGTATGGTGGATTTTTAATATGCAGGGCCTGGCGTTGACGGCCATGTATATCCTTAGCCTGGTATCGGCTGTGGTGGTAGCGTTGGTATTTAAATTCATTATTAAAGGCCGCGAGAAAGGCTACTTCATTATGGAGCTGCCCGTTTACCGCATGCCGCGCTGGAACAACGTAGCGTTGAGTATGTATGATCGTTCTAAAGCCTTTGTGTTTGAAGCCGGTAAGGTGATCATCGCCGTGTCTGTAGTACTATGGGTACTGGCCAGTTATGGACCGGGTAAGCGCTTTGAGCAGATTGAAAGTAAATACAGTCAACCTCAATATACTAAAACCGTTAAGCCGGATGACTTACAACGTATCGTAGCTTCAGAAAAACTGGAGAACTCTTACGCCGGTGTACTGGGACATGTAATAGAACCGGTAATTCGCCCGCTGGGCTTTGACTGGAAGATTGGCATCGCTCTTATTACTTCATTTGCCGCCCGCGAAGTGTTTGTGGGTACGATGGCCACCATTTACAGCGTAAATGGCGATGCCGACAACCTGCAATCGGTACAGGATAAAATGGCAAGCGCGAAAAATCCAGATACCGGGCAGCCGGTGTTTACGCTGGCAGTGGCTTTCTCGCTCATGATGTTCTATGCCTTTGCTATGCAGTGCGCCAGTACTATGGGCGTAGTATACCGCGAAACCAAAAACTGGCGCTGGCCGCTGGCTCAGTTTACTTATATGACTGTGTTAGCTTATGTAGTAAGTTTAATTACTTATCAGCTATTGAAATAATTTCGGATTTCGAATGTTCGATTTCGGATTTATGAAATGGGAATTTGGACTTATGATGTTTCCTGCGCGGTTGCTCAATTTTAAATAAATCCGAAATTGAACATCCGAAATCCGACATCTGGTTGGTAATATAAAATTTACTATTCCATAAGCCCTGCTTAGCAATAAAGTTACATAGGTTACTCGGTGAAACCGCTATCAAAAGGTGATTTTTGCGGCATGAATTGTAAACCTTTACTCAAATTTTTTTCCATCATATTTTTATTTGGTGCTTTAAGTGCTCAGGCTCAGACTAACGCCCCGGCAAAAGGTGTCGTGAGTGGTAAGCTGGTAGATGCAACTAATAACCAGCCGTTGGCTTTTGCTACTGCGGCGCTCATCAGAAAAGCAGATAATACCGCGGCTAAAAGTATTCAGACCGATATGGACGGCAACTTTAAACTGGATAACCTGGCCGATGGTCTGTACATGCTGCGCACTACTTATGTGGGGTATGGTAACTATGTAAAAGACTCGATCTATATCAGTTCGAAGAAGAAGATCTTTCAGTTGGGTTTGCTGAAAATGAAGCAGGCAGGCAAAGCCTTGAAAGAAGTGACCGTTAAAGCGCAACGCAGCAACATACAACTCGGGGTTGACCGTAAAGTGTTCAATGTAGAGCAAAGCCTGGTAAGCGCAGGCGGCTCAGCGACCGATCTGTTGAGTAACGTGCCGTCGGTACAGGTAGATGTGGATGGCAACCTGAACCTGCGCGGCTCAAGCGATGTGCGCGTGCTCATCAACGGTAAGCCGTCCATGTTAGCCGGTGCCAGCATGGCCGATATTCTACAGTCAATCCCGGCCAGTTCTATCGAGACTATCGAGGTGATTACCAACCCATCATCAAAGTATGATGCCGAAGGTCAATCTGGTATCGTAAATATTGTGCTGAAGAAAAATGCGCGCGTGGGTACTAATGGCAATATTGCCGTAACGGCAGGTAATCAGCATACCTATAACGTGAGCGCTGCTGTTGCGCACCAGGGCAAAAATGTGAACCTGTATGCCAATTACAGCTACCGCGATGCTAACCGTAATGGTAATGGCTATACTAACAGAACGTCGCTGCGAAATGATACCAGCATCCTTTCTAATCAAATCTCAAACCAGGCGTTTACTTTTAACTCGCACAACATTCGTGCGGGGATTGATATTAATCTGGATCCTAAAACCACGCTGAGTTTTTCAGGTAACGGTAACTTCCGTCAGCGCGATAAGTACCAGTTTGGTAATACCAACACTTTCACCAATGGTGCGTTAACGCAAATACTAGGTCAAAACAATCAAGCCATCAGTGGTACTAATCGTAACCTTGATTTTAATGCCGATTTTGATCATAAATACAAGAAGCAAGGCGAGGAGCTGACTGCTAACATCGGTTACTCCAGCGAGCATGAAACATCTAACGATAGTTTGAGAAGTGCTTACACGTTTTTTAATCCGGCAGATTTTAGGCAGCGCATTCAGCACAATAACAGCTTACAGAAAGAGTACAACATTAACCTGCAGGCAGACTACACTTTACCGTTGAGTCATAACAACAAGATTGAGGCAGGTTACCGTAGCACCATCTCGCAAAATGATAACGGTAATGATGTGGATACTCTGCAAGGTGGGAGCTTTGTACACGATGGTACACTGACAAACCATTTCCTGTATAAAGAGCAGGTGCATGCGGTATATGGTACCTATCAACAGCAGTTTGGGCAGTTTGGGGTGCAAGGTGGCGTGCGTATGGAAGAAGCTATTATTAACACCATTGTTCGCGAAACCGGCGAACCGCATCACCAGAATTATTTCCGTGTTTATCCAAGCCTTTTCCTGACGGATAAGCTGAACGATAACCAGACCCTGCAATTGAGCTACACCCGCAGGGTAAGCCGTCCGCGCGACAGACAGATCAACGCTTTCCTTGATAAAAGTGACCCGCTTAACTACCAGGTTGGTAATCCAGACCTGAAGCCGGAAGATACCCACTCTTTTGAACTGAGTTATATCAACTATTGGAAATCGCTCACGCTTACATCGTCTTTATACTACCGATTAACGAACGACGATATTCAGCAGATCCGAACTCCAATAACCTCTACCATCAGCAGTTTGACCTATCAAAATATCAAGAATTCGCAAAACAGCGGTTTTGAGTTGATTGCCAAGGTTGATGCCTCGCAGGCATTAGATTTTACGGCTAATGTTAATGCCTATTACCGTTACCTGCAAGGCGATGCATCGCTCAATCTGCCTAACTCATCAGGCTTTGCATGGAATGCCAACTTAACAGCCAACATCAAGCCAACCAAAGCGTTGGGTGTTCAGTTGCGTGGCGACTACCAGGCGCCACAGGTAATTACCCAGGGGCGCCAGCGTGCAATGGCAGGTATGGATGCGGGTTTGAAATATGACCTAACCAAAGCCATTAGCTTGGGTGCCAACGTGCGCGATGTGTTTAATAGCCGCAAGTTTGGTTCGATTACAGATATTGTGCAGTCGCCAACATTCTCGCAGCATTCAGAGTCTGTGCGTCGTTTCCAGACACGTACTATTTTGTTTACGGCGTCATATCGTTTCGGCTCAACTTCGGGGCAGAATCGTAACAAAAATAAAAGCAAGAAAGACCAGGATAACAACGGTGGCGGTGGCGATGACATGGGCCAGGATCAGGGCGATGGTGGCATGAGCGCACAGCGGTCAAATTAATATCAAACCCAACCCCTCCCAACCTCCCCAAGGGGAGGAGGCATGTTGCATAAATAAAAAGAGCGGCTTTCAAGGATTTTGGAAGTCGCTCTTTTTGTTATTACTCTCTGTTTTTTTATCTCCTCCCCTTCGGGGAGGTTGGGGTGTTACTGCTGTTGCTGTTGCTGTTGCATCATCTCCAGATGGCGTTGATAGCTATTGCGCGAAGAATCACTTGCAGGTTTGATAACCGGCTCTTCAAAAGAAATTTCATTGTGCTCGGTGGCAGCTGCAACCGGTAGTTCTTTGTCGTAACCTACAGATACTGCAACTTCAAGTTTATGCCCGTGCGCTCCTTTGTATACACCCTTAACCGGCGAGCAATCAGAAAAATTGCGACCGACCGCCAGGCGTACATGCGTTTCATTAGCTATACAGTTGTTAGTGGGATCTATACCCAGCCAACCATAGTCGGGGATATAGGCTTCGGCCCAGGCGTGGGTGGCGCCTTCGCCGCGCATGCCATTGCGGTTGGGGCAAATATAGCCGCTCACATAACGGGCGGGTATGTCTATTAAACGGAGCATCTCCATCAGGATGTGGGCAAAATCCTGGCAAACGCCCGCTTTGAGTTTCCATATGTCGTCCAGCGTACTTTCTACACTGGTAACACCTTTGATGTATGTAAAATTGTCATATACATACTGGCAAAAGCGTAGTACAGCCTGGTAAGGTGTATCATCGGGGTGGCGTTCTGTTTTTACAATAAGGTCCAGTTCGGGAAGGCCCTCAAAGTATTCCTGCTTTAAAAAGTCGATGTAAGGAACGGTATAGCGCAGGCGTTCATAATCGGCCCATTGCTGAGCAGGAAAGATATCATTAACAGGCAATGGGCGATGCTGGGTACTTACCCATAGCTGTGAGTTGATGACCAGCTCTGTATGTTGATCCCGATAAGTAAAACTGCCTACTTTGTTGCCGTAATAATCGGTATAAACATCAACGGGTGGTTGGCCGGTAATGCTAATCTCATGCTTGAGTATTTCCTGATATTCGTCCTGTAAAGGGAAAAGCACGATTTGGTTAGCGCTATCGCGCACCGGTCCGTCGTAAGTATATTTAGTAATGTGTTGTATCTTAAACTCTGGCATAAAAAGCTAAAAGATGAAAGCCTAAAGCTAAAAGCTTTTTTGTGATTATGAATGGGCGAAATAATTCTCGTTCAATGCGTTGCCAATACCATAAAGCTCATTTCTGATCTGCGTGAGATACAGGTGCAAGCCTTCCTGGCTAATACTGCTTACTGAACTATACTTAATACGGCTCTGTAATCTACCAATCTGGAACGCCATTTTGCGATAGCTCTCTTGTTCGGCGTCGTTCTTTAGCCGGTCAAAATATCGCTGGATGTGGTTGACGGCATAAAGTACTGAGCGGGGGAAATCATTGTTCAGCACAACCTGTTCTAACACATTGGGGGCCTCGAAGCCTGAGCGGTAGGTTTTCAGGTACAGCTCATATCCGCCAATAGAGAGGAGCAGGTGTTTCCAATACGTGGTGTCGGTGAGCAGGTCTGGGTTGTCATTAATAGAGCCGAATTTCATATCTAACAAGTCTACTGATTGGATACCGCGCTCCAGGTATTTACCCAGGTTCATAAAGCTACGGCCCTCGCCACGCTCCATGGTGATTTCTGCTGTACCGTAGTAAAGCATCACCTGCTTGATCAAAATATCCAGCGTGCCGATGGGGTCTTCACGCTGTAACAGGCGGTCCATTCGCGCATCTTTCACTGTGTGATAGTATTCATTGAGACATTGCCAGAGATCTTTGGTAATATGCTCCTGTACGCCGCGAGCGTTCTCACGTGCCTGAGTAATAATATTGAGTACCGAGTTGCGATTTTCTTTGGAAGAAATCATGTATTTAAGCACAGCGCGACTGTCATTATTCAATGTAGCTGCTTCTTCATCGTTGGGATTGCCAAACAGGCGGATCACCGGGGCCCATGTAAACTCATGTACTGTATCCTGCGATGATGCGTAATTGATTTTTAGCATCCGCAAAAGCCCGTCACTGCGTTCCACATAACGGCTTAACCAATATAAACTTGCTGCTACTCTGCTTAACATTTGTTTTTAATTGTCCATAGTCCATAGACGATAGACCATAGTAGTTATTAATTGTATTATGCCAAGGTCATGCTCTGTCGACTATGGTCTACAGGCCATTCCCTCACGCTAACACCCACGTATCTTTACTGCCGCCACCCTGCGAACTGTTTACCACCAGCGATCCTTCTTTCAGTGCCACGCGTGTTAACCCGCCAGGGACGATCTCAATGCCACTGGGGCCGCATAGGGCGTAAGGACGCAGGTCAATCCGTCGCGGGGCCAGCTCGCCTTGTATATAACAAGGTGCTGCCGATAAACTGATGGTAGGCTGCGCAATAAAGTTGCGCGGTGCCTTCAAGATCTGCGCCTTGTATTCTTCAATCTCTGTTTCTGATGCTGCGTGGCCCATCAGCATGCCATAGCCGCCGCTCTCATTAGTCTTTTTGACCACCAGTTTGTTTATGTTTTCAAATACATATTCCTTCTCGTCCTGGTTGCGTAACTGGTAGGTAGGTACATTTTTGAGGATCGGCTCCTCATTCAGGTAATAGCGAATCATTTCAGGTACATAGATATAGATAGCCTTGTCGTCTGCTACACCGTTGCCGGGAGCATTTACAATAGCTACGTTGCCTTTACGATACGCACCCATAATGCCAGCCACTCCTAAAACGCTGGTAGGGTTAAATACCAGTGGATCCAGAAATTCATCGTCCACCCGGCGATAAATTACATCTACCTGTTGCAGCCCATTAGTGGTTTTCATGTAAACCTTGTGGTTGTCTACTACCAGATCGCGGCCCTCTACCAGTTCCACGCCCATCAGGCGGGCCAGGGTGGTATGTTCAAAATAGGCTGAGTTATAAATACCCGGGCTAAGCAGCACAATTGTTGGATTGCTGGTTGGCCGTGGCGAGAGCGCCATCAGGTTTTTATACAGGATGGACGGATACTCTGTCACGCTGCGCACATTGCACTGAGGCAACAGATCCGGGAAGAGCCGTTTGGTAATCTCGCGGTTCTCCAGCATATAACTCACGCCCGATGGTGTGCGCAGGTTATCTTCCAGTACATAAAAAGTGCCCTCATTATCGCGGATCAGGTCAATGCCTGCAATATGTACGTAAATATCATAGGGCACCTGCAACTGATACATCTCGCGCAGAAAATGCGGGCACGAGTAAATGATATCGATAGGTACGATGCCATCTTTTATAATAAATTGGTTGTGGTAAACATCTTTTAAAAAAAGGTTAAGGGCGGTTAAGCGCTGCTTTATGCCTTTCTCTACAAATGCCCATTCTTCGCCGGTAATGATGCGAGGAATAATATCAAAAGGAAAGATCTTCTCAATTCCCTCGCCGCTGTTGTAAACGGTAAAGGTAATGCCCTGGCTCATAAACAGGCGTTTGGCTAGCTCTTCTTTTTTATTCAGGTCATCTGGCGATTCTTTGGATAAATAGCCAATTACGTTGCAATAATGGTTGCGAATGCTTGAATCTGTGCCAAACATTTCGTCCCATACGCCATTTATGGGATTGTATTTGTTAAAGTGTCCTGATTCTTGCATTTTTTTATTACTTGATAAATTTATTTATGATGAATTTTAAAAATTCAATGGTAATCTATCAAGTATTTTCAATAAAATCTAATTTATTTTAAAATAGTATTAATTATTGATTTTACTTATGATATAAATTAGGTAGAATGCGAAATTTTAGGTAAATAAAAAAGCGGAAGTGGATTTTAAAATCCTTCTTCCGCTTTTTTTGTGCAATCTTTTTGATGATTGCGCAATATTTTTTGTTAATTATTTTCTATGGCTGAAAATACTTCCAATAAAACGTTCCATTTATGCTGTGCATCCTGCTCCCAGATGCGTACGTAGTTATAATTGCTTACGACGTTTCCTTTTTTAATGCGGGCAGTACCGTAAGTATAAGCCAGGTCATTACTTTGTGAGCGGCCTGAACCAACGTTTTCTGCAGTAATGGTGATGGCCTCGTTAGCCAGGAATTTCAAGGTTTTATCTACACCTACAATCGGGTCAAAACCCGGGAAGTAGTAGCGGCCTTCGGCACTCATAAACTCTTTGTAAGTACCCAGTGATGAGATGGTGAGCGCATGGTTAAACATGTTGTCAGTTTCCATAATCACACGTTTGCCGCCAAATGGGTCTTTGCTTTGAGCGGAGTGGCCGGCGGTATCGGCCGGTTCTTTAAAATCTACTGTGGCAGTAACATCAGGGTCCGGATGTTGAATACCCAGGTCAATGAGTAGTTTCAGGTTTCCATCCGGATCGGCATGCCAGATAGATACATAATCGCCATAAACTTTATCTTCTTCTGATTTGCCATTCTGATATACGTATGGACCGGCGGTAAACGCCAAATCGCCTTTGGCTGAGATACGGGCAACATTAGGCTTCCATGAAAGTGAGCCCGGTTGTTTATCTATAGCGCCATAAAATTCAGTAATTTTTTTTGGAAAGGGTTTAAATACAATACCGTCAGGATCGGCAACGGCCAGAAAGCCATCTTTTATACCTTTTTTGGCTACAAGCTTGTTAAAGGTTTCTTCGGCGGCAATTACGTTTTGTACACGTACATTTTTTTGCGCCAGTGCAGAGCCGGTTACTAGCAGCATTGCTACGGCTGGCACAATCATTTTTTTCATTTTCATCAGGAGTGTATGTTAATTATAAAAGGGCTTAGTTTAATGTAATATCTTGATAACGGGGATAAGCCCCAAACAGTATTAACACATGCGGGCAATTTACTAAAAATACCAGCTAAGCTCAAAACTCATATTCGCCGTTTATAACACCCTTGGTACAAGCTTGTTTGGTTTGTTAGGCATTTTTTATAATCGGGGCGTTAACAAACTCCAGTTGTTTATTAACCGCAACCAGCAGGTCATTGATGTAAACGACTAACTCTGGCGATGTGTTTTTTTGATTTATAACATTGGCTAATAGCTCCAATTGCGCCGTATTAGCACGTGTTTTTTGCTGAGTCTCAAAATCGGGCGTGTGCATGTGGGCCGCTATAAAATTGATGTGGCGCATTAAAATGCCAATTTCATCTTCGTAGCCTTCGGGCAACTGAGGCATGGTGTTATCGCGCAGAAACCTGGACAGCGAGCCCTGTGCCATTTTTAATGGTTTAACTAATCCGTATAATACCCATAAAGTAAGCGCTGTACCCGCCAGGGTAAGGCCAAGAATTAATAACAAGCAAGTGCTCCGATTCATGGTATCACTGGTATCTGTCAGCAGGTAAATAATCAAGCCAATTAACGGAATATGTGTGCCGATAAACGCTGTAAACATTAATTTAAAAGCATACTTGCGATCTGTAAAGCGCAAACGTGACATGAAGTGATAAATATTCATAGATATAGTGGTGGATCAGGGTGTTGATGCTTGTAGAGTTGAATATTAAAATTGTAAAGGGTTGGCTTAATGGGCTTTAAATATATATAAATACGCTGCAAGATAACAGGATAAACGAGATTTTGATAAGCTTTCTTAAGATATGATCAAATTAACGGTGTAGATAGTTGGCCGTTATTAATGTTTCCGGGTAGTGAGTAAAACCGAAGAAACTCATGGTTAATATGGAAATGTGTAATGGTGCGATAGGGTAATGGCGTAAAGCAAAGGCCCGGCTAATTGACCGGGCCTTTGCTTTATATTTTATTCCAGGTTGTGCCTTCTTTGCCGTCTTTCAGCTGAAAGCCAAGTTTTTGCAAACCGTCCCGAATCTTGTCAGACGTAGCATAATCGCTGCTGCGCTTGGCCTCATTACGCAGATTTACAATCATATCCATCACATGTGGCAGATCATCGTTGGCGGCTGCTTCATCTTTTAGTCCCAATACGTCGTACACAAAAACCTGTACGAGGGTTTTGAGCGCGTCAAGGTTGGCCTGATCAATCTTTAGCTTATTATCATGCACCGAGTTGATAATACGTGATGCTTCGAATAGTTCGGCAATTAGTATCGGGCTGTTAAAGTCGTCATTCATGGCGCCATAGCACCGGTCAGAAAGTTCGGCAATGTTTACCTCGTTGGTGGCAGATGCTTTTAAGCCGTTTAATAAACCCAGGGAGTTCATCAGGCGCTTAAAACCTTTTTCTGAAGCTTCCATAGCTTCGTTACCAAAGTCAAGCGTGCTGCGGTAGTGCGCCTGCATCATAAAAAAGCGTACGGTCATTGGGCTGTATCCTTTGTTCAGTATCTTGTTATCGCCACTAAACAATTCATGCGGCAGGAAACTGTTGCCTAATGATTTTGACATCTTCTGCCCGTTCACTGTCAGCATGTTGGTATGTACCCAATAAACGGCCGGGTTTTCGCCGCAGCAGGCTACACTTTGGGCAATCTCGTTAGTATGGTGCGTAGGGATCAGGTCCATACCGCCGCCGTGAATATCAAACTGGTTGCCCAGGTATTTCTGGCTCATGGCAGAACACTCCAGGTGCCAGCCCGGAAAACCCAATCCCCATGGCGATGGCCATTTCATCAGGTGCCCTGGTTTAGCTTTGATCCACAGGGCAAAATCCAGGCGGCCTTTTTTCTCGTCCTGTCCGCCCAGTGAGCGGGTATTAGTAAGGAGGTCGTCCAGGTTACGGCCGCTCAGGATGCCGTAGTTATTACCGGCGTTAAATTTCTCTACGTCGAAATAAATGCTGCCATCTACTTCGTAAGCGTATCCTTGTTTTAGTATCTCTTTTACCAGTTCAATTTGCTCAATAACGTGGCCAGTAGCTGTTGGTTCGATGCTGGGCGGCAGGGTATTCAGCTGACGCATTACTTCATGGAAACCCACAGTGTAACGCTGCACAATCTCCATTGGCTCTAGTTGTTCCAGCTTAGCCTTTTTTGCAATTTTGTCTTCTCCCTCGTCGGCATCACCTTCCAGGTGACCGGCATCGGTAATGTTACGCACATACCGCACCTTGTAACCAAGATGGGTGAGGTAACGGAAAATCAGATCGAAAGAAATATAAGTGCGGGCATTGCCCATGTGCGCATCGCTGTAAACGGTTGGCCCGCAAACGTACATGCCCACATGCGGCGCATTAAGCGGTTTAAATTCTTCTTTAGTACGGGTTAAAGTATTGTAAACAAATAGATTTTGTTTCATGCGCGCAAACTTACAAAATGTACATGGTCCATAGACCATAGTACATAGAAATTATTGCAGAGCTAGGACAAAGTAAATTGTCAGAAATTAAGTTGCCATGATCTATCAACTATGGTCTATTGGCTTCAGCGCAATACCAGGTCACTATATACCGGGTAATGGTCCGACAGTTTCTTGCGGATTACTCCATACGTCAGCACGTCAAACTGTTTGCTGGCCATAATATAGTCAATCTGGTAGTTAGGGAAATTGCCATTGTAGGTGCGGCCCAGGCCCGAGCCTTTCTCACGGAAAGCATTTTTCAGTCCCTTGGCCATTTGGTTTACCGCAAATGATGAGGGTGTGTCATTAAAATCGCCGGCAATAAGAAATGGATAAGGACAAGCGTCCATACTCTCTCGCACGAGCATTACCTGGCGGGCGCGTTCTTCAAAAGCATGCTTGAGTTTAGAGCCGATGCGGCGCGAGTTCTGCATATCGGTTTTGCCGCGAGAAACGTCTTTGATGTAATCGTAATCCTCAAACTCCAGGTGGATGGATTGCAGGTGAACGGCATAAACACGGAAAGTCTGCGAGCCTTTTTTCATATCGGCCCAGATACATTGGTTGATATCATAGTCGCCGGTAAGTTTGATAACACCGGTATTAATGATAGGATAAACCGAGATGATGCCCATGCCTACGCCTTCTTTTCTGTCGGCCGGGAAAGTGGCAAAATAAGCATAATCGGCGCCTAATATTTTTTTAATAGAATCTACTGTAGCAAAGCGACCTCTTCGGCGTGAGTAGAACTCTTCGGAACAAAAGATAGTCGGTTTTTCATGAGCAATGAGCTGAAAAGCATCATGCCGGGTAACCGCCTTATAATCCTCCAAACCGGGTTTGCGAAAACCATGTACGTTGTAGTTCATTACCCTGATGGTGTTACTGTCTCTCAAGGAAAGTTTGGAAGGGAATCGCAGCCCAATATTATTATTAAGCATACCCCAGCCAACTATTATGGTAGCTACGGATACCAGTGCCCAGCGTGTACGTCTACGCATCCACCAGTAAGGGATAAAAACTAACGTGGCAATAAGGATGAACGGATAAGCCAGGCCGAAGAAAGCAATGGGCCAATATTTACGCGGATCTGCCATGGGGGCAAGGTAGCTAAGCAGCATAGCCACTACCGCAGCGCAATTAAGAGCCAGTATTAGTTTGTCAAAAAATGTAAGTCTTTTTTTAACGATCATTACTTCGGCTGGCGCGGGCTAGGGTGTCTTTTTCCTGTTTGTTTAAACTCTCAAACCCACTTTGTGATATTTTATCTAATATACGGTCAACTTCATCCTGGCGTGGTGTGCCGCGTTGGACATCGCCAGAGCCACCTTTAGATACGATCTTTAATTTGGGTTTAGATTTAAACAAATTATGGAACGGCTTGCTCCAATCATTACCGCGTTGCAGTTGTTTGATGTAGATATAACCAATAAGCGCACCACCCAGATGGGCCATCTCCCCGCCGGCGTTAGCCCCTACTGATAATATAAAATCAAGCAGCACATAAAAAACAGCCAGCCATTTTAACTTTACCGGACCGATAAACATCAGGTAAAGCGTATAATCTGGCAATAAAGTGGCGGTGCCAACCAGAATAGCCATTACTCCTGCAGAAGCCCCAACAATGGCAGCACCGGCATTGTTCATGCTCTCAAAATATGGTATCAGGTTATAGGCGCCTACAAAAAAGATAGCACCAGCTAAGCCGCCCAGGATGTAGAGCATTACGGTGTGCCGGTTGCCAATAAACTCTTCAAAGATCTGCCCCATCCAATACAGCCATAACATGTTAAACAGGATATGCAACACACCATCATGCATAAACATGTAGGTAATAGGCGTCCAGAAGTGGCTAGCCAGACCAGAGAGATTGGCTGGCATACGCAGATACTCAAAAGCAAGTTCTTGTATGTTATTGCTCCTGAAAAACCAGTTTTCCAGTGTGCCGGCAATATTGATAAACAAAAAAACAAACACATTGATGCCAATTAGCAGCCCAATTTTACTGCCCGAGCGCAGCATCTTAATCCGAATATCTTGCCAGAGGTTATTCATGTGGAGCGGTGTCTATACCAAAGATAACCATAACGGTCAATAAAAGTTGTTTCGTCTGCCGTATCCCCACAATTTTATGACAATAAATCCAACAAGGGCGCCACCAATATGAGCAAAGTGGGCAACGCTATCGCCTGCGTACTGCTGCACGCCTAAAAAGAGTTCGAGCACAACGTAACCAGGCACCAGGTATTTAGCTTTGACAGGCACCGGGATAAACATAATCATCATCTCCAGATTGGGGTAAAGCATGCCAAACGCAATAAGCAAACCAAAGATAGCGCCGGATGCACCTACGATGCCGGTATTATAGGCTCCATATAATTTTAAAGCTTTGGCCTGGCCGTAAGCCAAATATGCCGCATCATCAGTAGCATTGCGGATGTCGGGGTTTAAAATATGTCCGGTTACGGCGTGAACCTCTATTGCCTGCACAGCAAACTGAAGTGCCAAAGCGCCTAAACCACAAAGAAAGTACAGGTTAAAGAACCGTTTTGAGCCCAGCGCATACTCTACAATTGGCCCGAACGAGAACAGTGCAAACATATTGAAGAATATATGCGCCCAGCCACCATGCATAAACATATAGGTAATGGGCTGCCATGGATGGAATTTTTTTGAGTTGAAATAAAACGCGCCAAAAAAGTCAGAAACAGGAGTGTATCCAGACTCGGGTCTGTCAAACATCAAAAACGGAATAAAGCAGATGATGTTGATGATGAGCAGGTTTTTTACAACCGGCGTTAAATTGGCAAAAGGGTTTCTGGAATTATTAAACATCTTTCTTAATTAAAAATCATTTCTCAAAACGCTCCAGCAGCTCGTCCATTTTAAAGGTGCTGATAACGGTTTTACCATTGAGCGCAACATTAGGCATCTGGCAGGCAAACAGCTGATCGATCAGCATGTTCATTTCCTCCAGCGATAGTTTGATACCAGCTTTAATGGCCGCATTGCGGGCCAGAGCACGGGCCAGGTTATCACGACGGTCAAGTTTTAACAGGGCCATGTTGTTTTTAAAGCCCTCCAGCAGGTGCTCTAGTAACTGGTGCTCGCCTGAACTGTTGATATCGGCAGGTACACCGTCTACAATTACGGTGTTTGGTCCAAACTCGCGGATGTCAAAGCCCAGGGCTTTAATATCGGGCAGTAACTCGCGCAGCAATTCAAAGTCCGCACCGTTTAAAGTTACGGTTTGCGGGAACAGGCTTTGCTGACTCATACCCGAGTGGTTTTGCAATTGTTGCAAAAAACGCTCGTACAAAATACGCTCATGCGCTGCCTGCTGACTAATAAGCATAAAGCCCGATTTAATTTGCGACAAAATAAACCGATTATGGATCTGGAACAACTGCCGCTCGGTAGATTTACTTACCTGCTCATTTTCAATAGTGATCTGTTGTGCAGGTTCAATCTCCAGTTCCTGCTGTGCCGATTCTTCCCTGCGGGCAATTTCATAAAGCGTATCCCAGTTGGTTGGGATGGCCGCTTTCTGGAAACTGCCACTGCCGCCCGAAAATGACGATGCCGTAGTACGCACCGGCTTATCCTGAGCAAATGGATTAAAATCGGGGTTAAAGCTAACCGTTGGCGGGGTAATATCCTCCAGCGGCATCGGTGTAATTAAATGCTGAATGCTGTTCTCCTGGTCAAAGTCCAGGCTCGGCGTAATGTTATATTTACCCAGCGAACGTTTCACTGCCGAGCGGATGATGGCGTAAATAGCCTTTTCGTCCTGGTACTTAATTTCTGTTTTGGTAGGATGCACGTTGATATCAATACGTGATGGATCGATATCGATAAACAACACATACAGCGGGAAACACTCGTCGGGCAATAGCTCCTCATAAGCCGTCATCACCGCGTGGTTCAGGTAGTTGTCTTTGATAAAACGGTTATTGACAAAGAAGAACTGCTCGCCGCGGGTTTTGCGTGCAAACTCGGGTTTGCCCACAAAGCCATGCAACTTAATGATGCTGGTATCTTCCTCAACGGGTACCAGGCGCTGGTTATAGTTATTGCCCAGCAAGTGCACAATGCGTTGCTTCAGCGTACCTGGCGATAGGTGATAAACCTCTTGCTGGTCATGATGCAGCGTAAACATAATCTGCGGATTTGCCAGCGCCACGCGCTGAAACTCATCCAGTATATGCCGCATCTCTACCGGATTACTTTTTAAAAAGTTGCGGCGGGCAGGGGTATTATAAAACAGGTTTTTAACCGAAATGGACGTACCCGCGTTGGCCTGGCAGGGCAGCTGGCTTATCACCTCGCTGCCTTCAATAATCAGACATGTCCCCAGCTCGTCTTCTGTGCGGCGGCTTTTCAGTTCAACCTGGGCAATGGCGGCAATAGAAGCCATGGCCTCACCGCGAAAACCCATGGTGCGAATGGCAAACAAATCTTCAGCACGGCGAATCTTTGACGTAGCATGGCGCTCAAAACACATGCGTGCATCGGTAATGCTCATGCCGCAGCCGTTATCAATTACCTGTATCAGGCCTTTACCGGCGTCTTTAAGTATCAGCTGAATTTTATCGGCTCCGGCATCAATGGCATTCTCCACCAATTCTTTAACGGCCGATGCCGGGCGCTGCACAACTTCGCCGGCCGCTATCTGGTTGGCAACCGCGTCTGGCAAAAGCTGTATAATATCCGTCATGTAAAAATTCCCTTCTATTTTGGTGTCGGTTGCGAAATTAAATATTTGAACCCATAACTTTACGTCGGGTTAATTGTATGTTACATACAATTAACTTCGTACATTCATTGTGCCATGCCTTCTTCTATGAAAAAACTTCTGCCAATATTGCTGATGATGAGCCTTTTTGCCATCACGTCCTGCCAGCAAAAAGAATATAATGCCGATCTGCTGCTTAAAAACGGAGTTATTTATACTGTTGATAAAAATTTTACAACCGCCAATGCCCTGGTGGTAAAAGGCGGTAAAATTATTGCCGTTGGCAGTGATGATACCCTTGAGAAAAAATACATGGCCCGTCAGATAATTGATCTGCAGGGTAAACCGGTTTACCCTGGACTGATTGATGCCCACGCGCATTTTTACCAGTATGGCCTTAGCCTGCAAAATGCCAACCTGATAGGCACCGCCAGCTGGCAAGCCGTATGCGACACCGTTTTGAGCTATGCCCGCAAAAACACTGATGGCTGGATTATCGGTCGTGGTTGGGATCAGAACGATTGGGACGTGAAGAAAAATCCGGATAAGCAAAAGCTTGATTCTTTATTTCCGGTACGCCCGGTGATGCTGACACGCGTTGATGGCCATGCGGCTATTGTTAATCAGGCTGCGCTGAATATTGCAGGCATTAAACCTGGCCAGAAAATTACCGGCGGAGAGATTGAGACC
>Ga0153918_1000375_pt1 | contig 22966 bp, 16 predicted proteins | sample TSFL002MetaG_FD_104687 | JGI IMG/M metagenome (GOLD analysis project Ga0153918, IMG submission 104687) | Attine ant fungus gardens microbial communities from Florida, USA - TSFL002 MetaG | ecosystem: Host-associated > Fungi > Mycelium > Unclassified | place: USA: Florida, Paynes Creek Historic... | reverse complement strand
TCCCGATCGTGCGCACGAACGAGGTGGGCAGCGAGACCACGTCGCTGCACATCAGCTCGGCCGATCAGGTCCGGCCCGACACGGGCAAGGTCCAGCGGCCGGACGCGGGCGAGCACTAGCCCGCGGTCGCTCAGACCGGGGCGGCGGATGCCGCGCGCATCCGCCGCCCCGGCCCGCGCGGAGACCGGCAGGCTCCGCACCGGCCGGCGCGCACTCGAACCCCTCGAACCCGCGGCCGCCTCCCGACCGGGAGGCACCGGCCGCAGCGCGGCCGAACCCGGCCGCCGAACAAGCCCGGGCGGCGGATGCCGCACTCATCCGCCGCCCGCCCCCGTCGTGACCAGCACGACACCCGTCCATGCGCGCCCCGCGGAATCCGCCCGGCGCGCCTGACTCTCCCGCACGGCAAGCGCTCGCGGGACCGCGAAGGGAACCCCCATAGTGAACGCACCCGTCGGCCCAACGGCCGCAACCACGGCGTCCCCCGCACAGGGAGTCGACGTCGACCCGCAGGAGACCGCCGAGTGGCTCGAGTCCATCGACGGACTCGTCGCCGCGAGCGGCAAGGAGCGCGCGACCGCCATCGTCGAACGCCTCTCGGAGCGCATCGGCGCGCCCGCGCAGGCCCCGGCATCCGGTCCCGCCTCGCTCACGACGGACTACGTCAACACCATTCCCGCGTCGGCGGACGCCGCATACCCCGGCGACGAGGCCGCGGAGCGCCGCTACCGCGCGTGGATCCGCTGGAACGCGGCCGTCATGGTGCACCGCGCCCAGAACCCCAAGACCGGCGGCGTCGGCGGTCACATCGCCACGTACGCGGGAGCGGCGACGCTCTACGAGACGGGCTTCAACCACTTCTTCCGCGGCAAGAGCCACTCCGGCGGCGGCGACCAGGTCTACTTCCAGGGCCACGCCTCGCCCGGCATGTACGCCCGCTCGTTCGTCGAGGGCCGCCTCAGCGAAGAGGACATGGACGGCTTCCGCCAGGAGAAGTCGAAGGCCGGACACGGCCTCTCGTCGTACCCGCACCCCCGTCTGCTCCCCGAGTACTGGGAGTTCCCGACGGTCTCCATGGGCATCGGCCCCATGAACGCCATCTACCAGGCGCAGGCCAACCGCTACCTCCAGGCCCGCGGCCTCAAGGACACCTCCGACCAGCACGTGTGGGCGTTCCTCGGCGACGGCGAGATGGACGAGCCGGAGTCGCGCGGCCTGCTGCAGCTGGCCGCCAACGACGGCCTGGACAACCTCACGTTCGTCATCAACTGCAACCTGCAGCGCCTCGACGGCCCCGTCCGCGGCAACGCGAAGATCATGCAGGAGCTCGAGGGCTTCTTCCGCGGCGCCGGCTGGAACGTCATCAAGGTCGTCTGGGGCCGCGAGTGGGACGAGCTGCTCGCCCGCGACCACGACCGCGCGCTCGTCGACCTGATGAACCGCACGCCCGACGGCGACTTCCAGACCTACAAGGCGGAGTCGGGCGCGTTCATCCGCGACCACTTCTTCGGCCGCGACCCGCGCACGGCGAAGCTCGTCGAGAACTACACCGACGACCAGATCTGGCACTTCCGCCGCGGCGGCCACGACTACCGCAAGGTGTTCTCGGCGTACAAGGCCGCCATGGAGCACAAGGGCCAGCCGACGGTCATCCTGGTGAAGACGGTCAAGGGCTTCCACCTCGGCCCCAGCTTCGAGGGCCGCATGGCCTCGCACCAGATGAAGAAGCTGTCGATGAGCGACCTCAAGTCGTTCCGCGACGTGCTGCGCATCCCGATCTCCGACGCGGAGCTCGAGAAGGACTTCTACCGTCCGCCGTACTACCGCCCGGAGCCCGGCACGCCCGAGCTCGAGTACATGCTCGAGCGCCGCCGTTCGCTCGGCGGTCCCGTGCCCGAGCGACGCTCGAGCCACACGGCGATCCCGATGCCGGACGAGAAGGTCTACGCCTCGGCGAAGCGCGGCTCGGGCGCGCAGCAGGCCGCCACGACGATGGCGTTCGCCCGCATCCTGCGCGACATCCTGCGGGACAAGGGCATGGGCAACCGCATCGTGCCGATCATCCCGGACGAGGCGCGCACCTTCGGCATGGACGCGTACTTCCCGACGTCGAAGATCTACAACCCCAAGGGCCACACCTACATGTCGGTGGACCGCGAGCTGCTCCTCGCCTACAAGGAGTCGGTCTCGGGGCAGATCCTGCACGTCGGCATCAACGAGGCCGGTGCCGTGGCGGCGTTCACGGCCGCGGGCACGGCGTACGCGACGCACGGCGAGCCGCTCATCCCGGTCTACGTCTTCTACTCGATGTTCGGCTTCCAGCGCACGGGCGACTCCTTCTGGGCCGCCGCCGACCAGATGACCCGCGGCTTCGTCGTGGGCGCCACGGCCGGGCGCACCACGCTCACGGGCGAGGGGCTCCAGCACGGCGACGGCCACTCGCCGCTGCTCGCCTCGACCAACCCGGCGGTCGTCTCGTACGACCCGGCGTACGGCTACGAGCTCGCGCACATCGTGCGCTCGGGCTTCGAGCGCATGTACGGCGGCAACCACCCCGACCCGAACGTCATGTACTACCTCACGGTGTACAACGAGCCGATCTCGCAGCCGGCCGAGCCGGCTGACGTGGACGTCGACGGCATCCTCAAGGGCATGCATCGCGTGTCGCCGGCGTCGGGCGGCTCGCACCCCGCGCAGATCCTCGCGTCCGGCGTGTCCGTGCCGTGGGCGATCGAGGCGCAGCGCGTCCTCGCCGAGGAGTGGGACGTGGCGGCCGACGTGTGGTCGGTGACCTCGTGGAACGAGCTGCGCCGCGACGCGATCGACGCCGACGAGGGCATCCTCTACGGCCGTCCCGTCCGCGAGCCCTACGTGACGCAGCGCCTGCGCGAGAGCTCGGGCGGCCCGACCATCGCCGTGAGCGACTACATGCGCCAGGTGCAGGACCAGATCGCGCCCTTCGCCCCCGGTCGCTTCCTCTCGCTCGGCGCCGACGGCTTCGGCTTCTCGGACACGCGCGCCGCGGCCCGTCGCTTCTTCCGCATCGACATCGAGTCGATCGTGGTCCGCACGCTCGAGGCGCTCGCGCTCGACGGCGTGGTGGACGCGGACGCCCCCGTCCAGGCGGCCGAGAAGTACCGTCTGCAGGAGATCGCCGCGGGCCGCACCGGCAACGCCGGCGGCGACGCCTAGCGCCTGCCTCGGCGCGGCGGTGCGGGGTTCCCACGACCCCGCACCCCGCCGCCGACCTCGTCTCCCCTCCCAGCTGCCGGGATCGCATCAGCGGTCCGGCTCCGGACCGGTGCGCGCCGCCGACTCGTGCGCGCACCCTCGATCGGCGACCGCGTGGATGTCGTGGGGGCATCCCCGCGGTCGCCCCTCTTCGCGCGGCGCGCGAGCACGACATGGGGCCGTGCTCGCGCGCCGCGCTTCTTCGTGCCATCGTCTTGGTACGCGGTTGGGGGCTTCGTATCCGGACGCTGATCGCCCGTTCCCGGTCATGACCACCTGTCAAGCGTCGGAGACGATCCGATGTATTGGAAGATAACTTCCGCATTGCGATATCCATGCAGTGAAATTCCGACTTCGCAAGGGAGCGAAATGTCTGAAGACACGATGGCCTCGTCGGGGAACGAGGCCGCGATCCCCAAGACGGGGAGGATCGTCCCCAGGGCGGGGAAGGTCGGCTATGTGCGCTGGGGGATCGCGTTCCTGATCTTCTTCGCCGTGCTCATCAACTACATCGACCGCAGCTCGATGTCGGTGGCGGAGCACGACATGCGGCTGGAATTCGGCATGACCGAAGGCCAGATCGGCATCATCCTGGGCAGCTTCGGCTGGAGCTACGCCATCATGCAGATCCCCATGGGCATGCTGCTGGACAAGATCGGCATCAAGTGGGTGATGCGGCTGGCGACCACGCTCTGGGCGGTCTCCTGCTTCCTCACCGCCGCGATCAGCGGAATGGGCCTGCTGCTCGTCGCCCGTCTGATCCTGGGCGTCGCCGAGGCGCCGATCTTCCCCGGCGCGATGAAGACCACGAGCTACTGGTTCCCGCGCACCGAGCGCGGCATGGCCACCGTGATCTTCGACAGCGGGCAGCGCCTGTCCAACGTGATCGGCTTCCCGATCGTCGGGGCGGCGGTCGCCATGTTCGGCTGGCGGGGCGCGTTCATCACCATCGGCGTGCTCAGCCTCATCTACACCGTCGCCTTCTTCATCTTCTACCGCGACCCGAAGGCGATGCACCGCCGGGGCAAGCTGACCGACGAGGAGCTCGACCACATCCTCTCCGGCGGTGCGCAGCACGAGGACGCCCCGACGCCGAACCCGCTCGCCAACCTCGGCTACATCCTGCGTCAGCGCAAGGTGTGGGGGCTCTCGCTCGGCCTCGGCTGCGCGGGCTACGTGCAGTGGATGCTGCTCACCTGGCTGCCGGGCTTCCTGCAGTCCCAGATGGGCATGGACGTCGCGAAGTCGGGGCTGGTCACGGCGATCCCGTGGCTCTTCGCCGTGATCGTCCAGTACCTGCTGCCGGGGATGTGGCTGGATCGGCTGATCCGGCAGGGGAAGTCCAGCACCTTCGTGCGCAAGGCGTTCATCATCTGCGGCATGGCGCTGGCGACCACGATCGTCGGCACCGCCTTCACCACCGATCCCGTCTGGGCGCTCGTCTGGATCACGCTCGGCACGACCGGCATCACGGTGGCGTTCAGCGTGACGAACTCGCTCCCCGCCCTCATCGCCCCGGAGGGCGCGGTGGGCGTGACCGGAGCCGTCATGAACACGGTGAACAACATCATCGGCACGACCGCGCCGATCGTCACCGGCTTCATCGTGCAGTTCACCGGCAGCTTCGCCTGGGCGTTCATCGTCGCCGGCATCATGCTGGTGATCGGCGTCTTCTTCTACACCGTCGTGCTCGGCAAGATCGAGCCCATCCCGACCGCCTCCGAGCGCACCGCGGCGTCATAGCCCCTGTCCCCAGGCAAAGTGACGGGTTCTGCGCCTCCCGACCCGGTCGGGAGGCGCAGAACCCATCGCTTTGGCGGGGCGGGCGGGGGTGGGGGTTAGGACTCGGAGCGGGAGAGCTCTTCGCCGATGGCGGCGGCGGCGGCCTTGAGGAGGGGGACGGCGCGTTCGCCGAAGGCGGCGTCGACGCGGGAGATCGGGCCGGAGACGGAGATCGCGGTCGGCGTCGGCGCGTTCGGCACGGCGACGGAGAAGCAGCGCACGCCGATCTCCTGCTCGTTGTCGTCGATCGCGTAGCCGCGCGCCCGGATGCGCTCGAGCTCGGCGACCAGCTCGTCGGGCGTGCAGATGCTCTTCTCGGTCGCCCGCGGCATGCCAGCGCGGTGCACGATGTCGCGCACGGCCTGGTCGTCGAGCTCGGCCAGGATCGCCTTGCCGACGCCCGTGTCGTGCGTGTGCGCGCGGCGGCCGACCTCGGTGAACATGCGCATGGCGTGCGGCGAGGGCACCTGCGCCACGTAGAGCACCATGTCGCCCTCGAGCACGGCCATGTTCGCCGTCTCGGAGAGGCGCGCCACGAGCCCCGCGAGCTGCGGGTTGGCGATCGCGCCGAGCTGCTTGCTCGCGCCCTCGCCGAGGCGGATCAGCCGGGGCCCGAGCGCGTAGCGGCGGTTGGCGAGCTGCCGGACGTACCCCTTGCCCACGAGCGTGCGCAGCAGACGGTGGATCGTGGGCAGCGGCAGCTCGGTCTGGCTCGCGAGCTCGCTCAGCGTGAGCGCGCCGCCCGCGTCGGCCATGAGGTCGAGGAGATCGAACACGCGCTCGACCGATTGCACGCCCCCGCCCGAGGATCGTTCAGCCATCAGCTTCCTCTCACTACTGTCGGGTGTGGCCGCCGTGGGAAAGCAGCCGCGCCCACAATGATCGCATCGCGCCCACGGCTCCGGTGCCGTGCCCGCGTGGATTCGTGGGGGCGGCCCCTTGCGGGGCGGTGGGCGATCACCTTACAATGATTCCGCAACACAGAAGCAAAAATCCACTCTGTGAAATTGCTCACAGAGTGACCTGCACCTGAGTCTCTGCGCTGGAGCCTTCCGGCGTCAGGCCACCCGGCGATCAAGGAGGATCATCATGGCCAATCCGAGCCCCGGCTATTCGGTCACCATCCGCGTCAAGGCCCCTTCGAGCTACAGCGTCACGAGCGAGCTCGCGGCCGCCGTCGGCGCGGCCGACGCCCAGGTCACGGCGCTGGACGTCGTCGAGTCGCACCCCGACAGCATGGTGGTCGACGTCACGGCCAACACGTCGTCGCCCGAGCACGTCGACGTCGTCACCGACGAGATCAAGAAGATCGAGGGCGTCACGGTCGAGCACGTGAGCGACCGCACCTTCCTGCTCCACCTCGGCGGCAAGCTGGAGGTCGTCCCCAAGGTCCAGCTGCGCAACCGCGACGACCTGTCGCGCGCCTACACGCCCGGCGTCGCCCGCGTCTGCATGGCGATCGCCAAGGACAAGAAGCTCGCCCGCAACCTCACGGTCAAGCGCAACACGATCGCCGTCGTCACCGACGGCTCGGCCGTCCTCGGCCTCGGTAACATCGGCCCCGAGGCCGCGCTGCCCGTCATGGAGGGCAAGGCCGCCCTCTTCAAGCAGTTCGCCGGCGTCGACGCGTGGCCCGTCTGCCTCGACACGCAGGACACCGAGGAGATCATCTCCATCGTCAAGGCCCTCGCCCCCGTCTACGGCGGCGTGAACCTGGAGGACATCGCGGCCCCGCGCTGCTTCGAGATCGAGGCGCGCCTGCGCGAGGAGCTCGACATCCCCGTCTTCCACGACGACCAGCACGGCACGGCGATCTGCGTGCTCGCGGCGCTCAACAACGCGCTCCGCGTGGTCGGCAAGCAGATCGGCGACATCAAGGTCGCCGTCTCGGGCGTCGGCGCCGCCGGCTCCGCCATCATCCAGCTCCTCGCCGGCGCGGGCGTGACGAAGATCGTCGCAGCCGGCCGCAGCGGCATCATCCACAGCGGCGAGACCTACTCCGACCCGCACCGCAAGTGGATCGCCGAGAACACGAACCAGGAGGGCCTCACGGGCTCGCTGTCGGACGCCGTCAAGGGCGCCGACGTCTTCGTGGGCGTCTCGGCGCCGAACGTCCTCACGGAGGACGACGTCAAGAACATGGCCGACAAGGCCATCGTCTTCGCGCTCGCGAACCCCGACCCCGAGATCGACCCGGCCATCGCGGGCCGCCACGCGGCCGTCGTCGCGACCGGCCGCAGCGACTACCCGAACCAGATCAACAACGTGCTGGCCTTCCCCGGCGTGTTCCGCGGTCTGCTGGACGCCGGCGTCTCGGACATCACGAACGAGATGCTCGTCGCCTCGGCCGAGGCCATCGCCAAGAACGTCTCGGACGAGCAGCTCAACCCGAGCTACATCATCCCCAACGTCTTCGACCGCGACGTCGCGCGCGACGTGGCCGAGGCGATCGTGGCCGTCGTCGAGCGCGACCGCGCGCAGGCCGGCGCCTAGGAGCCCGCGCGACATGAGTCTCGAGATCACCGATCTCAGCCCCGCCCCGCGCGCGGCCGAGGTCCTCACACCGGAGGCGCTCGCGTTCGTCGAGCAACTCCATGAGCGCTTCGCGGCGCGCGTGCCCCAGCTGCTCGCGCGCCGCGAGGAGCGGCGTGAGGAGCTCGCCAAGAACCCCGTCCTCGGCTTCCTGCCCGAGACCGCCGCCGTGCGCGCCGGGGACTGGAAGGTCCCCGAGCCGCCCGCGGCCCTGGCGGACCGCCGCGTCGAGATCACCGGACCGGCGACGCCCGCGAAGATGGCGATCAACGCCCTCAACTCGGGCGCCAAGGTCTGGCTCGCCGATCTCGAGGACGCATCCACGCCCACCTGGCACAACGTCGTCGACGCGATCGTCAACCTGAGCGACGCCGCCCGCGGCACGCTCTCGTACACCTCGCCCGAGGGCAAGGAGTACCGCCTCCGCACCGACGCGCCGCTCGCGGTCGTGGTCACCCGCCCCCGCGGCTGGCACATGCTCGAGCACAACGTGAGGTTCGACGGCGAGTCGGCCATCGGCGCGCTCGTCGACTTCGGTCTGCACTTCTTCCACAACGCCGAGGTGCTGTCGGAGAAGGGCGAGGGCCCGTTCTACTACCTCCCCAAGATGGAGAGCCACCTCGAGGCTCGGCTGTGGAACGACGTCTTCACGTTCGCCGAGGAGACGATCGGCATCCCCGCGGGCTCGATCCGCGGGACGATGCTCATCGAGACGATCCCCGCGGCGTACGAGATGGACGAGATGCTCTACGAGCTGCGTCCCCACGCGGCCGGACTCAACGCCGGTCGCTGGGACTACCTCTTCTCGATCATCAAGAACTTCCGCGATGCGGGCCCGGCGTTCTCGCTGCCCGACCGCGCGCAGATCACGATGACGGCGCCGTTCATGCGCGCCTACACCGAGCTGCTCGTCCAGACGTGCCACAAGCGCGGGGCGTTCGCGATGGGCGGCATGGCCGCCGTCATCCCGAATCGCCGCGAGCCGGAGGTCACGGCGGCGGCGTTCGAGAAGGTGCGCGGCGACAAGACGCGCGAGGCGAACGACGGCTTCGACGGCTCGTGGGTCGCGCACCCCGACCTGGTGCCGATCTGCCAGGAGGTCTTCGACTCCGTGCTCGGCGACGCACCGAACCAGATCGATCGCCAGCGCCCCGACGTGCACGTCGAAGGCCCCGAGCTCATCGACGTCCGGTCGGCGGGCGGCACGGCCACCCTCGAGGGCCTGCACACCAACATCTACGTCACGATCGCCTACACGGCGGTCTGGATCAGCGGGAACGGCGCCGTCGCCATCCACAACCTGATGGAGGACGCCGCGACGGCCGAGATCTCGCGCTCGCAGGTCTGGCAGCAGATCCGCAACGGCGTGACGCTCGACACGGGCGAGCTCGTGACGCGCGAGCTGGTGTCGCAGGTCATCGACGAGGAGCTCGAGCGCCTGCGCAGCGAGGTCCCCGCCGATGCCTTCGAGCGGTTCTACGTGCCCGTGGCCGACCTCGTCCGCGAGATCGTCCTCTCGGAGCACTACGAGAACTTCCTGACCACACCCGCATACGAGTTGGTGAGCGCCAAATGAGCGACGTGAACGTCCAGTACCAGGCATCGTTCGGCGAGTCCGACTACGCCTTCGCCGCCGAGGCGCTCGCCTCGACCGACCAGCTGCTCGTCGGGGAGTACCCCGGCGACACCGGCAGCCGGCAGCCGATCCACACCGTCTACATCCCGGGCCACGTCTACCACGCGGGCATCGCGGGGGAGTGGGGCCGTCAGGCGGTCGACGCGGTGGATGCCGCGGGCGGTCTCGACCGCCTCGTGGCCGACCTCGGCGTCGACGAGGCCGATCGCGCCGTCATCGCGGAGCGGGTCACCGCGAAGCTCGCCGCGGAGCCCATCGAGGACCTCCGCATCGACTTCGAGGACGGCTTCGGCGACAAGGGCGACGAGGCGGAGGACGCCGCGGTCGTCGCGGCGGCGAACGAGCTCGCGGCCGACGTGGCCGCGGGGACCGCGCCGCCCTTCGTCGGCATCCGGTTCAAGTGCTTCGAGGCGCCCACGCGCTCCCGCGGCATCCGCACGCTCGACCTCTTCGTGACGACGCTCGCGTCGCACGGGGAACTGCCTGCGGGCCTCATCCTCACGCTCCCCAAGGTCACGACCGTGGAGCAGGTCGAGGTCATGGTGCAGCTCGTCGAGCGCCTCGAGGAGCGCCTCGGGCTCCCCGCCGGCCGCCTCACGTTCGAGGTGCAGGTGGAGACGCCCCAGCTCATCGTGGGCCCCGACGGCACGGCTCCCGTGGCGACCCTGCTGCACCGCGGCGAGGGCCGGATCACTGGCCTGCACTACGGCACGTACGACTACTCGGCGTCGCTCGGCGTCGCGGCGGCGTACCAGTCGATGGAGCACCCGGCGGCCGACTTCGCCAAGCAGGTCATGCAGGTCGCCGTCGCCGGAACGGGTGTCCGTCTCTCCGACGGCTCGACCAACGTGATCCCGTCGGGCGACGCGGAGAGCGCCGCGGCCGCGTGGCGCCTGCACGGCCGGCTGGTGCGCCGTTCGCTCGAGCGGGCGTACTACCAGGGCTGGGACCTCCACCCGGCCCACCTGCCGAGCCGCTTCGTCGCGAGCTACGCGTTCTTCCGCAACGGCCTCGACGGCGTCGCACGCCGCCTGCGGAACTACGTCGAGCAGAACACCGACGGATTCCTCGACGAGCCGGCGACGGCTCGCGCGCTCGCGGGCTTCCTCGTGCGCGGCGTCCAGTCGGGCGCGGTGAGCGAGGACGAGCTGGCGGAGCGCGTGGGCATCGACGAGGCGGCGCTGGTCGCCCTCGCGTACCCGCGCCGCGGCGCCTAGGCGCCGCGCCACCCCTCTTCACCGTCCCGTCCCGGTCTCGTCCCTCCCGCAGCGCGCGGGCGGGCGGCACCGGGAGGCGGGCGGCGGAAGTCGGGGCGGATGCCGTTCGCATCCGCCCCACGGCGGACTCGGCGCCCGGAGCCCTGCGTTCCGGGCGTCGAGCCGCATCCGGGCCTCTCGGCACGAGCCGCCCGCAGACAACGCAACGGAAGGAATGAGTGACGATGACGACACCCGACTACACCTATGCGACCATCGACCCCACGCTGCCCCCGCAGACGGACTCGCTCGGCTCGGCCGCGATCGTGACGGAGGCCTACACGGTCATCCCGAACAGCGTCATGCGCGACATCGTCGCGAGCTTCCTGCCCGAGTGGCAGGACACGCGGGCGTGGATCCTCAACCGTCCCGTCGCGGGCGGCGCGACGACCTTCGCCCAGATGATCCTCGAGGTGCAGCCCGGCGGCGGCTCCGACGCCCCCGAGCCGCAGGCCGAGGTCGAGGGCTTCCTGTTCGTCCTGAGCGGCGAGTTCACGCTCGTGCTCGAGGGCGAGACGCACACGCTCACGCCCGGCGGCTTCGCGTTCATCCCGGCGGGCTCGCCCTGGTCGCTGCGCAACGCCGGCGCGGAGGCGGGCCAGTTCCACTGGTTCCGCAAGCGCTACGAGCCCGCCGCGGGGCTCACGCCCAAGGCCATCGTCGGCAACGACCACGACCTCGAGCCCATCCCGATGGCCGGCACGGACGGGAAGTGGGCGACGTCGCGTCCCATCGACTCGGCCGATCTCGCCTACGACATGCACGTCACGATCGTGACCTTCGAGCCCGGCGCGAAGATCCCGTTCCTCGAGACGCACATCATGGAGCACGGCATCTACATCCTCGAGGGCAACTGCGTCTACCGGCTCAACGACGACTGGGTCGAGCTGCAGCCCGGCGACTACTTCTCGCTCCGCGCGTTCTGCCCGCAGGCGTGCTACACGGGGGGCCCCGGTCGTCTGCGCTACCTGCTCTACAAGGACGTCAACCGCCAGGTCGCGCTCTAGCTGGCGCCGGTCGCGGAGCCGATGCGGTTGCTCCGCATCGGTCCGGCCGATCGAACGGGCCCCGGAATGCTCCGGGGCCCGTTCGCGTCCCCGCGGGCCGCGCCGACGACTCGCAGGTGGTTCGCGGCTGGGGCACAGCATGATCGGTTGGGCGGCCGGATGCCGGGGACAACGTCGTCCCGGCAGCGCGAGGTCGCCGAGGGGTCGATCCCGTTGCGCTCGAAGGCGGGATGTTCCCGCACGCCACGGGTTGACACGTCTCAGATGCACGGGTTACTGTTTTCACAGATCAGAACTTATCTTTCACATAGTGAAAATCTGCTCCATCTGAGAAGGCTCGCCTTCTGGAAAGAAAAGGTCGTCCAATGTCGTACACCGTCAACTGCTCGATCCTCCTCACGGATCTCCCGCTCCTCGACCGCCCCGCTGCGGCCAAGGCCGCCGGCTTCGACGCCGTCGAGTTCTGGTGGCCCTTCGACTCGGCGACGCCCGCGCAGGCCGACGTCGACGCCTTCGTCTCGGCGATCCAGGACGCCGGCGTCCAGCTCAGCGGCCTCAACTTCTTCGCGGGCGACATGCCCGGCGGCGATCGCGGCCTCGTCTCGTGGCCCGCGCGCAGCCAGGAGTTCCGCGACAACCTCGACGTCGTCACGGCGATCGGCGAGCGCCTCGGCACGAAGGCGTTCAACGCCCTCTACGGCAAGCGCGTCGAAGGCGCCGAAGCCTCGGAGCAGGACGAGCTCGGCGTGGAGAACCTCCGTCTCGCGGCCGACGCCGTCGCCCGCATCGGCGGCACCGTCCTCCTCGAGCCCGTCTCCGGCGCCCCCGAGTACCCGCTCAAGACGGCGCAGGACGCGCTCGACATCATCGAGCGCACCGGCAAGGACAACATCAAGCTCCTCGCCGACTTCTACCACCTCGCCGTCAACGGCGACGACGTCGCGGCCGTCGTCGAGGCGCACGCCCCGGCCTTCGGCCACATCCAGATCGCCGACGACCCGGGCCGCGGCGAGCCCGGCACCGGCAACCTGCCCCTCAAGCAGTGGATCGCCCGCTCGCAGGAGCTCGGCTACGACGGCTGGATCGGCCTCGAGTACAAGCAGTCGCAGGCCGACCCCTTCGCCTGGGTCGCCGGCTTCGGCGCCTAGCCGCCGCCCGGCATCCATCAGAACTTCACCGAACACTCGCCTGACAGAAAGGCACGACATGTCGAACATCGCATTCATCGGTCTCGGGATCATGGGCCTCCCCATGGCCGTCAACCTCGTCAAGGCCGGCCACACGGTCGTCGGCTACAACCGCAGCCAGCCCAACATCGACAAGCTCGTCGAGGCCGGCGGCCAGGGCGCCACGAGCATCGCGGACGCGGTCAAGGACGCCGACATCATCGCCACGATGGTCCCCGACTCGCCGGACGTCGAGGGCGTCGTCGCGGGCCCCGAGGGAGTCTTCGCCAACGCCAAGGCCGGCGCCGTGTGGGTCGACTTCTCGAGCATCCGCCCCGACTACTCGGTGCGCCTCGCCAAGGACGCCGTCGAGGCGGGCCTCAAGGCCGTCGACGCCCCCGTCTCGGGCGGCGAGGCCGGCGCCATCGAGGGCTCGCTCTCGATCATGGTCGGCGGCGAGGCGGGCCTCGTCGAGGAGATCCGCCCGGTGCTCGAAGCCGTCGGCAAGACGGTCGTCCACGTCGGCCCCTCGGGCTCCGGCCAGACGGTCAAGGCCGCCAACCAGCTCATCGTCGCGGGCACCATCCAGCTCGTCGCCGAGTCGCTCATCTTCCTCGAGGCCCACGGCGTCGACACGGATGCCGCGATCAAGGTGCTCGCGGGCGGCCTCGCAGGCAACCGCATCCTGGACCGCAAGGCGGCGACGATGGTCGAGCGCAAGTTCGAGCCCGGCTTCCGCATCGACCTGCACCACAAGGACCTCGGCATCGTCACGAGCGCTGCCCGCGAGGCCGGCGTCAACATCCCCCTCGGCGCCCTCACCGCTCAGATCATGGGCGCCGCGCGCGCCAAGGGCTACGGCTCGCTGGACCACTCGGCCCTGCTGCTCCTCGTCGAGGAGCTCTCGGGCCGCTCGTCCAAGTAGCACCCCCATCGGCGTCCTCGGCCGGGCCGGGACCGCGGGAGAACCCCCGCACCCGGCCCGCCGGACGCCGCAGGGCCGGTGAGCGGCTCCCACGCCCGCTCACCGGCCGGTAAGCTCGCCGGTCACCGCACGGATCGGCATCCCCACTTCGCACGGGGGCGACGCCCGCACCCGTCACCCCCGAATCAAAGGAGATTCACATGGCCAAGATGCGCGCCGTCGACGCGGCAGTGCTCATTCTCGAGAAGGAGGGCGCGACGCAGGCTTTCGGTCTGCCGGGCGCCGCCATCAACCCGTTCTACTCGGCGATGCGGAAGCACGGCGGCATCCGCCACGTGCTCGCCCGTCACGTCGAGGGCGCCTCGCACATGGCGGAGGGCTACACCCGCACGAAGCCGGGCAACATCGGCATCTGCATCGGCACGTCGGGCCCCGCGGGCACCGACATGATCACGGGCCTCTACTCGGCATCCGCCGACTCGATCCCGATCCTCTGCATCACGGGCCAGGCGCCGGTCGCCAAGCTCGACAAGGAGGACTTCCAGGCCGTCGACATCGCGTCGATCGCGAAGCCGGTCACGAAGTTCGCGAAGACGGTGCTCGAGGCCGGCCAGATCCCCGGCGCCTTCCAGCAGGCGTTCTACCTCATGCGCTCGGGCCGCCCCGGCCCCGTCCTCCTCGACCTGCCGATCGACGTGCAGCTGACGGAGATCGAGTTCGACATCGACCTCTACGAGCCGCTCCCCATCGCGAAGCCCGAGGCGACGCGCGCTCAGCTCGAGCGCGTCTTCGACATCCTCGACGCCTCGGACAAGCCCCTCATCGTCGCCGGCGGCGGCATCATCAACGCCGACGCGGCCGACCTGCTGGTCGAGCTCGCCGAGACGCTCGACGTGCCCGTCGTCCCCACGCTCATGGGCTGGGGCACGATCCCCGACGACCACCGCCTCATGGCCGGCATGGTGGGCCTGCAGACGCAGCACCGCTACGGCAACGCCAACATGCTCGCGAGCGACGCCGTCATCGGCATCGGCAACCGCTGGGCGAACCGCCACACGGGCGCCCTCGACGTCTACACGGCGGGCCGCAAGTTCGTGCACATCGACATCGAGCCCACGCAGATCGGCCGCGTCTTCGCGCCCGACCTCGGCATCGTGTCGGACGCCGGCGCCGCCCTCCGCGGCCTCGTCGAGATCGCCAAGGAGCGCAAGGCCGCGGGCACGCTGCGCGACCGCAGCGCGTGGGTCGACGAGACCCAGGAGCGCAAGGCGACCATGCTGCGCAAGACGAACTTCGACAACGTGCCGGTCAAGCCCCAGCGCGTGTACCAGGAGATGAACCGCGCCTTCGGCCCGGAGACGCGCTACGTCTCGACGATCGGCCTCTCGCAGATCGCCGGCGCGCAGATGCTGCACGTCTACAAGCCCCGCCACTGGATCAACTGCGGCCAGGCGGGCCCCCTCGGCTGGACGCTCCCCGCGGCGCTCGGCGTCGTGACGGCCGACGAGTCGACGCCCGTCGTCGCGCTCTCGGGCGACTACGACTTCCAGTTCATGATCGAGGAGCTCGCGGTCGGCGCGCAGTTCAAGCTGCCGTACATCCACGTGCTGGTGAACAACTCGTACCTCGGCCTCATCCGCCAGGCGCAGCGCAACTTCGACATGGACTACCACGTGTCGCTCGCGTTCGACAACGTGAACAGCCCCGAGACCGAGGGCTACGGCGTGGACCACGTCAAGGTCGCCGAGGGCCTCGGCTGCAAGGCGATCCGCGTGCGCGAGGCCGGCGACATCGCCGGTGCGTTCGCCCGTGCGAAGCAGCTCCTGGAGGAGTTCCACGTCCCCGTGGTCGTGGAGATCATCCTCGAGCGCGTGACGAACATCGCCATGGGCGGCGCCGGCATCGACGCCATCACGGAGTTCGAGGACCTCGCCGAGGGCCCCGAGGACGCCCCCACGTCCACGCTCCCGCTCAAGACGCCCGCCATCGTCTAGCACGGATGCCGGCGGGCGGCGTCTCCTCCGAGACGCCGCCCGCCGGCTCCGCTCTCCCCGACCCTCCCTCTTCTTCGAGCCTCCGGCTCCCGTCGCGCGCATCGAGCGACGCGGCCGGCCGCATCGACCTCGTCCTCCGCCGCCGCGCGCGTCGCAGGCCGGAGCGCACCGCCCGGCCCGCCTCGACCGCCCGGCGCCCGTCGACGCACCAACACCGCAACTGACGCAAGACAACGCCGCCAGCTAGACACAATGGAGTGCCATGCGCATCGTCATCGCCCCCGACAAGTTCAAGGGCTCGCTGACCTCTGGCGAGGTCGCCGAGAGCGTCGCCGCCGGCATCCGCGACGTCGCGCCCGACGTCGAGTTCTCCATCGTGCCCGTCGCCGACGGCGGCGAGGGCACCCTGGACGCGGCCCTCGCGAACGGCTTCGCGCGCCGCGAGACGCCCGCGCACGACCCGCTCGGCCGCCCGATCTCCGCCCCCTACGCGCTGCGCGACGGCGAGGCCGTCGTCGAGATGGCGACCGCCTCCGGCCTCGAGCTCGTCGACGACTACGACCGCGACGCGCTCGCCGCGACCTCGCGCGGCACGGGCGACCTCATCCGCGCCGCGCTCGACGACGGCGCACGGCGCATCATCCTCGCCATCGGCGGCAGCGCCTCGACCGACGGCGGCGCGGGCATGCTCGCCGCGCTCGGCGCCCGCATCCTCGACGACGAGGGGCGCGACGTCCAGGACGGCGGCGGCAACCTCATCTACGCCGACCGAGTGGACCTCTCCGGCCTCGACCCGCGCATCGGCGAGACGACCTTCGTACTCGCCAGCGACGTCGACCACGTGCTCCTCGGCGAGCACGGCGCCGCCCACGTCTTCGGCCCGCAGAAGGGCGCCGACGCCGTCGAGGTGGAGCGCCTCGACGCCGGCCTCGCCGCCTTCGCCACCGCGCTCGAGGCCGCCCTCGGCGCCCCCGCGGGCGACGCGAAGAACGAGCCCGGCGCCGGTGCCGCCGGCGGCGTCGGCTACGCCGCGCTCGCCGTGCTCGAAGCGGAGCGCCGACCGGGCGTCGACGTCGTCGTCGAGTTCACGCGCCTCCCCGACGCGATGCGGGGCGCCTCCCTCGCGATCACCGGCGAGGGCTCGTTCGATCACCAGAGCCTCGGCGGCAAGACGCCCATGGGCGTCGTCCGCACGGCCTCCGCGCTCGGCATCCCGACGCTCGCCGTGTGCGGCCGCACGCTGCTGGACGAGCAGGTCTGGCGCGACGCCGGCTTCATCGCCTGCTACGCGACGAGCGACCGCGCCCCCGACGCCGCGACGAGCATCCAGGAGGCCGGCCGCATCCTGCGCGAGATCGGCGCCGACATCGCCCGCGAGGTCCTGCCGGGTCTCGGGGCATAGCGCGAGGTCGTCTGACGTTTCATCGATCGGGCGCTCGTTCCCGGGCGCCCGGTGGAACCCCGGTCGAGTCGGCTGACCCGCCGGCCCCGATCGCACAAGCTCCAGTCCCCACTGGCCCGCCACCCCTCATCTCCGAAGTGGCACTCACGAAAGGAAGGGATCGTATCGTGTCGAACGAAAACGACCTCGAAACCACAGGCTCCGAGACGGCAGCGCCGCCGGCCGCGGCCCACCGCGCGGACGCCCAGGAGCGCTTCGACCTCGTCATCCGCGGTCAGCGCGTCCTCACGACCTCGGGCGTGCGCGCGCGCGAGGTCGGCATCCGGAACGGCGTCATCGTCGCGCTGCAGCCCCTCGGCAACGGTCTCGTCGGCGACGAGGTCGTCGAGCTCGCCGACGACGAGACGCTCATCCCCGGCCTCGTCGACACGCACGTGCACGTCAACGAGCCCGGCCGCACCGAGTGGGAGGGCTTCGCCTCCGCCACGCGCGCGGCGGCCGCCGGCGGCATCACGACGATCCTCGACATGCCGCTGAACAGCATCCCCGCGACGGTCGACGTGGAGGCCCTCGAGGTCAAGCGCGACGTCGCCCGCGATCAGGCGTTCGTCGACGTGGGCTTCTGGGGCGGCGCGATCCCCGGCAACACCGACAAGCTGCGCGGTCTGCACGACGCCGGCGTCTTCGGCTTCAAGTGCTTCCTGCTCCACTCGGGCGTGGACGAGTTCCCGCCGCTCGACGCGGACGAGATGGAAGTCGACATGCGCGAGCTGCAGACCTACGACTCGCTGCTCATCGTGCACGCGGAGGACTCGCGGGCGATCGACCGCGCGCCCTCGCCCGAGGGCGACGACTACGGCAAGTTCCTCGGCTCGCGCCCGCGCGGCGCCGAGAACCTGGCGATCGCCGAGGTCATCGAGCGCGCCCGCTGGACGGGCGCCCGGGCGCACATCCTGCACCTCTCGTCGTCCGACGCGCTCGACATGATCCGCTCGGCCAAGCGCGACGGCGTGCACCTCACGGTCGAGACCTGCCCGCACTACCTCACGCTCACGGCGGAGGAGATCCCGGCCGGCGGCACGCAGTACAAGTGCTGCCCGCCGATCCGCGAGGCCGGCAACCGGGAGCTGCTGTGGGAGGGCCTGCTCGACGGCACGATCGACTACATCGCGTCCGACCACTCGCCCTCGACGCTCGACCTCAAGGACCTCGAGAACGGCGACTTCTCGGTCGCCTGGGGCGGCGTCTCGTCGCTCCAGCTCGGCCTCTCGCTGATCTGGACCGAGGCCCGCCACCGCGGCGTCTCGCTCGAGCAGGTCGTCTCGTGGATGGCGGAGAAGCCGGCCGCGAACGTCGGCCTCACGCGCAAGGGCCGCCTCGCCCTCGGCTACGACGCCGACCTCGCCATCTTCGCCGCCGACGACGCCTTCGTCGTCGACGTCACGAAGCTCAAGCACAAGAACCCGATCACGCCGTACGCCGGCCGCGCGCTCTCGGGCGTCGTGCGCAAGACGTACCTGCGCGGCCAGGTCGTGGACGGCGTGACGCCGACCGGCCGCCTGCTGCGCCGCGGCATGGTCGAGTAGCCTCGGCCGCTTCGCTCGCAGCGACTCGCAGCGGGATGGGTTCTGCTCCTTCGTACGGGATACGGAGGAGCAGAACCCATCCCGCTGTCGTGCGTCAGCGCTCGGCGGCGAGCACGGTCCTCAGATCGCGGAGGAGCTCGTTCGCCTCCCCGAGCCGATCTCCGTAGCGTTGCGCGAACGCGTGCAGCAGGGGAGCGCGCGCCGTCCTCGCACGCTCCGCGAGCTCGCGGCCGCGCTCGGTGAGCTCGAGCACGAGCGCGCGACCGTCGACTCGGGAGGCGGTCCGGGTGACGAGCCCCTCGTCCACGAGACGCGAGACGAGCCGGCTGGGATGCCCGGACTCGGCGACGAGGTTCGCGGCGAGCTCCTTGAGGGTCGCCCGGCCGAGGTCGTCGAGCGCCATGAGCGCCTCGGCCTGCACGCAGGTGAGCCCGAGCGGGCGGAACAGGGCGGTGAGCGACGTGTTCAGCTCGGTGACGAGGCTCCGGATCTCGAAGGCGAAGGCGAGCACGGTGCTCGGGCTCGTCGGTGCATCGTGTGACATGTCACTCATCTCGTCTAGGCTCATTCGTGTGACATGTTATGCAGATGGGCGTCCGACGACTCGGACCGCGGTGCGCGTCGTCCGGTTCGGCGGTCGCTCCGGGACGGCGGTCGTGGAGCCGCTGCGGGCACATCGGGAAGACCGTCGAGCCGTCGTGCGCGTCACGCACGCATCCGTCGGAGCCACGGACGCGATGGCGGTGAGCGGCGACTACCTGCTCCACCCGTTCGCCGGCTTCGTGCCCGGCTACGACTTCGTCGGCATCGTCGAGCGGCTTCCCACGGAACCGCGCGCGGAGCTGTCGATCGGGCAGCGAGTGGCGGGCGTCCTGCCGGGGATGGGCGCGCACGCGACGATCGTGCGCGCCGCACCCTCGCTGCTCGTGCCGGTGCCCGCGGATCTCGACGATCTCGTCGCCGCCACGGCGCCGCTGGATGCCGTGACCGCGCGCCTCGCGCTCGACGCGCTGGGCCTCGACGGGGCCGGCTCCCGCAGGTCCGGCCTCGACGGGCGCAGGCGGGATGCGCGCGCCCGCGGTCGGCGCGACGGCTCGGTCCTCGTGCAGGGCGCGGGCGGGGCGGTCGGCGCCTGGGCCGTGCAGCTCGCACGCCGCCGAGGACTCGAGGTCTTCGGCACGGCGTCCGGGCGCTCGAGCGCGCATGCGACGAGCCTCGGCGCCCGCGTGCTCGACTACCGGGAGCGGGACTGGCCGGAGCGGCTGCTCCTCGCATCCGGGGGAGGGGTCTCCGGCGCCGTCGACCACACGGGAGGCCGCGAGCCGCGTCGGGTCGTGCGGCCGTCCGGGCGGATCGTCCGCATCGCCTTCGGCGGAGAGCCCGGGGCGCGGCGATCGGCGGCCGCGCGCGGCGCGCTGACGGCGATCGGGCGAGGGGCCGCGCATCCGGCCGAGCGCGTGTGCTCGACGCCCGCCGTCGTCGCCCTGCGGCGCGCGGCGTACCGGGGCGCGCTCGCCGAGACGCTCGAATCGATGTCGGTGGGAGAGCTCGCGGCTCCTCGCCCCCGGACGTTCGCGCTCGACGAGTACGGCGACGCGCTCGCCTTCGCCGAGGCCGCCGCGCCCGGTGAGAAGGCCGTGCTCGTCATGCCCTGAGTCCCTGCCTCTCTGCCGACTCGTTCCGCAGCGGGATGGGCATCAGGCTCGGGAGCGGCGGAGGACGGCGACGCCGCGGCCGGCGAGGCCGACGGCGTAGACGGCGATCGCGCCGAGCAGCGACGGCACGGGGACGGCGACGACCAGCAGGGCGCAGAGCGCGGCACCCGCGACGTTGAGCCAGCGCGGCATCCGCCGATGTCCGCCCGACTGGGTGGCCGCGGCGACGCAGGCGATGAGGTAGTAGACGAGCACGCCGGCGCTCGAGAAGCCGATGACCTCGCGGATGCCGCCGACGAGCACGAGCGCGACGACGGCCGCGGCCACGACCCAGGTCGCGAGCGCCGGCACGCGGCGGCGCTCGTCGACTCGGGCGAAGGCCCGCGGGAGGTCGCCCTCGCGCGCCATGGCGAGCGCCGTGCGCGAGACGCCCGCGACGCCGGCGAGGAGCGCGCCGAGCGAGGCGATCGCCGCGGTCGCGCCGACGAGCCAGACCGCCCACGGCCACGCCGCCACGGCATCCGCCAGCGGCGCCCGCGACGCCGCCAGGCCCTGCGGCGCGAGCACGACCAGCAGGGTCACGGCGACCACGAGGTACAGCAGCGCGACGACCGGCAGCGTGATCGCGATCGCCCGTGGGATCGTGCGCTCCGGGCGCACCACCTCCTCGCCGAGCGTCGCGATGCGGGCATAGCCGGCGAAGGCGAAGAAGAGGATGCCCGCCGACTGCAGCACACCGAGCGCCGTGCCCCACGGGTCGGCGCCGAGCGTCGCCGCCGAGGGCGCGAGATGGCCGGGCGCGTGGGCGAGGATGCCGGGCTCGAGCTGCAGCCAGGCGGCCGCGACCGTGACCGCGAGCCCCGCCAGCACGACGGCCACGAGCACGCGCGCCAGCCGGGCGGTGCGCGAGACGCCCGCGTTGGTCGCCGCCGCGATCGCGACGACGGCGCCGATCGCGACCGGCCGCTGCCAGGCCTCCGGAACGGCGTAGGCGGCGAAGGTGAGCGCCATCGCCGCGGCCGAGGCCGTCTTGCCGACCACGAAGCCCCAACCGGCGACGAACCCCGCCCATTCGCCCAGCCGCTCCCGGCCGTACGCGTAGGCGCCGCCCGAGACCGGGTACTGCGCCGCGAGCTGCGACACGGCCGAGGCGTTGAGCGCGGCGACGACGAGGGCGAGCGCGAGGCCGGCCAGCAGGTACACGCCGGCTGCCTGCGCGGCGGGCGCGAAGGCCGAGAAGACGCCCGCGCCGATCATCGCGGCCAGGCCGATGCCCACGGCGTCCCTCGTCGTCAGCCGGCGCGCGAGGGAGGGCTGCGGCGCGGCCGGGCGAGCAGGCTGCGCGGCGGGGCGCGACGGCTCCGAGCCGCGCGCGGGGCCCCCGGATGCGGCCGAGGGCGCGCGGGCGGGGTCGTCGTTCGCGTCGGTCACCCGGGCGACGATACCCGGGCCGGGCGACCGGCTCGGGGCGAGGGCGGCGCGGGGCCCCGGATGCGGCCGGGTGCCGGCCGGGCGGGTCGGGCAGGGGGAGGGGAAGGCGGCGGGCGCCGCCCGGTCGGCCGCGATCGCCGAACCCGGGCGTCTGGGCGGAGCCGACGCGAATACGGGCTCGGCTTCGTTCAGCGGCCCGCGTTCGGCGATCCGGCGACGTCGTCGAGCCGAGAGCCGCTCGCGCGAGTACGATTTCGACGGCCGCGCACGCCCCGACGGGCGGCGGCCGCTCGAGCCGCCGCTCACGACACCGACGCCGACGAGGAGACGCACCACATGGCGAAGCTGTACTTCCGCTACGGGGCCATGAACTCGGGCAAGTCGACCGCGCTCCTGCAAGCCGCGTTCAACTACGAGGAGCGGGGGCACCGGGTGCTCCTCGCGAAGCCCGCGATCGACACGAAGGGCGAGGCGCGCATCTCCTCGCGCCTCGGCATGGCGCGCGACGTCGACCTGCTCGTCGACGCGACCACGAGCCCGCGCGAACTCGTCAAGCTGCACGGCGCCGCGGGCGCGCCCGTGTCGTGCGTGCTCGTCGACGAGGCCCAGTTCTTCGCGCCCTGGCAGATCGACGACCTCCTCCGCGTCGCCGTGCTCGACGGCATCCCGGTCATCGCGTACGGCATCCGCACCGACTTCCAGACCGTCGCATTCCCCGGCAGCCAGCGGCTGCTCGAGATCGCCCACTCGCTCGAGGAGACCAAGACGATCTGCCGATGCGGACGCAAGGCGATCTTCAACGGCCGCCGCATCGACGACGAGTTCGTCTTCGAGGGCGGCCAGGTCGCCATCGACCAGGGCAGCGTGAGCTACGAGTCGCTCTGCGGCAACTGCTACCTCGAGGCCTCGCACGGCCGTCTGGGCCACAGCCAGGAGGCAACGGCACGGTAACGATGCCGTGAACCAGGGGCAGGATCCGGCCGCCGGCCGCCGCGCCGCTTGATACCGTCGCGGGAAACCCAGCGACGGGCCTGCGAGGAGCCGATGTGACCGACCCCACCGACGTACCGGGCGGGCCCGCCGCGGCACCCGCATCGAGCGGCCGGGAGGGGCGGGGAACGACGCCGAGGATGCGGCGCCGGCGCGCCGCGGTCCTGCTGGCGCTCGTCGCGGCCGTGCTCGTCGCGGTCGTCGCACTCGTCGCCGGCCCCGGCGTCGTGCGCAACCTGGCCACCACCGTCGCCGACGGCGACACGAGCGTCGAGCTGACCTCCGGCGACGCGAAGGCCGTCGCACCCGTGCCAGCGGGATGGGCCGTCACCCGCCTCCCCTGGGAGGGCGACCGGGCCACCCTGCGCTCGCC
>Ga0153918_1000374_pt1 | contig 22996 bp, 24 predicted proteins | sample TSFL002MetaG_FD_104687 | JGI IMG/M metagenome (GOLD analysis project Ga0153918, IMG submission 104687) | Attine ant fungus gardens microbial communities from Florida, USA - TSFL002 MetaG | ecosystem: Host-associated > Fungi > Mycelium > Unclassified | place: USA: Florida, Paynes Creek Historic... | reverse complement strand
GGCCATCTACCAACGTCTGGATCTCTGCGAAGACATCTGAAGCCAGGTTGGCCGGGACGCCCCAGTAATCAAAGATCCCACCCTCATCTCGATTCTGGCCACAGGTCACGAATACGCCGGTGCCAAACTTCTGCTTGAGGTGCATTGCCAACCAGCCAACGAAACCGCTGTTGTCGACACCTTGCGGAAAATGGAATCGGAACACACCGAACAGCTCTTGCTCGACATCTGCACAAGGGACCAGTTGACTCCAAACCTGGTCATCCCGTATGAGCGCCAGCGCATCGGGGCGGACGGCAGCAGGAAACGATGGCAATGGAAACTCCAGAAAGGTGTAAGTGCCCGGGAGGAACCGCACATGGGCTTGGGTAATGACGCGCAACAAGCGACGCGCCGTAGCGTCGACCGTTTCATGGGAAATGTTCACCATTTCAGACTCTCCGTCCAGTAACGCGCGCAGCGCTTCTTTTGATTGACCGAGCGGATGCTAAGCAGGAAGATCTTCAAGATAAATGCTCAAACTCAAATAACATTAACAACCAACGTTTGAAGATATGGATAAGCTGAAAAGCATGGCGGCGTTCGTAGCAGCCGCTGAATCAGACTCCTTCTCTGCAGCTGCTGCCGTGTTAGGCGTGACGCCACAGCTGATAGCCAAGCAGGTCAGCAATCTGGAATCTCAGCTAGGCCTTAAACTGATCACCCGCACCACTCGCCGACAAAGCCTGACTGCCGTGGGCAGGGACTATTACGTGCGCTGCAAGGCTATCCTGAGTGACGTTGCAGAGGCCGATGAGCTGGCGCTGTCAGCAAACTCAACGCCGCGCGGAAAAATCCGCATCAGTGCGCCCTATAACTATGGCTCTCATCGACTCATTCCCTTCCTGACCCAGTACCTGACACGTTACCCAGAAACGGAAGTCGAGTTGGAGTTGACGGACAGGTTCGTGAATATCGTAGAAGAGGGATTCGAAGTCGTGTTTCGGCTGGGCAAACCCCAGCTGGCCGACAGCGCGGCATTGGTCCAGCGCGGCTTGAAACCTTTCAGGATGTTTGCTTGCGCATCTCCCGCTTATCTGTCACGCAAAGGGACCCCGCTCCATCCCGAACAACTCGTGGACCATGATTGCCTGGGCTATCTGTTTTCCGATCGAATGACGGACAAACTCTGGCGCTTCACCAAAAACGGCCAGACGTTCACGATTCCCATTGCGAGTCGATTGAACGTCAATAACACCCTGGCCAAAGTGAACGCTGCATTAGCGGATTTCGGCATCACGCTGTGCGTCGAGGATGTACTGAGGCCTTACGTGCAACGGGGTGAACTGGTCGTACTCTTCGAGGATTTCGAAGGGCCCACGTATCCCGTCAACCTGATCTACCCCTTGGACCGCCGCCCCTCCGCGAAGCTCAGGCACTTCATAGACGAAGTAGTTGCTGCATTAGGTTCGCCGACGGCATGACAACACTTCTTGAATATTCAGATGAGCGTTTCAGTCGCGGAACCGTATTCAGAGCCAAGGGCTCTTACCCGTATGAAGCGGTTGTCGATTTCAAGGTTTTCGAAACACTGGACGAGGATCGTCGCTTTGGGCTGATGGTTACCACTGGCTATAAAGCCGGCCTGCCGCGGGTTTGGCTACCTAGGGAGAGCAATGCCCGCTCAAACCGCCGCCTCTAGAGCTGCTCAGGCGCGAATGCTCCGTTGCCGATCGCAACCGGAACTGAATTCTTCGTTGATCGCAAGACTCTCTATAACGACTAGCAAACGCTATAGAAGCGGCCTGCCCGCTCTGCTTGAACCACAATGAAAAATGGAATAGAGAATGGTCACATTCGATCTGCAACGGATGCTGATAGGCGAGCTTCCGGTCACCTTCCTTCTCGAGGTTGCCTTGCGGGTTTCCGTAGCATTCCTGGCCGTGTTCTTCTTCTTGAAGTTCAGTGGCCGACGTGGCATCAGACAGCTCTCCCGATTTGAACTCGTCGTCATTCTTACCCTTGGTTCTGCAGCAGGCGATGTAACCTTCTACGAAGATGTGCCCCTGCTTCCGGTCGCCCTCGTTTTCCTCACGCTATTGCTGCTCTATCGCGGCACCCTCTACCTCATGAGGCGAAGCAAAACCTGCGAGGCGTGGATCGATGGCCTACCCATCACGGTGGTGAAGGATGGGATGTACGAAATCCATTCTCTGCGGAACCTGAACATATCCTCCAATGAACTGTTCATGGAGCTTCGTCAACAAGGTGTGGAACACTTGGGCCAGGTACGTCTTGGCCTGTTGGAAACCGATGGGGATCTCAGCCTTTATTTTTACGATGCTGAAGACACTCGTCCTGGCCTGTCGGTGCTCCCTGAAGAACACCGGTCAGAGTTTGCATCACCCCCGGCTGCGGGCCTCTACTGCTGCGTGAACTGCGGATTCACGGCTTACCACGAGGCGCAGGACTCAGTCTCTTGCAGCCGATGTGGCCATCCCATCTGGTCTCCCGCTCTAGATACCCTACGCAACCGTTAATAAGCCATCCGGCACCCGATCCAATCAACACATTGGGGATTGCGGTGATCCCTGCTGCAGAAGTGGCCCAGCTTCGCGCAGGAAAATCTCTGACGTTTTCGGCCCTATTCCGTCGAAGCTCAAAAGCCATACTTTTAATTTATCGACATCCATCGGCTGACCAGGCGTGTGGTACTGATGCAACTCAGACTCAAGACGCTCACCCAGCGTCTTGAGCCGCCTCGCCGTCGATTCGTCATAACGTGCATAGCCCGCCTGGCCCAGCAATCGCACCAGATCTCGGTGAGCGCACCGAGCTAGCCTTCGTGGGCAGTTCAGGCCATGTCGATCCACTAGATTGCGGTAGGCCTCAAGCGCCACTGTCGAGCGAATCCTCTTCCCAACAAGGAAGCTGGCGAGCAACCACTTATACAGTCCCCGGCCCTGAGCTTCCCGCAAGTCAATGCCCAGGCCCTCAGGCGTGACGGAAGTCACCCCTTGGTTCGCCTCGGATCAGCGGCGCGGGGATACGTGCGTTCTTCTTCAATGCTGCCATCTGCCTTATGGATTTTCACCGAGGCCACCTTGCCTTCGAAGAACTCGGAAAGGGAACCTACCAACTCCTGCTTCGTGCTGCTGCGTTGCGACGCCCGCTCAGCGCCGGCCTTTTTAAGCTCCCAGCCGTCTGCAGTGGGGCTGACGTGGTAGTTGTCCATCGCTCTACTCCTTCTGTTTCATGCCGATTCGCTGTCTCATCTCTGACGTGATCAGCTGCCCAGTGCTCGCCATGCCAGCCTATGGATCATCACGGCAAGCTCATCCAGCCGTTCCTGGGGATTGGTGATGTTCCACCTGGCTGCGGGATTGGGCTCAATGATCTCGTGCCGGCAAAGTGATACCGATACGGGTAGATCCTCCCGGGCGCAGGCTGCATAAACATTGACCGCCGTTGCGCCTTTAACGTTTCGTAAATCTCGATGAAGGTCTTGCCGATAGGCTTTTTCGGGCCAAGCACAAACGGAACCATCTGGAATGAGTTTGGCGATGAAGATGTCCCCCACCCCGGGCTGCATCGGAGTTTGATCTGTGAGGCGTGACCGCAGAAACCCAAGCGCCTAGATGATGCGCCGAAACGTGGAAACGGGGCGCTTGGTACCAGACCACACCCCGATGCATCTTCAAAGCAGTCAAAAAAATTGAATCAGCTAATTGCCTGCTCGGTCAGGAATTATGAACGCAGTAAATCTGACGAGGTAACAGCAATGACTATCCAGGCAGAGACACTCGCTCAACTGACCAAAGCTCTCCAGGAGCGAGGCATGAATCTCGTAACAGACGTTGCATTTACCAGAGCGCCATACCGGCACAACCATCGGTGGATCTGCATCGTCGAGTAGCAGATATATTTGCCGGCGGCTCGGGCTAATACCCCGCCGCCGGCCCTGCCCAAGTCACCCGCGCCTTGCGACGGCCCGGGTCTTTGCGAGCCATTTCGCTGCTCACTTCACTTGCGGATATAAGAGCGCATCATCATCCTGCGCTGAATCCAGCCGATGATAATGACCTGCAGTGCAATGCAGAGCAGCACGAATGCGGTCCTGGCATATTGGCTCAATGGAAGCTCAAACGCTAAAACACCCCAGACAAGCATCAAGCTGCCTTGAAAGAACAGACTCATCAGTGCTGCCAGGAAGTGATCAAGCCAGAACCATCTATCTGGGATGAATTCCACGGGGCCCATGGCAAAGAGAGCGATCCCGAAAGGGATACTGAAAACCGTCAGCAGCATACCAAGGTCTTCGTACCGCAACAGAATGCACCAGATCGCGAACCCTAACAAAGATCCGGTGCGCCAGCGATTCCTCGCCAGCGGCGAAAGAAGAGCCTTCAATATGTTCCGCCGAACCGAAAGCTGTCAGTCGCGACCGGCTACTTTCGACCCATGGCGGACGATGCATGCCTTGGGTTTTGTGCGGTGTTCGGATGTGTTCGCCGTGAAATTTTCAGCGCCTAAGAGATCGAGCGCCGCCCGCGCGGCGCATCGCGGATAAATCCGCTCCTACATTTGTTGCAACGTGCCGAACCTGAAAGGCCATGGTTGCCCGCCTTGGCGCATGTCTCACGTCAAGTGAGGCGGCATCAATGCCCAGCTGAAAATCCCGTCATGCCAACGAGGCTGACAACCATGGCCTCACAGGCATGGCCACGTTGCAACAAATGAGCGGATTTATCCGCGATGCGCCGCGCGGGCGGCGCTCGATCTCATGCACACTGAAGATCTTCAGGCAAACAGATCAGCCACCACGCGCTTCAGCGCTTCATACTGCTGGTGGATCGAGGCATCACACCTAAGCAAATCTCTGAACCCCAACATCTGGGTGATCGTAAGGTGGCCACGGGTACAAGCGTGGAGCTTGTGCGTAAGAATTCCATACACATTACGCCGGTAGAAATGATGCCCTTCCGATAGATAACTTCCTCGTACATATCCCAAACCCATCAAAATCTCGTCCCGCGCCGAGGCATTACGATGATCGCGAACTTCGATGAGCACATCGATCGATCTGCCCCCTCAGTCAGCAGATGGGACGGTCAAAGCACCGGCTTACAGCAATTGGCGGCGGCCCTAGCCGAACCAGTCACATGGCTCCCACAGTCTTCGATCTAATTGGCCATGCACGGCAGTGGCGCAAATAGTCGCTTGGCCTGTGGCGACGCTGATTTGTTTGAGCGAGCCAACCACATCTCCTACCGCATAAAGCCCCTTCAGGTTGGTGCATTGATGAGAATCGACGACCAGGGCACCTTGCTCATCGACTTCGGCTCCTAGCGCCGAGGCTAGCCCTGAGCACGAGTCAGACCCTAGGCATGGATAGACGATATCGAAGTGAAATGAACCACTCTTCAGGGTTTGCACCTCGACCTGATCTCCGACCAACCGGATGACGTCCACCGCCGCATCTTCCACCAGCTGGATTCCCACTTGAAGCGCTTCACTGGCAATCCCCTGACATTCTGCAGCACTAGCCTTAATAAGCACCGTCAGTCGGTCTGTGAAGTTACGCAGGAACAGAGCGTGGCGAATTGCGCACTCCGCTTCACCGTAGACCGCGACGTTGTCTCCGTTCACTTCGTACCCGTCACAGATAGCGCATAGGCGAATCCTCGATTGCGCAACCGCATCATACGCGGCCTCAACAGGAGGAAGCACATCCTTCATGCCTGTGGCCATGATTACCGTTCGCGCCGTCACTGCACGACCGTTGAGCGTAGCGACAAACCCTGCCCCCTCATGGGCCAATCCCTCGACACAACCAGCTTCGATCAATGCACCATACTGGGTTGCTTGCTCAGCCAAGCGCGCGAGCAACTCCTCTCCAGAAATGCCCGGAGGAAACCCTGGATAGTTGTGCGAGCGAGGAATCATCCTTGCGCGACTGTGACCGCCATCGGCGACCAGTACTCGCCGATGAAAGCGGCTGAGATAGATGGCAGCGGTTAATCCGGCTGGGCCAGCCCCGATGACAAGGCAGTCGAAATCATGTTGATCATCAAGGTTCGCTGTGGCGGGATCAGTATGACGATATTCGGATGGGATTCCATGGATGCTCACTTCGGGCTACTCGCAGGCTACGTAAGCAGTGGACTGCCAATAGCTGACACTAGGTGCCTGTGGCCGACAGATGGATGTACTGATGATATCCACCCTCCCGGTTGGGCGGGCCGCCGTGAAGCGGAATAGCAGTGGATCTGACAAACACCGAGCTACTCATGAGGCATCAGCTAGCTGCGAACTGGAGTACCAGCTTGGGCCCAGCCCTGTGACTCTCACCCTGGTGACGCCTGACAATCTGAGCAGTTGAAGCGTTCGGAGGTTCGAGATCCGATTTGCCTCACCGGCCTCAGTCACTCAAGAGGTTTTGCCCGGTGGACTCATCAAGCCGTCCCTCAGCAAAACTCGCGCCGCGGGTTGCCTTCACCTGGGTAAAACGCGTCACGAAGCAGCATCCGAAATCGTCGATGTCGACCATGCCAGCCTGCTGCTGGCCACACCAAGGGTGACATTACCGAGCGGGTATATCGCCGAGTTGGAGCGCTGGCGAAACCTACCAAGTAGAAAAGTATCGGAAGCGCTTCCGAAATAAACCATTCCCAAGGGTGTTCCCATGGGCCGTTTTTCTGTGCCCCAAAAACGCAAAAAGCCCTGAATAATCAGGGCTTTGAATATGGCGGAAGCGTAGAGATTCGAACTCTAGGATAGTTGCCCATCGACGGTTTTCAAGACCGTTGCCTTAAACCACTCGGCCACGCTTCCAGCTCGTTTTGCGGCCGCCATAATACCGTAATGAAACAAGCTGTCAAACTCTCTGTGTCGCGGGTTGCGGAGCGTCTGTTAGACTGCTTGCATCTGAACGTCCAAAACCATGGATTCATAAGGAGTGTCGCCATGCGCGAACAGGATTATGCCGTACACCACGGCCAGCAAGCCGAGCAGCAGGAGGTCAGCAAGGTCCTGCGCAACACCTACAGCCTGCTGGCACTCACCCTCGCCTTCAGCGGTGTCATGGCCTTCGTTGCCCAGCAGATGCGCGTCGGTTACCCGAATGTGTTCGTCGTGCTCATCGGCTTCTACGGGCTGTTCTTCCTCACTGCCAAACTGCGTGATTCGGTCTGGGGCCTGGTTTCCACCTTCGCCCTCACCGGCTTCATGGGCTTCATTCTCGGCCCGATCCTCAACCGTTACCTGGGCATGGCCGGTGGCGCTGAAGTGGTCAGCTCGGCGTTTGCGATGACTGCACTGGTGTTTGGTGGCCTGTCGGCCTACGTGCTGATCACCCGCAAGGACATGAGCTTCCTCAGCGGTTTCATCACCGCTGGTTTCTTTGTGCTGCTGGGTGCCGTGGTCGCGAGCTTCTTCTTCCAGATCAGCGGCCTGCAACTTGCAATCAGCGCCGGCTTCGTACTGTTCTCGTCGGTCTGCATTCTGTTCCAGACCAGCGCGATCATTCATGGCGGTGAGCGCAACTACATCATGGCCACCATCAGCCTGTATGTGTCGATCTACAACCTGTTCATCAGCTTGCTGCAGCTGTTTGGCATCATGGGTCGTGATGACTGATTGATTGCTGCTTGGGAAAGCCCGCTTCGGCGGGCTTTTCTTTATGCGTTGGATATGTCGTGGGCTTGCGCGCTGACTTAAAAGTCAAGAAATCAGGCAAATGCTCGCCGATCATGCCACCATCGTGCATTCCCCTACCGCAATCGCACTTCTGCCCGTAGAATGCGCTCCTTTTTTCTTCCGGGGCAGCTTCACTGATGAGCTCACACGAACACAGCCCGGGCGCGGCGGCGCCTGCCAACGAACTGGTACTTGGCCTTGAGGACAAGCCACGGCTGTTGATCGGGCTGCTGGCAGCCCTGCAGCATCTGCTGGCGATCATCGTACCGATCGTTACCCCCGGCCTGCTGATCTGCCAGGCTCTCGGCGTTTCGGCTCGCGATACCAACCTCATCGTCTCCATGTCGCTGGTGATCTCCGGTATCGCCACTTTCGTCCAGTGCAAGCGCTTCGGGCCGTTCGGTGCCGGGCTGCTGATCGTGCAGGGCACCAGCTTCAACTTCGTTGGGCCACTGATTGCCGGCGGCGCGTTGATGGTCAAGCAAGGTACGCCGGTGGAAAGCGTGATGGCGGCGATCTTCGGTGTGGTGATTGCCGGCTCGTTCGTCGAAATGGGCGTGTCACGGATCCTGCCGTTCGTCAAACGCCTGATCACCCCACTGGTGACCGGCATCGTGGTGCTGATGATCGGCCTGACCCTGATCAAGGTCGGCCTGATCAGCATGGGTGGCGGCTTCGGCGCCATGGCCAACGGCACTTTCGCCAACGGCGAAAACCTAATGCTGTCAGGTGCCGTGCTGGCGGTGATCGTGATCCTCAACCGCATCCCGGTGGTCTGGATGCGCAGCTGCGCGATCGTCATTGCCCTGGCAGTCGGCTATGCCCTGGCCGGTTATCTCGGCCGCCTGGACTTCACCGGCATGCACGAAGCCGCGCTGTTCCAGGTGCCGATGCCGCTGCATTTCGGCCTGGGCTTCTCCTGGGCGCTGTTCATCCCGATGCTGGTGATCTACCTGGTGACTTCGCTGGAAGCCATCGGTGATGTCACCGCCACCAGCAAGGTTTCGCGCCAACCGGTCGAAGGCCCACTGTGGATGTCGCGCATCAAGGGCGGGGTGCTGGTCAACGGCGCCAACTCGCTGTTGGCTGGCCTGTTCAACACCTTCCCCAGCTCGATCTTTGCCCAGAACAACGGCGTGATTCAGCTGACCGGTATTGCCAGCCGCCATATCGGTATCTGGATTGCCGCGATGCTGGTGCTGCTGGGGCTGTTCCCGAGCGTGGCCGGCGTGATTCAGGCGGTACCTGAGCCGGTGCTGGGTGGTGCGGCCATGGTCATGTTCGGCGCGGTGGCCGCGTCGGGCATCAATATTCTGGCCAGTACTCGCCTGGACCGTCGCGCCCTGCTGATCATCGCCGTGTCGCTGGCGCTGGGCCTGGGCGTGGCGCAGGTGCCGGAGTTCCTCGCGCACATGCCTGCTGCGATCCGCAATGTGCTGGAGTCGGGCGTGGCCACCGGGGGTATCTGCGCCCTGGTGCTCAACTGGTTCCTGCCGGAAAGCAAGGAAAACGCCTGATCCGCGCCTGCCCTGCCAGCAAAGCCCGCGCCCACTTGCGCGGGCTTTTTGCTTTATCATGGCGGCATTCCTTTGCACGAGTTATCCATGAAATTCGCTATCGCGGTTTTTTCCCCGGCCCATGCGCCCTCTTCGCGCCGCGCCTTGCGCTTCGCCGAGGCAGCGCTGGCTGGCGGGCATGAGATTGCCCGGCTGTTCTTCTATCAGGACGGGGTGCACAGTGCCTCGGCCAACGTGGTCGCGCCCCAGGATGAACAGGACATCGCCGCCCAATGGCGGACCTTCATCGAAATGAACCGCCTCGACGCCGTGGTGTGTATCGCCGCCGCGCTGCGCCGCGGCGTGCTTGATGACGCCGAAGCCAACCGCTACCAGCGCCCGGCAGTCAACCTGCCCAAGCCGTGGGAGTTGTCTGGCCTCGGCCAGCTGCACGAAGCCGCACAAACTGCCGACCGCCTGGTCTGCTTCGGAGGCGACTGAAATGGCCAAATCCATGTTGATCATCAGCCGCCAGGCGCCCTGGAACGGCCCGGCTGCCCGCGAAGCACTGGACATCGCCCTGGCCGGCGGCGCCTTCGATCTGCCGCTGGCCATGCTGTTCCTCGATGACGGCGTGTTCCAGTTGGCACCCGGTCAGCAACCTGCCGCCGTGGAGCAGAAGAACCTCGCCGCCAACCTGCAGGCGCTGCCGATGTTTGGTGTCGAGGAGCTGTTTGCCTGCCAGCACAGCCTGGCGCGCCGTGGCCTGGCCGCCGACGGCCTGGAGCTGCCGGTGGAGGTGCTGGACAACGCAGCCCTGCAAGCCCTGATTGCCCGTTTCGACCAAGTGGTGACGCTCTGATGCCAACCCTGCACGTGTTATCCCACTCGCCGTTCGGCGACGAGCGCCTGGACAGCTGCCTGCGCCTGCTGGGCGCTGACGATGGCGTACTGCTGTGTGGCGATGCGGTCTATGCCCTGCGCGACGGCAGTGACAGCCAGCGCCAACTGCAGGCTGCCAACCTGGCACAGCGCCTGTTCGCCCTCGACGAAGACCTGCTGGCCCGTGGCATCAGCAGCACGCTGGCCACGGCCGTGAACTACCAGGCCTTCGTCGAGCTGTCACTGCAGTACGACAAGGTCAACAGCTGGCTATGAGTACGTTGAATATTGGCGATCGCGCCATTGCCCTGGACAAGGATGGCTTCCTGATCGACCTGCAAGACTGGTCGCGCCCCGTCGCCGAAGCCCTGGCCGAGCGCGAAAGCATCGCCCTGACCGCCGACCATTGGGAAATCCTCGAACTGCTGCGCCAGTTCTACGGCGAATACCAGCTGTCGCCGGCCACCCGCCCGCTGATCAAGTACGCCGCGCTCAAGCTGGGTACGGAAAAAGGCAACAGCCCGCACCTCAACCGCCTGTTCAACGGCACCCCCGCCAAACTCGCCGCCAAGCTGGCGGGCCTGCCCAAGCCGACCAATTGCATATGACCGACGCCCGCCCGCTGACCCTGGAAACACCGGCCGAACACCCGTTCGCCGAATTCGTGCGCATCCTTGGCAAAGGCAAACGCGGCGCCCGCGGCCTGACCCGCGAGGAGGCCCGCGCCGCCATGACCCTGCTGCTCGAAGGCAAGGTCGAAGATACCCAGCTCGGTGCCTTCCTGATGCTGCTGCGGCACAAGGAAGAGAGCGCAGAAGAACTCGCCGGCTTCACCGAAGCCCTGCGCGCGCACCTGCAAGCACCGAGTATCGCCGTGGATATCGACTGGCCGACCTACGCCGGCAAGAAGCGCCACCTGCCCTGGTACCTGCTGAGCGCCAAGTGCCTGGCCGCCAACGGTGTGCGTATCCTCATGCACGGCGGCGGCGCACATACCGCCGGCCGCCTGTACACCGAACAGCTGCTGGCGCTACTGGACATCCCGCTGTGCCGCGACTGGGCAACGGTCAGCCAGGCCCTCGACCAGCATCGCCTGGCCTTCGCCCCGCTGCATGACTGGGCACCCCAGCTGCAGCGGATGATCGACCTGCGCAACACGCTGGGCCTGCGCTCGCCCATCCATTCCCTGGCGCGGGTGCTGAATCCACTGGCTGCGCGCTGCGGCCTGCAGAGCATCTTCCACCCTGGTTACCAGGCAGTGCACCGTGAAGCCAGCCGCCTGCTCGGCGACCATGCCGTAGTGATCAAGGGTGATGGCGGCGAGATCGAGGTCAACCCGGATGTCATCAGCCACCTGTACGGCACCAGTGCAGGCGATGTCTGGGACGAGGAATGGCCGGCGCTGAGCGAACGCCGCCATGTGAAACCACCAAGCTTGCAACCCGAGCATCTACTGGCGGTATGGCATGGAAAGGCCGAGGACAGCTACGGCGATATGGCCGTAGTGGCAACCATGGCCCTGGCGCTACGTGGTCTGGGCCAGGATCGTGAACAGGCCTTCGCAACCGCCCAGGGTTACTGGGCCGCGCGAAACCCATCGAATAACTAGATGATGAAGGTGCGGTCTTTGCGCTAGTTATTCGAACGATTTCCCCTAGACTGGGCTCCAACGCTTAACAACTTTGTTTCCGAGGAGCTCATCATGGGCCTTTTGATCGACGGCCGCTGGCACGACCAGTGGTATGAAAACGGCAAGGACGGCACCTTCAAACGCGAAAACGCCCAGCGTCGCAATCAGCTGCCCGCCCCGGAAGCCGGCCGCTACCACTTGTACGTTTCGCTGGCCTGCCCATGGGCCCACCGCACCCTGATCGTTCGCGCGCTCAAGGGCCTGGAGCCATTGATCGACGTATCGGTGGTGAGTTGGCTGATGCAGGATCACGGCTGGACCTTCGACCAGCAGCAAGGCTCCACTGGCGACCACCTCGACGCCCTGCAATACCTTCACCAACGCTACACGCAGGACGACCCGCACTACACCGGCCGCGTAACCGTGCCCGTGCTGTGGGACAAGAAAGAAAAACGCATCGTCAACAACGAGTCGTCGGAGATCATCCGCATCTTCAACAGCGCGTTCAACAAGCTGACCGGTAACACCCTGGACCTGTACCCCGAGCCGCTGCGCCCGACCATCGAAGCGCTGAACGAGCGCATTTACCCGGCAGTCAACAACGGCGTGTATCGCGCAGGCTTCGCCACGACCCAGGACGCCTACGAGGCTGCCTTCGATGACGTATTCAATGAACTGGACCATCTGGAACAGCTGCTGGGCCGCAACCGCTACCTGGCCGGCGAATACCTGACCGAGGCCGATGTGCGCCTGTTCACCACCTTGGTACGCTTCGATGCGGTGTACCACGGGCACTTCAAGTGCAACCTGCGCCGCCTGAGCGACTACCACAACCTGTCCAACTGGCTACGCGAGTTGTACCAGTGGCCGGGCATCGCAGGCACTGTGGATATGGAGCATATCCAGAAGCATTACTACATGAGCCACAAGACCATCAACCCGAACGGCATCGTGCCCAAGGGCCCGCTTCAGGACTTCAATCAGCCCCATGATCGGGAGCGGTTGGCGGGCAAAGGGACAGGCTTGAAATAGCCGGGGCCGCTTTTGCGGCCCCAACCGTATCAGCTGTTTTGCGCGCCTTCGAACCAGGCCAGCTTGTCGCGCAGTTTCACCACTTCCCCAACGATCACCAAGGTCGGCGCATGCACTTCGTGCCGTGCCACCAGCTCCGGCAAGTCTGCCAAGGTGCCGGTGAAGACCCGCTGATTGCGCGTAGTCCCCTGCTGCACCAGGGCTGCCGGCGTGCTGGCCGCCCGCCCATGGCGAATCAGCTCGGCACAGATGGTCGGCAACCCCACCAGCCCCATGTAGAACACCAAGGTCTGAGCCGGCGCCACCAAGTCATGCCAAGGCAGGTTGCTGGTGCCATCCTTGAGGTGACCGGTGACGAAGCGCACCGATTGCGCATGGTCACGGTGAGTCAGCGGAATGCCGCCATAGGCCGAGCAACCGCTCGCTGCAGTAATCCCCGGCACCACCTGGAACGGTATACCGTGCTCGGCCAGCTCCTCGATCTCTTCGCCACCCCGGCCGAAGATGAACGGGTCGCCGCCTTTGAGACGCAACACACGCTTGCCCTGCTGGGCGAGGTCGACCAACAGGCGGTTGATCTGGTCCTGGGGCACGGAGTGATCGGCGCGGCGCTTGCCAACATAGATACGTTCGGCATCACGCCGGCACATCTCGATGATGGCCGGAGCCACCAGACGGTCGTACAGCACCACGTCGGCCTGCTGCATCAGGCGCAAGGCACGGAAGGTCAGCAAATCCGGATCACCCGGCCCCGCTCCCACCAGATACACCTCTCCGCCCTGCTGCACCGGGGCACCTTCGACCATCGCCTGCAACAGGCGCTCGGCCTCGGCGCCCTGCCCGGCCAGCTGGCGCTCGGCAATCGGCCCCTGGAAGACGGTTTCCCAGAAGCCTCGGCGCTGATTGACATCCGGGTACAGGGATTTGACCTTGTGCCGGAACCGCGCTGCCAGCCCGGCCAGTTCACCATAAGCCGACGGAATCCAGGCCTCCAGCTTGGCGCGGATCAAGCGCGCCAACACCGGGGCGTCACCGCCACTGGACACCGCGATCACCAACGGGGAACGGTCGACGATGGCCGGGAAGATCACCGTACAGAGGGCCGGCGCATCCACCACGTTGACCGGCAGGCTCAGCGCCTGTGCGTCAGCCGACACCTGGGCGTTGAGCCCAGGGTCGTCGGTGGCCGCGATCACCAGTCGGCAACCGACCAGGTCGGCTGCCTGATAGCCACGCACCAGCACCTCACCGCCACCTTCACGGGCCAACGCGGCCAGCTGACCGTCGATGTCCGGCGCCACCACGCGCAGCGCGGCGCCGGCATCAGCCAGCAGACGCGCCTTGCGCAAGGCGATCTCACCGCCGCCGACGACCAGCACCCGGGCGCCCTGCAGCTTGTGGAACAGCGGCAGGTAATCCATTTAGCGGATGACCTCGACGCCGCCCATGTACGGCTTCAGCACGTCCGGTACGCGAATCGAACCGTCGGCCTGCTGGTAGTTTTCCAGCACCGCGACCAAGGTACGGCCTACGGCCAGGCCGGAACCGTTGAGGGTGTGCACCAGCTCTGGCTTGCCGGTTTCCGGGTTGCGCCAGCGGGCCTGCATGCGGCGCGCCTGGAAGTCACCGCAGTTGGAGCAGGAGCTGATTTCGCGGTACTTGTCCTGGCTCGGCACCCACACTTCGAGGTCGTAGGTCTTCACAGCGCCGAAGCCCATGTCGCCGGTGCACAGGGCCAGCACGCGGTAGGGCAGCTGCAGCAGCTGCAGGACGCGCTCGGCGTTGGCGGTCAGGCTTTCCAGGGCTTCCATCGACTTGGACGGTTCGACGACCTGAACCATCTCGACCTTGTCGAACTGGTGTTGGCGGATCATGCCACGGGTGTCACGGCCCGACGCACCGGCTTCACTGCGGAAGCACGGGGTGTGGGCAACCAGTTTCAACGGCAGTTGCTTGGCGTCGAGGATCTGGCCGGCAACCAGGTTGGTCAGGGACACTTCGGCGGTCGGGATCAGGTAGAAGTCAGCTTCGCCTTCGCGGGTGATCTTGAACAGGTCTTCCTCGAACTTCGGCAACTGGCCGGTGCCCTGCAGGGCCGGGGCCTGCACCAGGTACGGGGTGTAGTGTTCCTCGTAGCCGTGCTCGCCGGTGTGCAGGTTGATCATGAACTGCGCCAGGGCGCGGTGCAGGCGGGCAATCGGCCCGCGCAGCACGGCAAAGCGCGCGCCAGACAGCTTGGCCGCGGCTTCGAAGTCCAGGCCACCGCTGACTTCACCCAAGGCGACGTGGTCCTTGATCTCGAAATCGAAGGCGGTCGGCGTGCCCCAGCGGCGCACTTCGACGTTGTCGTCTTCACTGGCACCGACCGGCACGCTGGCGTCCGGCAGGTTGGGGATGGTCAGCAGGATGCTGTCCAGTTCGGCCTGGATAGCATCCAGATCTACCTTGCCAGCGGCCAGTTCATTGGCCATGCGCTCGACGTCCGCCATCAGCGGGGCAATGTCCTCGCCCTTGGCCTTGGCCTGGCCGATCGACTTGGAACGGGCGTTACGCTCGGCTTGCAGCTGCTCGGTGCGGGTCTGCACCGCCTTGCGGCGCTCTTCCAGTGATTCGATGCGCGCGACATCCAGGCTGAAGCCACGGGAGGCCAGGCGATCCGCCACTTCCTGAAGTTGGCCGCGTAACAGTTTGGAATCGAGCATATCGTTCTCTCGTTATGGATAAGTGTTGGTTCAGAATCGGGTCAGGGACAGGCCGGCCCAGGTGGCCAGGAGCCCGCCCACCACGCTGATACTGGTATAGCCCAAGGCGAGGGGCACTTGCCCACTTTCGATCAGGCGCACGGTATCGAGCGAGAAGGAGGAAAAGGTCGTCAGGCCACCGAGGAAGCCGACGATCAGGCCGGCGCGCAGTTCGGCCGGCGCCAGCGGTTTGTGCAGGAACAGGCCGTAAAGCAGGCCGATCAGCAGGCAACCCACCAGGTTGACCGCCAGCGTACCGAGATAGAAGTGCCGTGGCCAGTTGGCCGCGACCCAATTGGCGGTGGCGAAGCGTAGCAACGTCCCGGCAATACCACCGGCGCTGACGGCAGCGATCAGGGCAATCATGGTTTTCTCCGCTGGCGGGGGCTGTTGCGGTCAAGTTCGGCGAGGTGGCGCAGCTTCTCGCCGATCTTCAGCTCCAGGCCTCGCGGCACGGGCTGGTAGTACTGGCGTGGCTCAAGCGCCTCGGGGAAGTAATCCTCACCAGCGGCATAGGCATCGGGCTCGTCGTGGGCGTAGCGGTATTCTTCGCCATAGCCCAGTTGCTTCATCAGCTTGGTCGGCGCGTTGCGCAGGTGCAGCGGCACTTCCAGCGAGCCGTGTTCGGCCGCCTCGCGCAACGCGGTCTTGAAGCCCACGTAGACGGCATTGCTCTTCGGCGCGCAGGCGATGTAGGTGATGGCCTGGGCCACTGCCAGCTCGCCTTCCGGGCTGCCCAGGCGCTCCTGCACGTCCCAGGCGGCCAGGCACAGGCTCAGGGCCCTCGGGTCGGCGTTGCCGATGTCCTCGCTGGCCATGCGCACGACGCGACGAGCGATGTACAGCGGGTCGCAGCCGCCGTCGAGCATGCGCGCGAACCAGTACAGGGCGCCATCGGGGTTGGAGCCGCGCACCGACTTGTGCAGCGCCGAAATCTGGTCGTAGAACGCCTCGCCGCCCTTGTCGAAACGCCGCCGGCTGTCGCCGAGCAGGCTTTGCAGCATCTCGACGTCGATCTCGCTGCCATCTTCGGCAAGGTCGGCAGCGTTCTCCAGGAAGTTGAGCATGCGCCGGCCATCGCCATCGGCGGCAGCCATGAGCATCTTGAAGGCGTCATCACCGACGCGCAGGTTGCGCTTGCCCAGCCCGCGCTCTTCCGTCAGCGCACGGTTGACCAGCTTGCGCAGCGCCGCTTCGTCCAGGCTCTTGAGCACGTAGACCCGCGCCCGGGACAGCAAGGCGTTGTTCAGTTCGAACGACGGGTTCTCGGTGGTGGCACCGATGAACAGCAGCGTGCCGTCTTCCACGTAGGGCAGAAAGGCATCCTGCTGGGACTTGTTGAAACGGTGCACTTCGTCGACGAACAGAATGGTGCGTCGGCCATACTGGCCCGCCTGCTGCTTGGCCACTTCGACGGCCTGGCGGATCTCCTTGACCCCCGCCAACACCGCCGAGACCGTCTCGAAGTGCGCATCGCAGAAATGCGCCAGCAGCCGCGCCAGAGTGGTCTTGCCCACCCCCGGCGGCCCCCAGAAGATCATCGAGTGCAGCGCACCCTGCTCCAGCGCCTCGCGCAGCGGTTTGCCGCGCGCCAGCAGGTGCTCCTGGCCGACGTATTCGTCCAGGTTGGACGGGCGCAGGCGGGCCGCCAGAGGCTGGGCGACGGGTTCGCTTCGAAACAGGTCCATGGCGAGCTCTGCTTACTCCTTGATGACGTCGGCGCCCTTGGGGATGTCGAACTTGAACTGGCTGTCCGGCACCGCCTGGTTGGCCTTGACGCCATTGAACAGGATGTTGGTGCGCTGGCCGACGCTGTCGATCAGCTGCATGTCATTGATCAAGCCTTTGCGGAACGACACGCGCAGCGAGTCGAACAGGGTGTCCTTGGTCTTTGGCTTGAGGGTGAAGTCCATCACGTCGCCCTGCTCCTTGGAGGTGATGTCGAAGCTCTGGCTGATCTTCGACACGTCACCGGAAAGCAGCAGTGCCGGGGTCTGGTTCAGGCGCTGGTCGAGCTTCTTGATGGTCGCCTGCTCCAGGTCCGGGTCCCACAGGGTGACGTTCTTGCCGTCGGACACCACCACCTGCTCCTGCGGCGCATTGGTGTGCCAGTAGAACAGGCCCGGGCGCTTTACCGTCATCTTGCCGGACGTTTCCTGCAGGCTGGTACCGCCTGCGTCCAGGGTCAGCTGGGAGAAGTTGGCCTCGATGGTCTGGGATTTTTCCAGCAACTGGGTCAGGCGTTGTACATCTTGCTCACCGGCATAAGCAGTAACCGAGCCCAGGGTCAGGGCAGAAACCAACAGCATGCGAATCGCGCGCATGGGAATCCTCATTGAGCATTGAAAAGGCCAGGCGCCACCGTTGGCGCCCGGCAAGGTGTTCATCAGTCGCGCGGGCCACCCGGGGCAATCACTTCCCGCGAGCCGTTGCTGTTCATCGGGGTGACCACGCCGGCCATCTCCATCGACTCGATCATCCGCGCGGCGCGGTTGTAGCCGATCTTGAGCTTGCGCTGCACGGCCGAGATGGAAGCGCGGCGGCTTTCCAGCACGAACTGCACGGCCTCATCATACAGGGCATCGGTTTCGGCATCGTCACCATCGCCACCGCCGCCGCCACCATCGAAGCCGCTGCCGGCCTCTTCGACGCCATTGAGGATGTCATCGTTGTAGTCCGGCGCGCCACGCAGCTTCCACGCCTCGACCGTGCGGTGCACTTCATCGTCGGAGACGAACGCACCGTGCACACGGATTGGCAGGCTGGTGCCCGGCGGCATGTACAGCATGTCACCGTGGCCGAGCAACTGTTCGGCGCCGCCCTGGTCGATGATGGTCCGCGAGTCGATCTTGCTCGACACCTGGAACGCCATGCGGGTCGGGATGTTGGCCTTGATCAGGCCGGTGATCACGTCCACCGACGGGCGCTGGGTGGCGAGGATCAGGTGGATACCGGCGGCCCGTGCCTTCTGGGCGATACGGGCAATCAGCTCTTCGACCTTCTTGCCGACGATCATCATCATGTCGGCAAATTCGTCGACCACCACGACGATGGTCGGCAGCGTCTTCAGCGCGGGTGGCTCGTCGTCCATGCTCTCGCGGCGGTACAGCGGGTCGTGGATGATCTCGCCAGCTTCCTGGGCGTCCTTGATCTTGCGGTTGAAGCCGGCCAGGTTCCGCACGCCCATGGCCGCCATCAGCTTGTAGCGCCGCTCCATCTCGGCCACGCTCCAGCGCAGGGCGTTGGCGGCGTCCTTCATGTCGGTGACCACCGGGCACAGCAGGTGCGGGATGCCCTCGTAGATCGACAGTTCGAGCATTTTCGGGTCGATCATGATCAGCCGAGCGTCTTCCGGGCTGGACTTGAACAGGATCGACAGGATCATCGCGTTGACACCCACCGACTTACCGGAACCGGTAGTACCGGCCACCAGCAGGTGGGGCATCTTGGCCAGGTCGGTGATCACCGGCTTGCCGCCGATGTCGTGGCCCAGGGCCAGGGTGACCGGCGATTTCTGCTCTTCGTACTGCGGCGTCGCGAGCACTTCCGAGAAGCGCACCATCTGCCGGTTTTCGTTAGGGATTTCGATACCCACGGTGGTCTTGCCGGGGATGACCTCGACCACCCGCACGCTGGTCACCGCCAGGGAACGCGCCAGGTCCTTGGCCAGGTTGGCAATGCGGCTGACTTTCACGCCAGCGGCCGGCTGGATTTCGTAACGGGTAATCACCGGGCCCGGGTGGATGGAGTCCACCGAGACTTCCACGCCGAACTCCTTGAGCTTGATTTCCAGCAACTGGCCGACACCGGCCAGGGACTCTGGCGAGTACTCGATCTTCTTCTGTTCGGCCGGGTCGAGGATGGAAATCGACGGCAAGGTCCCCTCTACGGCGCTGTCGACGAACAGCGGCGCCTGTTTTTCCTTCATGACCCGCTTGCTCGGCTCCGGCGCCCTGGCCGCGGCCGGAGGCACGATGGTCGGGGCCGCTGCTGGCTGCTCGCGGGAAACCACGGGCTCACGCGGCACGACAGGTTCGCGGGCAAGGGTTGGTTCGCGAGGCACTACAGGCTCACGGGCGAGTGTCGGCTCACGGGACAGGGTCGGTTCACGCGGCTCGACGGGCTGGGCCGGCGCTTCCTCGCGCTTGAAGATGCGCTCGCGCAGCGCCGGTTTGGCTGGCTCACGCTTGTCGCTGGCCTTTGCCCCCAGATCGAACACCGGGTCGTCCACTTCACGCAGTTGCGCCTCCAGGCGCTTGCGCTCGTTGCGTGCCTCCCACCAGCGGCTGGCCGCGCCCTGTACCAGTTCGAACAGGTCGAGGGTGATCTTGCCGGTCATGTCCATCACCTTGAACCATGACAGGTCGGTGAACACGGTCAGGCCGAACAGGAACAGGGCAATGAACATCAGGGTACTGCCCTGCACGTTCAGCAGGTTGCGCGCCAGGTCGCCGAGGCTTTCGCCCAGCGCACCGCCCGCAGAAAACGGCAGGCTCGCCGGCGGGTGGAAATGGATATGCGCCAGCGCCGCGCCCGACAGCACCAGGAACACCAGGCCGATCAGCCGCCAGGAGAACAGCCAGCCGCTCCATTGCCACGGCTGGTGCCGTTCGCGGAAGATCTGCCAGGTCTTGATCGCCAGCAGCAGCGGGAAGATATAGGCGAAGTAGCCGAGCACCATGAACAGGATGTCGGCAAAGTACGCACCGGCACGCCCGGCGGCATTCTGCACCTGGTCGATGTTGCTGGTATGGCTGAAGCCCGGGTCCGACGTGTCGTAGGTCAGCAGTGCCATCCACAGGTACAGGCACAGGGCGCCGACAGCGATCAACGCACCTTCCTTGAGGCGGTAATGCAGCTGCTGCCGCCACAGGGGCACAGGCAAAGGAGCTGGAGTTGCGGTGGATTTCTTCAAAACGCGTCTATTCCTGCGCGTGCTGCGCGTCCAGTAGTGATCGGCCGGTGTCTGGCCAATGAACCACTACTTTTAACATTACTGCCCGCCAGCCGCCATGACGGCACGCCGTATGGAGCTCGAGTGGGGGCGACTTTCGTATAGGTGCAATTTGAGCATGCATTGTCTTCTGTGACAAAGGCTTATGCTGTGTTTTTGCACAGGTGTGACAGCAAATGTAGCGGATGGTGCCTGCGCCTTCATGAATGTGTAGGAAATTGCCTATTCTGCTGCCAGCCAATAACTGTTGAGCCTGCCAGCATTGACCCCGCAAGCCCTGCAAGCCATGCTGCCCACTCCCCTCCCCCACCGCACGATAGACCATGCTCACCTGGCTGACCCGCGACTCGCTGACCTTCCCGCCACTGGAAAAGGCCCTGCACGACCCCAACGGTTTGCTCGCCGCTGGCGGCGACCTGAGCCCCGAGCGCCTGGAGCAGGCCTACCGGCATGGCTGCTTCCCCTGGTATCAGGACGGCCAGCCGATTCTCTGGTGGTCACCTGACCCGCGCACCGTGCTGTTCCCTGACGAGCTGCACGTCTCGCGCTCGCTGGCCAAACTGATGCGCCAGGGCCGCTACCAGGTCAGCTTCGACACCGACTTCCCGGCGGTGATTGCCGCCTGCGCTGCGCCGCGCGACTACGCCGACGGCACCTGGATCACCGACACCATGCGCAATGCCTACTGCGAACTGCACCGGCGCGGCATTGCCCATTCGGTCGAAGTGCGCGCAGACGGCGTGCTGGTCGGCGGCCTGTATGGCCTGGCCATCGGCCAGCTGTTCTTCGGCGAGTCGATGTTCAGCCGCGCTGACAATGCCTCCAAGGTCGGCTTCGTGACGCTGGTCGAACATCTGCGCCAGGCCGGCTTCGTGCTGATCGACTGCCAGATGCCCACCAACCACCTGCATAGCCTGGGCGCTCGGGCCATCAGCCGTAGCCGCTTCGCCGACTACCTGGCGCGCCACCTCGACCAGCCCAACAGTGCTACCTGGGTTTGCTAGGCGAGTTTTGCCAGCTGGCTTACACTTAAAGCAAAGTCTCACCGAGGGGGTTGATCATGACAGAGTTGGCGCGGTTGAAGTTCTATGCCACTCAACCCCACTCCTGCAGCTACCTGCCGGACGAACAGGCCACCACGCTGTTCCTCGACCCCAGCCAGCCGATGGACGTGCATGTGTATGCCGACCTCTCGGAAATGGGCTTTCGCCGCAGCGGTGACCACCTGTATCGCCCGCATTGCCAGAACTGCAATGCCTGCGTGCCAGCGCGCATCCCCGCCGCGCGCTTCATCCCCAACCGCCAGCAGCGGCGCATCCTCAAGCGTAATGCCGACCTGACCGTGACGGCGGCGCGCCCGGCGTTCAAGGAAGAATATTTCGACCTGTACCGGCGCTACATCGAGACCCGTCACGCCGATGGCGACATGTACCCGCCGAGCCGCGACCAGTTTTCCACCTTCCTGGTCCGCGACCTGCCGTTCTGCTGGTTCTACGAATTCCGCCTCGAAGGCCGCCTGCTGGCAGTGGCCGTCTGTGACCTGCTGCCCAATGGCCTGTCGGCGGTATACACCTTCTACGAGCCGGAAGAAGAACGCCGCAGCCTCGGGCGCTTTGCCATCCTCTGGCAGATCACCGAAGCCTTGCGCCAGGACCTGGAAGCGGTGTACCTGGGTTACTGGATCAAGAACTGCAAGAAAATGAACTACAAGACGCAATATCGGCCTATCGAGTTGTTGATAAACCAGCGCTGGGTCACCCTCAACTGAAAGCATTGGCTTGACACACAGTTTTCGGGCATAATCCACGCCACTTTTTTGCCCGGTGCGGTATGCGTCGGGCCAACACTGGATCCGAGGGCTCTACTGCATGTCGAAAGAAGACAGCTTCGAAATGGAAGGTACTGTCGTCGACACCCTGCCCAACACCATGTTCCGCGTGGAGTTGGAAAACGGGCACGTCGTAACCGCGCACATCTCCGGAAAGATGCGCAAGAACTACATCCGCATTCTCACTGGCGACAAGGTCCGCGTCGAACTGACGCCCTACGACCTGAGCAAGGGCCGCATCACTTACCGTGCGCGCTAAGCTCCAGCCATGAAAAAGCCCGGCCATGTGCCGGGCTTTTTTGTGCCTGCCGAAACCGCATCGCCGCTAAAGCCGCTCCCCCAGGGGATATCGCAATCCCCTGTAGGAGCGGCTTCAGCCGCGATGGGCCGCACAGCGGCCCCATACGATTTACGCAACCTCAGCCGTCGTCTCGAAGTCGAACACCAGTTCACCATCGCGCAGGTCGACGTGCACCACGCCACCGTGCTCGGCCAGCTCGCCAAACAGGATCTCTTCGGCCAGCGGCCGCTTGATCTTGTCCTGGATGAGCCGTGCCATCGGCCGTGCACCCATCTGCACGTCGTAACCGGAAGCAGCCAGCCAGCCGCGGGCGGCATCGCTGACTTCCAGCAGCACACGTTTGTCTTCCAGCTGCGCCTGCAACTCGATGAGGAACTTGTCGACGATGCTCTTGATCGTCTCGGTGCTCAGGCGGCCAAACTGGATGATGGTGTCCAGGCGGTTGCGGAACTCCG
>Ga0153918_1000373_pt1 | contig 23015 bp, 20 predicted proteins | sample TSFL002MetaG_FD_104687 | JGI IMG/M metagenome (GOLD analysis project Ga0153918, IMG submission 104687) | Attine ant fungus gardens microbial communities from Florida, USA - TSFL002 MetaG | ecosystem: Host-associated > Fungi > Mycelium > Unclassified | place: USA: Florida, Paynes Creek Historic... | reverse complement strand
TTGGTACCACTGCCCTCATCATCAAAATGCTGCAAATGCCCGATGGTAATACCACAGTAATACTGCAGGGCAAAAAGCGTTTCACCTTGGGCGAAGAGGTACAGAGCGAGCCTTACATAAAGGCCACTATCACGCCTTTTCAGGAGGTGAAGCTGGCGGAAGATAAAGAGTTTAAAGCCATGGTATCGTCTATCAAAGACATGGCCATGAGCATCATCCAGCTGTCGCCAAACATCCCTAGCGAGGCTGGTATTGCTATCCGTAACATCGAGAGCACATCGTTCCTCATCAACTTCATCTCATCAAACATGAATGCTGATATGAGCGTGAAGCAAAAGATGCTGGAAACATTTGATCTGCGTGAGCGCGCCAAAATGGTGCTGGAACACCTGACTACCGAGATCCAGATGCTGGAGTTGAAAAATCAGATCCAGAACCGTGTACGTACAGATTTGGACAAACAGCAGCGCGATTACTTTCTGAACCAACAGCTCAAAACCATTCAGGAAGAGCTGGGTGGCAACACGCCCGATCTGGAGGTAGAAAGCCTGCGCGACCGCGCTGTTAAAAAGAAATGGGCCAAAGAAGTAAATGATCATTTTAACAAAGAGATAGAAAAATTGGTGCGGATGAATCCCGCTGCGGCCGATTACTCGGTACAGATCAACTACCTTGAGTTGCTGCTGGATTTACCGTGGAACGAGTTTACCAAAGATAACTTTGACCTTAAACGTGCCCAGAAGATCTTAGATAAAGATCATTTCGGGTTGGATAAAGTAAAACAGCGTATTATTGAATACCTGGCCGTGCTGAAGCTGAAGCACAACATGAAGGCGCCTATCCTTTGTTTGGTGGGCCCTCCGGGTGTGGGTAAAACATCGCTGGGCAAATCTATTGCTAAGGCATTGGGCCGTAAGTATGTGCGTATGGCGCTGGGCGGCATTCGTGATGAAGCCGAAATTCGCGGTCACCGTAAAACTTACATTGGTGCCATGCCGGGCCGTATCATTCAGTCTATCAAAAAGGCAGGGGCAGCTAATCCTGTGTTCATCTTAGATGAGATTGATAAGGTAGGTAATGATTTTCGTGGTGATCCGTCGTCGGCCCTGTTAGAAGTATTAGATCCGGAGCAGAACAGTACTTTTTATGACCATTACGTAGAGATGGATTTTGACCTGAGTAACGTGATGTTCATTGCTACGGCCAACTCATTAAGTACTATTCAACCTGCGTTGATTGATCGTATGGAGATCATTGAGGTAAATGGTTATACCATTGAGGAGAAGATAGAGATTGCCAAACAACATTTGTTACCTAAACAGCGTGATGCCCATGGTGTAAAAGCCAAAGATGTATCGTTAAAGAACGATGTAATCGAAAAGATTGTGGAAGAGTACACCCGCGAGTCTGGCGTACGTACGCTGGATAAGCAGATTGGCTCGGTAGTGCGTGGTGTGGCCAAAAGCATTGCCCTGAAAGAAGAGTATAACACCAGCGTTAATAAAGCTGATGTAGAGCGCATTTTAGGTGCGCCTATATTTGATAAGGACTTGTACGAAGGTAACGAGATAGCTGGTGTGGTGACCGGTCTGGCCTGGACACAGGTGGGCGGCGATATCCTGTTTATCGAATCAAGCCTAAGCCCGGGTAAAGGCAGATTAACCCTTACCGGCAGTTTAGGTGATGTGATGAAAGAATCGGCCACTATTGCGTTATTCTATTTACGTGCACATGCAGCGCAGTTTAATATCGATCCAAAGCTGTTTGATCAGTGGGATGTGCATATCCACGTGCCTGCGGGTGCCACACCTAAAGACGGTCCGTCTGCCGGGGTAACTATGCTAACGGCCTTAACGTCCGCATTTACGCAGCGCAAAATAAAACCGCACCTGGCCATGACGGGTGAAATTACCCTCCGCGGTCGCGTATTGCCGGTTGGGGGTATAAAGGAGAAAATACTGGCGGCTAAGCGTGCGAATATCAAAGAGATCATTTTATGCCAGAGCAATCGTAAGGATATTTTGGAAATTAAGGAAGATTATATCAAAGACCTTACTTTTCACTATGTAAAGCAAATGCACGAGGTGATTGAACTGGCGCTGCTCAATGAGCAAGTTGATGATCCATTAGATTTAACCGTTCGCGAAGATAAAATGGCCGAAAAGTAAGAGTTTGCGGCTGTTTGATGTGAATGCATCTCTTAGGAACGATGATTTGGATGCGAACGGGCGACTTTACAGGACAGACAATAATGGTTTTACAAAACAACCATAATAGCTTTACAAGATAAATTTCAGGGCCGGAACATTTCCGGCCTTTTTTTATCTTCGGGTCTCAATCAACTGAATGAAAACTTTATACATCTGCCTGCTGGTCTGCTTTTTATTTACTGGTCCGGCGTTTTCGCAAACACGTGTTAACGAAGCCGGGTTCCAGACCGAGAACGATTCTTATCTGGCCCAGGGCTCAGATCGTTATTATACCAATGGTATATTTGTTTACTATCGCCATGCGCTTAAACTTAGTGACGGTTCAAAACTGAAGAACAAGGTGCTGGGTTTTGAAGCCGGGCAGAAGATGTTTAATCCGCAATCTGCTTCTATACCGGATATGAAATACGTGGACCGGCCGTTTGCCGGTTACCTGTATGTAGGAGCAAATCTTAACTTGCTTTACCAGAATGAAAGCAATCTGAAACTAAGCGCGCAGTTAGGCGTGGTGGGTTCTGGTTCTGGTGCCTATGAGATTCAGAAAGATATTCATAAATGGTTTGGTTTTTACCCACCCGAAGGCTGGGATTACCAGGTGCACGACGGTGCCGAGATCAACCTCTCTGCGGAATATAATCGCCTGCTCACCCGTGGCAAAGGCGTTGACCTGACACTGAACAGTTATGCAAACCTGGGTACCGGTTTTGATGGACTTGGTGTTGGGCCGCTGTTGCGCCTGGGAGACTTTAATCAACTTTATAGCTCTGTAAGTACGCAAAGTACTGCCAGCAGGTTAAACAAAAGCTCGTTATTGCACCCCAATGAGCTTTTCTTTTACTATAAACCGATGTTAAACTATGTGGCTTATGATGCCACAGTGCAAGGAAGTTTATTTGGCGATCATACCCAATACCCCAATGAAATATTATTAACCCCAAATCGATTGGTTTTCAGCAATCAGCTTGGTGTGTCTTATGCGCCCAGTCGCTGGGTGATTGATGCTTCGGTCATCTTTCATACTAAAGACGTGAAGCAGATGGTGAAGGCGCACCAGTGGGGATCGGTTACGTTATTGTATAGGTGGTAGTTACCCCATCCTGCCTCCCTGAGGGGTGGAGCTTTATTATTTGATTTTAAAGTTCCTCCCCTTGGGAAGGCTAGGAGTGGGCCAGATTAGTAATCAAAATTGGTCTTCCTCGCCGCTTTTTTTGCCGAGTGTTGTTTCTTATTATCCAACCGCGCGGCTTTGGCTGCTTTACTTACTTTGGTTTTCTTACGGGTTTTAGGGCGTTCTAGTGCCTTGGTAAGTAATTGTCCTAATTTTTCTAACGCAATCTCTTTGTTGAGGAACTGGCTGCGTTCTTCATCGCAAACTATTTGCAGCAGGCCGTCTTTGTTAAAGCGTGAGCCGAGCTTTTCGGTAAGGCGTTGTTTCTCTTCGTCGGTAAAAAGTGCGGTGCCGGTTAGGTCAAATAATAGCTCCACTTTGGTAGCTACTTTATTTACATTTTGACCGCCTTTGCCGCTGCTGCGCGATGCTTTGTAGGTAATATCTTTCTGTAGATCGTTTTTTGCAGGTATCATAAATCTGTTTTCCCTTTCGGGGATTGAGGGATTAAAGGTCGGTGGTTTTTCGTAATTTTGGTGCAATGAGTAATAATATTGTCGTAGCGATTGATGGCTACTCATCTTGCGGAAAAAGCACGCTGGCTAAAGCCTTAGCCAAAAAACTTCATTTTATTTATGTTGACAGCGGTGCCATGTACCGCGCCGTTACGCTTTATTTTTTGCGCAATAAGGTTGATATGCACAGTCACGATGCTATTGTGGAGGCATTGAAGAACATCCACCTTAACTTCCACTCGCGCGATTATCAGACCCACATCACACTGAATGATGAAGAAGTGTCTGACGAGATTAGGCTGATGCCGGTATCTGAAAACGTGAGTGCGGTTTCGGCCATTCGTGAAGTGCGACACGAGATGGTGCGCCAGCAACAGCGTATGGGCAAATCAAAAAATATAGTGATGGATGGCCGCGATATTGGCACGGTAGTATTCCCGCATGCCCAGGTAAAACTGTTCATGACCGCCGACCCTTATGTGCGTGCTGAGCGCCGTTACAAAGAGTTGGCACCTAACAATCCGAACATCAGCCTGGAAGATGTTTTTGAAAACCTGGCCCATCGCGATTACCAGGATACCACCCGCGAAGAAAGTCCGCTTACCCGTGCTGAGGATGCAATTATCTTAGATAATACCGACCTGACGCCAGACGAGCAATTGCAATTTGCCATTGAAAAGATCACGCCTTTTTTGAAGAAATAATACCCCTCCCAGCCTTCCCGAAGGGGGACGAGATAGAAGGTGGTACGATTATCAGGACATTGGTTCCTCCCCTTCGGGGAGGTTAGGAGAGGTGTCCATCAGTACCACATCCACCCCAAAGCGACGTAGAAAATCCACCCCCTCATCACTAGGCAGGCCTTTATATTTGGCGTATGAATGCTTGTAGTAAACTTTGGTTACCCCTGCAGAATAAATAAGTCTTGCACAAGGTAGACAAGGCGACAGGGTGGTATAAAGTGTAGCGCCCTCCAATCGTGCGCCATTCTTGGTGGCGTACAATATGGCGTTTTCTTCGGCATGCAAGGCCAGCGAACAACTCCCTTTAGAATCACGCGCGCATCCGGTTTCCGGCCATTCTTCATCGCAATTGTGGGTGCCCGATGGCGGCCCATTATAGCCGATAGAGATAATGCGGGTGTCTTTAGTGAGTACTGCCCCAACCTGTGCCTTTACGCAATGAGAGCGCTTGGCCAGATCAGTAGCCAGATTCATAAATATATCGTTAAAGCCAGGCTTTGTTGTCATTGGGCATTGGTCAATAGTCATTAGGACTTTGGACGTTTGCTAAGCTAAAAAACTAATGACAGAATTTTGAAACAAATTAGTTATTAATGATAAACAATCTGTCATCCCAACAGGGAGTAAAAGCAAAAAGCGGCATATGCCGCTTTTTGCTTTTTATGTGCGTTTCTAAGAACAATACTAATGCCCTCCCTGCATCTCTACATTGTCAAAGTCGATGCCCTGTTTCTTTAATTCCGCTTTAGCTTTTATGGCATAAAAGGCCAGATAAACAAAGCAGGCAACACCCACCAGGTATGACCATTGTATGCCCAGCAAATGAGCATCTGCCAGGTAACCCTGGAGCAGGCTGATAAAGCCCCCGCCCATAATCATCATAATCAGGTAACCCGAGCCTTCGTTAGCATGTTCACCCAGGCCGGTGATGGCCAGCGTATATATACAAGGCCACAAGGTTGAACAAAACAACCCGACACTGATAAAGGCAAAGGCACTCACCATGCCGTGCGAAAGCATGCCAATGAACAGCGCCACAATAGCCATAGCCGAAAAAATTAACAGCTGCCTGGCCGGGTTGCCCTTGCTCAAAAAACTACCCACAATCATGGCAATAATTACAAATGCGTAAACATAAAATGGAGTAACATCGTGCTGCGCCAGTTTGTTAACGCCCAGGAACACCAGGAAAGCAATATATGGCATTACCACGTTAAGTATTTTTTTAAAGCCGTTACTTAAATTGAAGGCACCAACAGAATTGGTCCAGCGGCCTATCATTAAACTAGCCCAGTATAATGATACAAATGGGGCAATGTGGTCTGTCGGCGTATGGAGTTTCTCTTTCATAAACTCTGGCAGGTTGCTGGCAGTTGATACTTCTACGCCTACATATACAAAGATGCCCACCATACCTAATGAGAGTTGTAGATAACTTAATGCGCTACGACGTTTATAATTAGCCGTGTTAGTATCTACGTGCACCGGCGATTCGGCCACCTCTGCATTAGTGTCAATTTGATTAGGGATAGATGAAAATTTAAAAATAATGGCTACAAGGATAAATGCCGCTCCCAGAATAAGATAAGGGAATTTTACTGCGCTGATACTGGCCACGTGCGAACTGGCGGATACACTGCCAAATATAGCCAGGCTAACCAGCAATGGCCCGATGGTGGTGCCAAAGTTATTTACGCCACCGGCCAGGCTAAGGCGCTGGGCTCCGGTTTTAGGGTCGCCAAGTGCAACAGCAAGGGCATTGGCTGCAATTTGCTGTAAAGAGAAACCTAAGCCTACAATAAACAAACCGGAAATCATGATAAAAAATGATGCACTTTCTGCTGCGGGGTAGAATAACAAGGTACCTAAGGCAGATATAACCAGACCCAGAGCAATACCATTTTTGTAACCCAATTTGTTCAGAATATCGCCACCAATACCTTTGGATATCACTGTGTAAATAATAGAACCGACTGTATAAGCCACATAGAAAGCAAAAGAGATCATTTGCGATTGCCACTGTGCCAGCCCCAGTTTTTCCTTAAATACAGGTATCAGAATATCATTACTGGCGGCCACAAAGCCCCAGAAAAAAAAGACCGTAATAAGCGTGTAAAGCGCAGAACCGTAGTTCTTGCTATTGGTTTGCTCCATAAGTTAATTTACAATTGGTGTTATAATTACACTAAGTTAGGGTAATTTTTTGTTTTTCTTAATTATTTAAAAAATTAAATCCGTCGATTCCTTTCGTTGTTTAGTTTATAAAGTTGCATATTCGCATACTTTAAACTGGAACAAAAGCCTGCTTAAATAGATGATAGAAGCCATTATATCGGGTATTGGTATTGGATTAGTTTTAACGTTTCTTACCGGCCCGGTGTTTTTTGCGCTGATTAAAACCAGTATAGAAAAAGGTTTTCATGCCGGTGTAGCCCTCGCCCTTGGCGTAGTTACCAGCGATATCGTTTTTGTAGGCGCCATTTTGTTCGGTTCGCAGTTTTTTGACGTCACGCCAGAAACCAAAACTATTGGGGGCATCATCGGTAGCGCCATCTTATTCGGCATCGGTATTCACTACATTTTTAAGAAATCAGAAGTAGATTTTAGCAGTCACACGCCAAAACGCATCAAAAAAGCAGGTTTCTTTTTCAAGGGATTTGTGATGTGTATTTTCAACCCTACCATTCTTTTCCATTGGATCACCGTTATCGGCACCGCCAGTACCATTTATCACCAAGGCATTCCTAATCGCGGATTGAAATTGGGGGTGATGTTCTTAACCGTCCTCGTAGTACAATTCGGGATGGATACCACCAAAGCTTTCTACGCCAATAAACTTCGCGCACGTATCTCTCCTAAATTTGTGCACCGCTTAAATGAAGTAGCCGGTGGCGCGCTTATCCTTGCATCGCTTATTTTGGTAGATAAGCTGTTTACGCATTTTATTTTTGCTAAGTAAGTCTTGATTTACCCAAAGACACTGAGATTTTTACAGAGACGCAGCGTGTATTGGTCTTAAGTACGGCGGCCAGAGGCTAGATAGTCGTCACTCGCGAAGACGCTAACTTTAAAGTCAATGGGTGTCACCCTGAGCCTGTCGAAGGGCGCGCGACGGACCAAATAGACCGTTATGCTTGAATAAGTCCAGCATAGCAGGCGAGGAGCTTTTTCGATATAAAATAAAAAGGCGAAAGATTAATAATCTCCCGCCTTTGTCCTTTCAGCTTTCGCCTCGGGAAAAATTACATATATGCCCGTTGGTTGTTCCCTTCCATCCAGTTTACAAAGGCACGGTTGGCAATTTTGTTGCCGCCCGGGGTTGGGAAATCGCCGCTGAAATACCAGTCGCCCAGGTGACCAGGACAAGCTTTGTGCAGGTTATCCAGTGTTTGATAAATTACCTGTACTTCGGCATTGGTATCTTTCGGGGTGATGATCTTGGCAATACGATCAGAAATTTCCTGATCGGTAAACGGTGCGTAGATGGCTTTTACGTAATTCTCCACTTGCTCTTTCGGCAGGTTGGCGCTTTCTTTACATTTCTGATAAGCATCTACAATAATATCCTCGCGACCACTCTCGCGCAGCAAGCTGATAGCTGCCTCAAAGGCCACAAACTCGCCCATGCGAGACATATCGATACCATAACAGTCCGGGTAACGGATTTGCGGAGCCGATGATACTACCACGATCTTTTTAGGACCGAGGCGATCCATAATCTTCAGGATACTTTGCTTCAGCGTAGTACCACGAACAATCGAGTCATCCAGCGCTACCAGCGTATCGGTACCCTTGTTAATGAGACCGTAAGTGGTATCATAAACGTGGGCCACCATTTCGCCACGATCAGCATCCTGGGTGATGAACGTGCGTAGCTTAACGTCTTTAATAGCTATTTTTTCTACACGTGGTGTAATGCTCAACACTTCGTCCAATTCCTCATCGCTAATCTTGTCGGCGCGTTTCAGCAGCTTTTCACGTTGATAGGTTTTGATATAATCGTGAACACCTTCAACCATACCATAAAACGCTACCTCGGCAGTGTTGGGAATAAAGCTGAAAACGGTGTTTTTGATATCGTAATTAGCGGCTTCCAAAATTTGCGGACAAAGCAAACGGCCCAATTGCTTACGCTCCTGGTAAATGTCTGCATCGCTACCGCGCGAGAAGTAAATACGCTCAAATGAACATGATTTTTTCTCTTTCGGCTCGCTGAACATTTCTTCGGTAATGCGACCGTTCTTTTTAACGATCAGCGCATGACCTGGTTTGATCTCTTTCACGGCTTCCAGCGGAATGTTGAAGGCCGTCATCAGTGCAGGGCGCTCAGATGCGGCTACCACAATCTCGTCATTCTGGTAATAGAACGCCGGACGGATACCTGCCGGATCGCGCATTACAAAGGCATCACCATGGCCGCAAATACCGGCAATGGTATAACCGCCATCCCATTTGCTGGCAGATTTACGCAGGATCTTAGCAATATCCAGATCTTCGGCAATCATCTTGCTGATCTGAATATTGTCATCAATACCCTCGCGTTTGTACTGATCAAACAGTCCCTGGTTTTCGGTATCCAGGAAATGGCCGATCTTTTCCAATACGGTTACCGTATCGGCTTTTTCTTTCGGGTGCTGGCCAAGGTCATAGAGTTGCTGTAGCAGCTCGTCAACATTGGTCATGTTAAAGTTACCGGCAATAACCAGGTTACGGGTTTGCCAGTTGTTTTGACGCAGAAAAGGGTGACAGCTTTCAATGCTGTTTTTGCCGTGCGTACCATAACGCAGGTGTCCTAAAAGAACCTCGCCGGTAAAGCTCACATTTTCTTTGAGCCACTCGGCATCCTGCATTTTTTCAGGCTGTTCTTTCTGGATTTCGGCAAACTTTTTCTGGATGTATTCAAAAATATCTGATACCGCGCTTGGGGCCATACTACGGTGGCGGCTAATGTAGCGCTTGCCTGGAGCAATATCCAGTTTAATGGTGGCAACACCCGCGCCATCTTGTCCGCGGTTGTGTTGTTTCTCCATCAAAAGATAAAGCTTGTTGAGGCCGTAGAGGGAGGTACCGTATTTTTGCTGGTAATAAGATAGTGGCTTTAAGAGGCGAATGAAAGCCACCCCACATTCATGTTTAATCGAGTCACTCATGATTGGTAATGAGTAGGCAAATTTAAAGTTTTAATGTTGAAACTTTAAATTAACAATGTCATTAAAATGCATTAATGTGTTCAAAATTTTGCACAGGCAGTGTGTATAATTAACACGGGGGCTTCGCCGGTGATTGGCGAATGGTTGATAAGTGATTATTTGTCGGGGTTTTGCTATGTTGCCTTGACCCATCACGACATTCCGAATTTTGTTTTGGGACCTTACATGGCAGTCTGTACTGCTTAAATTAGAGTCGGTTAGGCTGCAATACGTCCATAATTGCCGATGCCTTCAACAAGCACTCCTCATACTCTGCCTCTGCATTGGCATTATAAGTAATGGCGCTGCCAACCTGAAAGGATAGATACTGCCTGTCCGCATTATAAAGCATACTACGGATTACCACGTTGAAATCAAAATCACCATCGGGACTAAAATAGCCTACCGCTCCTGAATATACACCGCGTTTGCTGCGCTCGTAATGTTCCATCAGCCGCATGGAGTTTACTTTCGGTGCGCCCGTCATGCTACCCATGGGGAAGGTGTTGCGGATGGCTTCAATCGGGCCGAGGTTGTCTGCTATCTGGCAGGTAACGGTCGAGATCATCTGATGTACCTGGCGAAAACTATAAATGCCGAACAGTTCTTCGGTTATAACTGTACCAGGTTTGGCCGAGCGGGTGAGGTCATTACGTACCAGATCAACCACCATTACATTCTCTTGCTGTTCTTTGGGGCTGTTTTGCAGTTGCTGCATAATCAGGGCATCATCCTGCGGGTTCCCCGCAATTTTGGCGGTGCCTTTAATAGGTTGCGATATCAGCATTTTGTCACGCTTGGCCATAAAGCGCTCCGGCGAGGCGCAGATAATATATTGATTGTTCTGCTTGTAAAATGCCGCAAAGGGGTTGGGTGATATTTGATTCAGTTTGATAAAAGCCGCCAATGGATCAATCTGCGCATCATCAGCGTAAAACTCCTGGCAAAAGTTGGTGACATATACATCACCCCGAATGATGTGCTCTTTAATGCGATTGACAGTATCGATATATTCATCCCGGTTGAAACGGGATTGCAGATTGATGCTTGGTGCGGTGTGATCTTCGTGAATAACCTGGGCTTCTATTGCCGCTAAAACAATTTCAGCTTCCGTCGACTGGATCTCTAATTGGTTGCCTTTGACAATCAACAGATGCTCGGGCTCAAAGAAGTGGAGCCGAGGAAAATGCAGTCCATCGAAATTGCCAGAGCCCAATTGCTCGGTTTCGTTCTTCAGATCATAAGTCAGGAAACCCAGCAGCCAGCCGGGATGCTGATTTTTAAATGCCGATAATTTCTCAAATGCATCCTGACTGATCACCTGCAACTCGGTTTTATGACCGGCAGCAATCAGCAGATCAAAGCGGGAATATTTATCAGCGTAACCATTACTATCCAGACAGCAGCAAACATCAAAGCCCGATGCCCATTGCAGGGCTTGCTGCTTAAACTTCTCAATATCTTTTATAGTAACCTTCACGCGGCAAAAGTAATAAACAAAAATGCCTGCCGGGTAGGGCAGGCATGGAATTTTATATCATCACGCATTGCTTCTATTTGTCATTCTGAGCGATAGCGAAGAATCTCGGCGGACATTCTACAAGGACGGTCCTCAGAGATGCTTCGTTCCTCAGCATGACATGGTGGGAGCGGCGACGAGTTTGCTATTAATGCAAAGTCAACGTCTGCACACGGTCCGGACCAACAGACAGGTATTTTACCGGAACGCCCAGTTGTGCTTCCAGATAATCAATGTATGATTTCAGGCGCGCAGGAATTTCATCCAGTTTGGTGATGCCGGTCAAATCTTCGTTCCAGCCGTCAATTTCCTGGTATACCGGCTCTGGTTTAATAGTGCAGATATCGTATGGCATGTAATCAATCACCTCGCCGTTGTAGTTGTAGTGCGTACAAGCATAGATCTTTTCGAAACCGCTCAATACGTCGGCTTTGGTCATTACCAGTTGGGTAACGCCGTTCAGCATGATGGCATATTTCAGTGCAGGCAGGTCAATCCAGCCGGTACGGCGTGGGCGGCCGGTAGTAGCACCAAACTCATGACCAACACGACGCAGTTCTTCGCCGGTCTCGTTCTCTAACTCGGTAGGGAAGGGGCCGCCGCCAACGCGGGTACAATATGCTTTGAAAATGCCGATTACATCACCAATCTGACGTGGCGCAATACCTAAACCAGTGCAGGCACCGGCAGCGGTAGTGTTTGATGAAGTAACAAACGGATATGAACCAAAGTCAATATCCAGCATTGCGCCCTGGGCACCTTCTGCCAGCACTTTTTTGCCGTCTTTCAGGTAACCGTTAACAAAATGCTCAGAATCAACCAGTGGGAATTTCTTAATCAGGTCGATAGCTTCAAAGAAGGCCACTTCGCGCTCAGCAAAGTCAACCACTTCGCCATATAGCGATTGCAGCATGGAGGTATGTTTAGCTACCAGTTTCTCATAACGCTCTTTAAAATCTGGCAGGGTAATATCGCCTACACGTAAACCGTTACGACCGGTTTTATCCATATAAGTTGGGCCGATACCTTTTAGGGTAGAACCAATTTTGCCTTCGCCCATTTTCTTTTCAGAAGCGGCATCTAGTAATTGGTGGGTTGGTAATATCAGGTGCGCTTTTTTAGCAATAACCAGGTTGCCTTTAGCTAATAGGTCATGGCCGGCATCTTTCAATTTATCCAGCTCTTTTTTCAGGGTGATTGGGTCGATCACTACGCCGTTGCCAATCAGGTTTAGCGTGTTCTCAAAAAATATACCTGAAGGGATGGTGTTCAGCACAAATTTCTTTCCGTCAAACTCAAGCGTGTGCCCGGCGTTCGGGCCGCCCTGAAAGCGAGCAATCAGATCGTAGCCTGCGCTTAAAACGTCAACAATTTTTCCTTTTCCTTCGTCGCCCCATTGCAGGCCTAATAAAACGTCAACTGCCATTTTAGTGTAAGTCAATTATTTGAAAGGGGGCAAAGTTAAAACTTTAGTTTGCAATAAGAACCTGGATTAAACGAATTTTTAAGATTTACAGGATTTTAAAAAATACAGATGGAGAGAGATAGCTAAAAACAACCTGTCGTTCTCGCAATGAAAAGCTGGAAAGCAAAAACCCCTCGGAACGCCGAGGGGTCTAATAAAAGGAATTTAAAAATTCTGGTTCGCTGGTTTAAACGGATCTTCTGTCACAATGCCCGGCTTTCAGCTTTTCGCAGTTGCCGTACAGGTTAAGTGAGTGGTGTTTGATATCGAATTTCAGGATATCACCCATCATGCTTTGGATCTGCTGGATACGTGGGTCACAAAACTCAACCACTTTACCGCAGTCAATGCAAATAATATGATCATGCTGTTTGTAGCCGTATGATTTTTCAAACTGCGCCATGTTTTTGCCAAACTGGTGTTTGGTCACCAGATCGCATGACACGAGTAGTTCAAGGGTGTTATAAACCGTTGCGCGACTAACGCGGTATTTTTTATTCTTCATGTGGATGTATAATGACTCCACATCAAAATGATCATTGCGCGAATATATTTCCTCTAATATGGCGAAGCGCTCCGGTGTTTTCCGCAGGCTTTTATTTTCAAGGTAGGCCTCGAAAATTTTTCTTACCATATCAATAGACTCTTGTTGAAGCATAGTTATAATTTACAAATTCAAAAGTAGTGTTTTTGGTGAGTAGTTGATTGAGTTGGATTAAGTTGATTGAGTTTTTACTGCAATCTGTCACTAATTAGCAACCACTCATTTATTTAACTTAATCAACCATTCATCACACCTCAGCTCGCCCTGCCAATTGACTGTGGCGAATCGAACCTGGTTACAGCGGTAACGCCACGTACCATTTTCAGGCGTTTAATCAGGTTGTCCAGATGCTGTGTGTCATTTACGTAAACCATTATTGAGCCTTCAAAAATACCATTATCGCTATCTACCGTAATAGAGCGAATGTTGACGCCAAAATCAGTAGAGATAACCGTGGTTAGCTTGTTAATCAGACCCACATCGTCAATGCCGGTGATACGCAAACCGGTCAGGAAGGCCAGTTCCTGTTGATTGGTCCAGCGTGCTTTCACAATGCGGTAGCCGTAGTTGCTCATCAGCTTGGTAGCGTTAGGGCAATTGGTACGATGGATCTTGATGCCCTCGTTCACAGTGATGAAGCCAAAAACATCATCACCCGGGATAGGGTTACAGCAGGCCGCAAGGGTATAATCAATCTTTTGCAAATCTTCGCCAATCAGCAAGATATCGCTGTCTTTTGCTTTGATGCTTTTGAGCAGGCTTTGTACCTGTTCTGCTTCAATCTTATCCTGCGGTTTGGTTTCAATCAGTTTTTCTGAAGCCTGGTATTCGCGCAGATCTTTCAGATCGATAAGGCCGCGGGCTACGTTGTAAAATAGATCTTGCGTGGTTTGCAGCTTAAAGTAATAGCTCAGCTTTTGAAGATTGTCTGAATTGTAAGTAATCTTCAGCGATTTTAGCTTACGCTCCAGTATCTCTTTGCCATCCTCGGCAACCTTGCGTTTCTCTTCTTTAAGTGACGATTTGATTTTGGCTTTGGCCTTGGCCGTTACCACAAAGCTGAGCCAGTCTTCTTTAGGTGTTTGCTTGCTCGAGGTAATGATCTCTACCTGGTCGCCATTTTGCAGTTTATAGCTCAGCGGTACCAGTTTGTGGTTCACCTTGGCGCCAATACAGCTGGCGCCTACGTCAGAGTGGATTTCGAAGGCAAAATCAAGCGCGGTAGCGTTTGATGGTAACTGAATCAGTGCACCCTTCGGCGTAAAGATGAAGATCTCATCGCTAAAGAGGTTCATTTTGAAATCGTCCAGAAAGTCCAGCGCGTTCGAGTCGGGGTTGCGCAGCATTTCGCGCACCTTTTGAATCCATTGGTCAAGGCCGCTATCGGTACTGGCCTCTTTATATTTCCAGTGCGCCGCAAAACCTTTCTCGGCAATCTCGTTCATGCGCTTGGTACGGATCTGTACTTCAACCCATTGGCCGCGCGGTCCCATTACAGTGGTATGCAACGACTCATAACCATTTGCCTTCGGCGATGAAATCCAATCGCGCAAGCGGTCGGGATTAGGGCGATATTGGTCGGTCACAATTGAGTAAGCCTTCCAGCATTCAGATTTTTCCTGGTCGGGCGCACTATCCAGGATAATGCGGATGGCAAACAAATCGTATACCTCCTCAAAAGGTATTGATTTCTTTTTCATCTTATTCCAGATGGAGTGGATAGATTTTGGCCGCCCGAATACATCGGCCTCCAAACCCTGTGCTTCTAAGGTCTTTTTTATAGGCTCAATGAAATCACGGATAAATCTCTCGCGCTCGGCCTTTTTCTCGTTTAGTTTAGCCTTAATAAATTGGTAGGTTTCGCTTTCCATGTACTTCATAGAAAGGTCTTCCAGCTCTGACTTTATGGCATATAACCCCAGGCGGTGTGCCAACGGGGCGTATAAGTATACGGTTTCAGACGAAAGTTTAAGCTGCTTATCGCGCGGCATAAACTCCATGGTGCGCATGTTGTGCAGCCTGTCTGCCAGCTTAATCAATATCACCCTCACATCATCGGCCAGGGTAAGCAGCATTTTACGGAAGTTCTCGGCCTGCAATGAGCTGTTGGTATCAAACACGCCCGATATTTTGGTAAGGCCGTCAATAATACGCGCCACTTTTTTACCAAACTCGCGCTCAATATCCTCCAGGGTAAGATCGGTATCCTCCACCACGTCATGCAGCAGGGCGCACACAATAGAGGTGGTGCCCAGGCCAATTTCTTCGGCAGCAATCTGTGCAACGGCTATAGGGTGGTAAATATAAGGCTCGCCACTTTTGCGGCGCATGTCTTTATGGCTCTCTAAAGCCATGTCAAAGGCTTTGCGGATCATGCGCTTGTCGCCCTTTTGCAGGGTAGATTTAGACGCTCGCAGCAAAGCCCGGTACCGTTTAAGTATCTCGTTCTTTTCGGCTTCCAGGTCTATCACTATTTCCTTCATTGGGCGGTAACGGTTTGAGTTTCAGTACAGGCAAAAAAAATATTTGATGTTATTGGTAAAACTGAACAAAAAATAGCATTATTTTTGCAATACGTAAAATTATGAAATTTATTGGCTTTTTGTGCTTGTTTTGTCTCCTGACCATCACATCATGGTCACAAAGCGCATTGCCACGCCCTAAACTGGGCAAAAATGATACCATTAAAACATATCTGACAGAATATCAAGGCGAGCTCATTCCATGGGTAGTAACCAAAGATGTGCAGATTGTTGATACCCGCATTTTTAAGAGTCAGAAAGACCGCGACGATTACATGCGCCTGCGGTACAACGTTTATAAAGTATTACCCTATGTTCGCTTTGCTAATGAGCGCTACCAGAAACTACAGCGGGATTTAGCCACTACTGGTGACAAGCACAAACAGAAGGAGATGATTAGCCAATGTGAAGACGAGATTAAAAGCTTATTTAATCGGGAGGTAAAAAACCTGACGATTACACAGGGAGAGATATTAATTAAACTGGTAAACCGCGAAACCGGCAACACCAGTTATGAGATGTTGAAAGAACTGAAAGGTGGCCTTAATGCGTTTATGCTGCAAAGCGTGGCACGCTTGTTTGGGCACAACCTTAAAGAAACGTATGACCCCGAGCAGGAGCGCGACATTGAGTCGATCCTGAAATCGGCCGGATATGTTTCCTATAATAATTAATTAATGGACGATAAAAGTATTTACCAGTTCAGGGCTAAAAGGCTGAACGGTGAAGAGATTAGCCTTAGCGAGTATAAAGATAAGGTACTATTGATTGTTAATACCGCCTCTCAATGCGGTTTCACCCCACAAATTAAAGAGCTTGAAGAATTGCGCCGCCTTTATGCCGGTCAGGATTTTGAAGTGCTTGCTTTTCCATCAAATGATTTTGGCGCCCAGGAACCCTTGGAGGGCAGCGGCATCAGCAAATTTTGTGCGATGAATTTTGATGCGCATTTTCCACTCTTTGAGAAAATACGCACTCGCGGCGAGTATGCGCATCCGCTGTATAAATTCCTGGCAAATAAGAAACAAAACGGCCGCGTGCACAATGCGCCGCGCTGGAACTTTCATAAATACCTGATTAATCAGGAGGGCCACGTGATAGACTTTTTCTATCCGTTTACCAAGCCCACTTCATCAAAGATCCGTAAAAAGATTGACAGACTGTTGAGCATGCAGCCGCAAATGCTGCAACATGCTTAAGTTTGCAATATGTTGAAATTAGATATACTGGTTTTAGCCGTACACCCGGATGATGCCGAACTTGGCTGCGGGGGCACTATAGCCAAACATGTGGCCATGGGCCATAAAGTAGGTATTGTTGATTTAACGCGTGGCGAAATGGGGACCCGTGGATCTGCCGAGATTCGTGATAGTGAAGCTGCCGCTGCTGCAGAAATCCTGGGTTTGGCCGTGCGCGAGAACCTGTCCATTCCCGATGCCTTCTTTGAAAATACCCGCGAGTATCAGCTAAAAGTAATTGGTGCTATTCGCAAGTTCAGGCCACAGGTTATCATTACCAATGCTTATCATGACCGGCATCCTGATCATGGTCGCGCTAACCAGTTGGTAGAGGCTGCCTGCTTTTTATCGGGCCTGCGTAAAATAGAAACGCTGGACGATGCCGGTAATCCGCAGCAAGAGTGGCGCCCAAGCCAGGTGCTGCACTTTATACAGGATAATTACATCCACCCGGATATTATTGTTGACGTAACCGAATACTGGGATAAAAAGATGGCCAGTATATTTGCCTACGGGTCGCAATTCCATAACCCCGATTGGGAGCATGAGCCGCAAACCTATATTTCATCGCCAGCGTTTGTGCAGATTGTAGAAGGCCGCGGCCGCGAATTTGGTAAGAGCATCAACGCTAAATATGGTGAAGGTTTTACCTCTAAAAAGATATTGGGTGTAGAGCATTTATTATTACTTAAATAAACACTCAAAGGATTAACTTATTGCCTGATAATCAATAAAATCAGTATTGATTTAACGTTAACTAATTGAAAATCGCAAGTGCTCTGAATAATTTTCATGCGAATGTCATAATTATGATAATGGAAAAATTGTTGGCGCTAAAACTTGATAATGTTATTGAGTGGTTGGTTTAATTGAAAACTTGCTAACTAAAAATTGATTTTTTTAATAACCTGTATCTAACTTGCTGAAAAAAAGCTTTTAGAGTGCTTGAAATTTAAAAGGCAAATTTTTTTTTAAAGAAAAAACGCGTTAGATTAGCTATGTTAAAACAATAAACCTCAAAGTATTTTTTAAAGGAGTAATTCACATGAAAAAATTTACCGATGTAAAGGAACTCATCGCGTCACTGGAAGCTGATGCTGACAAATTTTATAACAAAGGAAACAACGCTGCTGGTACCCGCCTGCGTAAAGGCATGCAGGAACTGAAAAACCTGGCTCAGGCTATCCGCCTGGAAGTACAGGAGTCAAAAAACAGCGTCAGCTAATTAGAGACTAAAATATAAAAAAGCCGCTGCGGTAACGCAGCGGCTTTTTTTGTTAAAGGTGTGCTGTTCGGTTCAGCGCATTTATGAGCGGTTGCACGATCATTAACGTTTGCCCTGCTCAATCGCAGCTGGAGGGCTTGCTGCTTTGTCTTAAATGCCATCTTCCTCCCACGGTCCAACTTGTTCTGCCTAATTTAGTCCGGAAGCTGCCCGCTGTCGGAGGTAAGAATCTAAAATGGCATCAACAAAAAATCCTTGTCAGCAATAACCGACAAGGATTCATATTTCTATAGCGTAATAAATTAAGCTATCACATTGATCTTATGCAATTCTGCTTCAATAGCAGCGGCAGTTTTACTGCCTACCTGTACCAGCGGCAGGCGTACGGTATCGCCACAAACGCCTAACTGTTTCAGGGCTGTTTTTACACCTGCCGGGCTGCCTTCTGTAAACAACAGACGGGTAAATTCTACCAGCTCCAGGTGACCTTTCTGCGCCGCTTTAAAGTTGCCTTCAAGCGCCAGTTTTACGTAATCTGATACCTGTTTTGGTAGTGCGTTACCGGCAACGGAAATCAGGCCAGCGGCGCCCAAAGAGATCATTGGTAAAGTAACCGGATCATCGCCAGAGATGAGCAGGAAATCATCAGGCTTATCACGCATAATCTGGTTAAAAATGTCAAAGCTGCCAGATGCTTCTTTGGTAGCAATAATGTTCTTAAAATCATGCGCCAGGCGACAAGTGGTCTCGGCACTTACGGTGCTGCCGGTGCGGCTTGGTACGTTATATAAAATAATGGGCAGCTGCGCATTATCAGAAATGGCGCGATAATGTTGATAAATACCCTCTTGCGTTGGTTTGTTGTAGTGTGGACTGGCAGAAAGTATGGCATCGTAACCAGCTACATTAAATGCACCTACCTGTTCTACCACCTCATAAGTGTTGTTGCCACCAATACCGGCTACCAGGTTAACTCGTTTATTTACGGTTTCAGCAGTAAACTCCCACACCTTCTTCTTCTCGTCTTTGGTCAATGTGGCGCTCTCGCCGGTTGTACCCAAAGAAACGATGTATTGTACACCGCCGTCGATCAAATAATTGATCAGGTTTTTAAGGCCCGGATAATCAATCTGACCGTCTGCCTGAAATGGGGTTACAATTGCCACCCCTGTTCCGTAAAATCTGTTCATTTTCACAATTAAAGGATGTAAAGATACGTATTGGCGGTTAAACGTAAAAGCATAAAGCACAAAGCTGCCAGTGGTTAGGCAACTTTACACCATATCCTTAACTTTTGAGCGCAGGGAGATTTGCCTGTGGGTTAATCAATATTTAAAGAAAGGCTTACAGTATATCCTTTAACTCTTCAAACTGCTGGATGCGGGCCACAAAGCCATCTTCTACCTGGCCGAAACCGTAACCGGCAAAAATAAATGGAACACCGGCTTTGGCGGCAGAGTCGCGATCGCCAGTTGTATCGCCTACATAAACAGGGGCTTGCAGGTTATAATCGGCAACAATGTCTTTAATGTTCTGAAACTTGGGCTGGCCTTTGGTGCCATAACATTGATGACCTTCAAAGAAAAGGCCCATGCCATCGTGCTTCAAAAATATTTCAATATAACCTGATTGGCAGTTGCTTACAATAAACAAGCGGTATTTGCCTTTTAGGTAAGTGAGCGTTTCTTCCAGTTTTGGGTAATGTGCACCGCCCAGTTTGTGCAAGGTGTCCAACTCATTTTTTGCGCAAAGCGCTTTAAAGCTATTGCGGGTTGGTATATCAAGATAAGGATAAAGCTTTTCAAAGATGGCGTCGTAGGCCATGCCGGTAATAGAGCGTACGGTTTGTTGAGTAATATCTTCCGTTACATAGTTAACTTGTTCTTTGGCGGTTTGCCAGGCCAGGGCCACATTAGCGGTCGAATCCCACAGTGTACCATCAAGATCAAAAATTATGCTGTCAAAAGAAACGTTTATAGCCATATTGCCGTATATGTATATGTTTTACGGCGGCAAAAGTAATAGTTTCTGTGGGATGGCCTTTACGGCTAGTATCAGTATTATGCAATAATGCGCCTGGTTTGAGGAGTTATTTGGTACAAATACTAAACTGTTTTTTTATTCGTATTAAAATTAAAACCACTGTGTTTACGATAGTTAGGTTAAATTTCCCATTTTGGGAAAAACTTTTCCTTATTTGCTGCGTAACATATGGGTGTAAAGTGTTTACTCGTTAGGATTGGTATATTTATTAATTGGCACCTGTTTTGCCTTATGATTAACATCTGTAAAAGATATTTTGACAACCCTTTCTCCTGTAGAAACGTACGTTAAACTATTGATGAGGTGGAAAGAAAGGCGTTGTAAGGTGAGGTTGAGAAAGTGCGGGTAAACATGACATGCTGCTAAAGATAGCGGTATGCCATGTTTTACATTTTTTAAGTCCTAAATAGGGCTGGATAAGAAAAATGAAAGATAAGCCTGAACTAAGTTTATTTAAAAGAGGATTTATAGCTGTGTTAGCTTTTACGGCTACGGCTATTGTATTTGCTATCGCCATTATCCTTTCTCCGGTTTTGGTTCTTTTTTATATTGCCCATAATGTTTTTAATAACATAAAAAACAAGGATAACGTATCCTCTAGCCCATGGGCATCTAAAAGCAGTGTATCATTGTCGCACTCTAAAATATCCTGATTATACATCTGGTTGTTAATCTATTACGGGGCTTCTAATTCCCCGATATTCCTCGTTTGTGTGGTAAATCATTCCCCAAATTTTTCCAGATTTTTCACATAAAAGGTGATTTTAGGCTGATTTGGCCGGTTGATATCTATGGCACCAGCTTTGCCTTACCCTTAATACCTTTTTAATTGTAAATAAAAGTTTAAAGATAGCCCTTTCCCGTGGTGTCGAAATTTAAACTGTTGATGAATGAGAAAGGGATAGACGCTATCCTTTTTTGATGAGTGCGGTAGGCGGTTAATTGATTGAGGCCCGGTATAATGAAAATTGTACCGGGCTTTGTTTTTGGCGCTGGTTTTGCAGCTAACCAGTAACGGCCTAAATATTAACTTGGAACTGATATAATATTGTTACTTTTGCTGCAAAGCATCATACCCTTACAAGAAATGATCGATCAATTTTTAAATGACCAGCAGGACCCTAAAGCGGTTGAAAAGGTTTATCTGCGTTTAACAGACCTGTTAACAGCTGGCGAAGATATTTTATATATAGCCACCCAAAAAAAACCGCTGGTAAATATATTGCCAGACTGTGTGGCGCTTACCAACAGACGTATTTTCTTCTTTACCCCGGCCAACCTGGGCCTTTCTATCAAGTTTGTTGATTTTGTTTGGAAAGACATTGTAGATGTGTACACCAAGGAAGAGATCATCGGCGCGATTTTTAGTGCTAAAACAACCAACGGTGCCGAAATGGGTGTTGATTATCTGCCTAAAGTGCAAGCCCGCAAGCTATATCAATATGCCCAGGATCGTAAGGAGGCTGAGCGAGAGGCTCGTCGTCAGCGCGAGCTGGAAGAGAAACGAGCAGAATCCGGCGCTGTGCATGTAGACCATGCCGGTAAAATGAATTTCCAGGCACCGGTAGCGGCAGAGCCTGTTGTGGCTGCACCTCCGGTACCAACCCCGGCGCCTGTAGTACATGAGGAAGTTAAACCAGATGTGCTGACCGAAAAACTTAAAAAGCTGAAAACACTATTTGATAACGGCCTGATCTCTCAGGAAGAATACAATCAAAAGAAACTCGAATTATTGAGCGATTTGTAAGATACAATACAAATAAGAACGGCTGCCTGATGAGGGCAGCCGTTCTGCGTTTATGGGTTTTATAGAGAGGGGCGTTTAAGCAGGTTGTTGAATATGCGTTGATAATTGCTTCTTTCAAGCACCATGTTTATTGCCTTCCATTCATTACCTGAAACGAGCATGGATGTTGTTAATGTCAGATTGATAACGAAGCCCATGCGTTGATAGCAGGCTATCGCGTTTTGGTTCCAGTTAAATACACTTAGATCTATAGTAGTATGATTGGTTGTTTAAACACCTCTTCAATCATTGCCTTTACTACATATTTACCAATGCCCTTATTGCGCAGTTTCTTATCCCCAATAAGAATACGGGACAACCGCGGGATCCTGTTTTCGTAATTTAACTCGCAATGGCCAATAACTTCATTGGTTTCAATTAAGCGGATACGATACGGGTGTTTCTTTTTCTGGCCCAGGTAATTTATAAGTTGACTATGGGTTAGCGGATACGTAAACAGCGGCCCGGAAAATTGAATCAGCTCTTCTTCGGTCGCTATCCATCCTATAAATCTGTCAAAGTCGTTTTCCGTAAATTCTTCTAAGGCGATCATCGCATGTAATCAGGCAACTGCTCAATAAAGCTATAACTGTTCTGTTCAAAATCTATCTTGCAAAAATAATGATGCAAGCCATTGGTAACGGCAAGCAACGGCACCTTGTGTACCATATTATAGCGGGCAATCTGGTCAAACACCTGTTGGGTGATGGCTACCGACGGTGCTTTGCACTCTACCAGCAGGATTTTATCGCCCTGATGATCGTAGATCAGAATATCGCTGCGGCGGGCCATGCCGTTCATTTTGAGGCCGCCCTCAAGTCTGATGAGTGCTTTGGGGTACTGTTTATGGCCTATAAGATATTGCACAAAATGTTGCCGCACCCATTCTTCGGGTGTTATGATGATCT
>Ga0153918_1000371_pt1 | contig 23038 bp, 24 predicted proteins | sample TSFL002MetaG_FD_104687 | JGI IMG/M metagenome (GOLD analysis project Ga0153918, IMG submission 104687) | Attine ant fungus gardens microbial communities from Florida, USA - TSFL002 MetaG | ecosystem: Host-associated > Fungi > Mycelium > Unclassified | place: USA: Florida, Paynes Creek Historic... | reverse complement strand
TTGAAGCTGTTCTATAATAAAAATTTAAAACCATGATAACACCTGATGATGATTTATTGCCAGATGACAACCTGCCATCAGAGGCCGACGATCAGCAGAGCCAGAAAGATGTACACTCTAATGGCTTTGACGATTTTCCTCCCGGAACAGGTAACGACAATGAGGCCGATCGCGACCGTTTAAGGCAAGCGTATAACTCGGCCGAGTCTGCATTTACGCTGAAAGACGAAGATGAGGATGAATAAAGAAAGCCGCTCCATTTGGAGCGGCTTTCTTTATATCGTTTGGTCATTGCTTTGTTCTTCGCAATGACGAGTGAATTAAATAGCTGTTAATTCAATACATTTTTCTCCGGAGCCCACTGTTTTTGCCATTGAGGATAGGCGTCCAGCACTTTCTGCGGATTGTAGGTATACCAGCCATAGCCGTCACGGCGCTCACGGGCAACTTCTGCAAGCGAGTAAACCACCTTGCTATCGCGATTACAGAACAGTGGCTTGTGGGTGCCAAGCTCATAATAGCGGGTCCAGATAGGTGGGGCGGTTGGATCTTCAACCACTACCCGGTCTGATTTTGAAACGCGGAAAGGCGTTTGCATTACCGGAGCCGGAATTACTTTAACTCTCGTATTCAATATTTTAGATTGGTTAAACCAAACCACCGCGCTCTGTATGGCATTAATGATGCGCGCATCCGGATGGTCAATATGCATCAGGAACATTACGATATCAGAACTCTCACCATTACAAATGCTGGGTGGTTCAAAGGCACGGGCCCAGGCCGGTGCCAGGGTTACTTCGTCATGCTGCTGGCACCAGACGGTTAGCTGGCCATTATCTTTAATCTGCGTTTTCAGAATACACTCAAGTCCCTTATTATAGGCCGTTGTTATCTTTTTGCGCAATTTATCATCTACAAAACCATATTTAGGTTTTTTATCAATGATGTCTTTCATCAGGGTCATAATTCCCTCATAATCCCCATCGTTGTAAGTAATGTGTCTGCTGTAGTTGTTTTCCAGCGGATAATATTGCGGGAAACCACCATTAGCATATTGTGAGGCAATGATAAATTCCAGGCCTTTTACCGCAGCATCCTTGTATTTAGCTTGCTTGGTTACATCATAGATGCCGGCTAAGGCTGCAATCTGGGTGTAGGTGCTACCATTGTCATACGTGGTATTCAGTACATGTTTGCCGGCGGCCACGCTGTCTTTCTGATCTGGGGTAAGGATGGCAAAGATGTCGTAATTCTTTGGCCAGCCGCCGTTATCTTTCTGAAAAAGCAGAATGTTGTCGCCAATGTCAGTCAGGGCGGTGGTGGGGTACTTTGGTCTGCCGGGGCGTGCGTTAATCATGTTGCCTTTATCGGCAATGCCGTACCAGTGGCCGGCGTTGTCGGCAAAAGGTCTGGGGTCTACGCTGGGGTGCTGGGCATCCTGAGCGTACAGGCACGCGGGCAGCAATAGTGCCGCCGTAAGCGTTTTAATAAACTGAAACTTCATTTTTGGTTTGCGTTGGTACGCCAAGGTAATAGAAATTTCTGCAATCGGTTGCAAAAACAAAGTAACGTTTTAATTACGGGCAGCGGTTTAACCTGTATGAATTAGAGATTTTGTACTGTGTCTGTAAATAGCACAAAACGATAGAAATGTAAAACACTGTCTATTGTAAGAGAATATCAGAAACCAACTTTGAATTTGGGGTAAACCTAGCTTATTGCTCAGAACGGCCGCGAGGTTGAGGCCGGTTGGCGCTATATTCAGAACGACTGCGTTGCTCAGACTGGTTATTATAGTCAGCGCGGTTGCCATAATCAGATCTGCTGTTATTACCACCGCCATAACCAGAGCGATTGTTATTGCCATAGTTATTACGGTTGTTGCCGTAATTGTTTTGTCGCATAGGTGGCTTTACGTATTCACGCAGGCCAACTTTGTAGGCCAGGTTCATCAGGTGCATCAGTGCATCGTTAATATCATCCGGATGATAAATGCGGAAGTGGTGCACAAATGTGCGGTTAGGCATGTTTTCAATTTTGTAAACAACAGACTCATTAGGGTTTGGCGCATCCAGTACCAGATGACCGTCTAAAAAATCATCGCCTAATTTATTTATAGCGGCAAAGCGTGTTTTTACCGTAAGGGTTACACGGCTTTTTTGTGGTTGTAACTCATAAGGGCCAATTTCAAAAAGGCACTCCAGAAAAGCGTAAAAAAGTTGAACAGCTTGTGGTGACTTGCCCTGTACAAAATCCTCGATACCAAAATCGGCACATTGGTGCGGTTGGTTTCGATTATAAAACTTTTGATCACAGTTGGGGCAAATCCACATTTTTTGAGGTTGTTTTAAAAGGCGTTGCAAGATAATGATTATGACGCAATTATTTATTCCTTGCGTGTTTAAAATGTCGTTATGCTCAATAACGTTTCATTTTGCGCTTTTATTACGTAAAACTTAGATATTATAGTATAAGCAAATTGCTCGCCTTACGGTTGTTCGCAATTGCCATTTATGACCAATTCAACAGACTGATAAAAATTGATGACAAACAAAAAACCCCATTGGCATAACCAACGGGGTTTTATTGTGTATATGTTTTTCTTATCTGTGGGTAATACCCTCAGCCAATACAACTACTTTATTGTTAGATGCTTCAACAACGCCGCCGTGTATCAGAAAAACTTCTTCTTTACCTGTGCCACGTACAACCAATTTACCATCTTGCAGGGTAGAAATGATAGGTGCGTGGTGGTTAAGTATTTCAAATGAACCCACAGTACCAGGCAGGGTAATTGAGTTTACTTCGCCTTCAAATACTTTTTTATCGGGTGTTAAAATTTCTAATGTCATTGTTTCTTTAGATGTGAGATTTGAGATATGAGATGTGAGACATTTCTGTCTTTCCATCAGCATACCTCAAATCTTATTACGATAAGTGAGTATTGGAGCGGAGATAATCTCACGTCTCATATCTCACATCTCAAATCTAATTATGCGTTAGCCTCAGCTAACAGTTTTTTACCTTTTTCAATGGCGTCTTCAATGGTACCAACCAGGTTGAAGGCTGCTTCAGGATACTCGTCAACGGCACCATCCATAATCATGTTGAAGCCTTTGATGGTTTCTTTAATGTCAACCAATACACCTTTCAGACCGGTAAACTGCTCTGCTACGTGGAACGGCTGAGAAAGGAAACGCTGAACACGACGAGCGCGTGATACAGTCAGTTTATCTTCTTCAGAAAGCTCGTCCATACCCAGGATGGCGATGATATCCTGCAGCTCTTTGTAGCGTTGCAGAATTTCTTTTACGCGTTGAGCGGTGTTGTAGTGCTCGGCACCCAGGATGGCAGGGCTAAGGATACGTGAGGTTGAATCCAGAGGGTCAACCGCAGGATAAATACCTAACTCGGCAATTTTACGTGAAAGTACAGTGGTAGCGTCCAAGTGAGCGAAGGTTGTAGCCGGCGCAGGGTCGGTCAAGTCATCCGCAGGTACGTATACCGCTTGTACTGAGGTAATTGAACCACGTTTGGTTGATGTGATACGTTCTTGCATCATACCCATCTCAGTGGCCAGGGTTGGCTGGTAACCTACCGCAGAAGGCATACGGCCTAACAATGCCGATACTTCTGAACCTGCCTGGGTGAAACGGAAGATGTTATCAATGAAGAACAGGATGTCACGACCTTTGCCTTCTTCGTCACCATCACGAAAATACTCAGCGATAGTTAAACCTGAAAGCGCTACACGTGCACGTGCACCCGGCGGCTCGTTCATCTGGCCGAAAACGAAGGTTGCTTTAGAATCTTTCATTTCTTCAGTATTTACTTTAGAAAGATCCCAACCACCTTGCTCCATAGAGTGCATAAACTCTTCGCCATATTTAATAATGCCTGATTCCAGCATCTCGCGCAGTAAGTCATTACCTTCACGGGTACGCTCACCTACACCAGCAAATACTGAAAGGCCTGAATATGCTTTTGCAATGTTGTTGATCAACTCCTGGATCAATACGGTTTTACCTACACCGGCACCACCGAACAAACCAATTTTACCACCTTTTGCATAAGGCTCCAGCAAGTCAATAACTTTGATACCGGTAAACAGTACTTCAGTTTCGGTTGACAGATCCTCAAAGCGTGGGGGCTGGTTGTGGATAGGACGACCGTTTGATTTGTCTAAGTTAGCGATACCGTCAATTGCGTCGCCTACTACGTTAAATACGCGGCCTTTGATGGCGTCACCAATCGGCATTTTGATAGCAGACTCCAGGTCAACTACCGGCATACCGCGCAGTAGACCATCTGTAGAGTCCATCGCAACGGCACGTACGCGATCTTCGCCTAAGTGCTTCTGTACTTCAAGAATAATTTTCTGACCGTTCTCTTTGGTGATCTCCAAAGCGTCAAAAATTTTGGGAAGATGTGCGTCATCTCCGAAGCTTACGTCAACTACCGGACCGATGATCTGTGATATTTTTCCAATATTGGGCATAAAATAACCAGGTATTTAAGTATTTACTAATGCTTCAGCACTTTGTGTAAAGGGTGCTATTTTCGTGGTGCAAAGCTACAGTTTTATAAATGATATTAAAACACTATTTATGAGATTTTTTTAGCAACATCGTCCCACCTCAGTGCTTATTTTATTAAATTTTCTATTATTAAGTAGAAATCTGCCATTTATGATGTCGATCTGGTTATTATTTAACAACTACTTCGTGTTAGATATAAACACACTTAGCTATCATTATTCTCTAAAATTCTGCCCAACCCACAAATCCTGAAAATTCTGGTTTAAAATAAGAAAGGGGCGCCCGTTCACTGGCGCCCCTTTCTTTTATCGTTTCTTTTCTAACTAAAATTCTAAAACACAGAGAAGGTTTAGGCTTTCTTTGTTTTAGGAGCAACTAAAGGAACTAAGATAGCTGCAATTACTACGGCAAATTCTAATACAGTGTTCATGGTACTAAGTGTGTTTTATGATAAATAACTAAACTTTTAAATTACAGGACGTTTCAAATCCTTGACAGGCGAGCCGCACATAATATGCCATTAAATTTCAGAGTGATTTTGGGATTAAAAACGTCAATTTTTAAAATGGTGATTTTTTTAAGCCAATGACTAAAAAGCAGAAAATGGAGGTGCTTTTCTTCTGATTTTAGAAAACAAATGATTAAATCAGGTCAAAATCTCCTTCGAAAAACTAAAAAAGGACAAAAAAGCAAAGACTTTTTTGAAGAAAGAAGGCACAATGCCCAAAAATCCAACAGACGAAAACATTGATCTGCTGAAAAATATTTTGGAGAATAAAGTTATGACGAAAAGAGCCCTTTTAGTTTGAACAGCCAATTGTAAAATTCTGGAAACGCAATGTTGGTAAAGCCTTAACTATTTTGAAAATATTTTAGTGACAGATTGTCATTGAACTGACATTTTCTTATTACGATAATGAAATTAACCATAGATTGCTGACATGACTGCCAAATACTGACATTTAATTGAATTCCAGTATAATCTTACCTATATGTTCGCTACTTTCCATTAATGTATGTGCCATGCCAGCTTTATCCGCTGGGAAGGTTTTATAGACAACAGCTTTAATTCGCCCGTTTGCAATGAGGGGCCAAATGTGAGTTTCCAGTTGGTGGGCTATTGCGCTTTTAAAATCTGTGTTTCTGATGCGTAGGGTAGAGCCGGTAATGGTAAGCCGTTTTTGCATTATTAATGCCAGGTCTACATTTACTTTGCTGCCCTTCATGGTGTTAATCATCACCAGCCTGCCGTCGGGCGATAATGAGGTTAGATTATCTGAGGTATAATCGCCGCCAATCATATCCAATATCACGTTAACGCCTATGCCTTCGGTAAGTTGGGTAATCTCGTCCTTAAAGTTTTGGGTCTTATAATTAATGGCGGCTACAGCGCCAAGTCTTTCGCAGAAGCGGCATTTTTCATCGCTGCCTGCTGTGACGTAGACCTTGCTACCCAACGCAGTGGCCATTTGTATAGCTGCCGCGCCAATTCCGCTGCTGCCGCCATGTACCAATAAAGTTTCGCCAGGTTGCAGGTGGGCTCGGTCAAACACATTGCTCCACACGGTAAAGAAGGTTTCGGGGAGCGACGCGGCTTCGGTCATGCTTAATCCATCGGGTAGGGGGAGGCACTGGCCCTCAGGTGCGGTGCAGTACTCGGCATAGCCGCCACCGGTTACCAGGGCGCAAACCAGGTCGCCTGTGTGCCAACGTGAAACATTATCGCCAAGGGCAATCACTTCGCCTGCAACTTCCAGCCCGGGGATGTCTTGAACGGTCCAGGCTGGTGGCGGGTATTTGCCTTTACGTTGCGCTACATCGGGCCGGTTTACACCAGCCGCGTGTACTTTAATTAGTACCTCGCCATTGCCTGGTACGGGCTGCGAGCGCTCGGCTTGTTGCAAAACTTCCGGTCCGCCAGGCTGACTGATAATGATGGCTTTCACTGATAGGTATTTTTATTTAAAGAGCTTAGTTGTTTATATGCGTTATCTAACAGAAACTTTAGGTTGGGTGTTTGATGTAATTATTGCTAACTGGCTTAGTCATTATATTGACATCAAACAATCAGAATAAAAATGCTTTCTTTGTTTATACTATAACGTTAAAAACCTATGTCTATACAAGTTGGCCAGCCCGCTCCGCAGTTTACGCTGGTGTCGTCTGATCTGAAAGAAGTTTCATTATCTGATTTTAAAGGAAAAAAGGTTATACTGCATTTCTTTCCGCTGGCATTTACCGGTGTTTGTACCACTCAGTTGTGCACCATGCGCGATAACTTTGGTTATTATGATGAGCATAATACCGAGCTTATTGGCATCTCGGTAGATTCTCCTTTTACTTTGGCGCGCTTTAAAGAAGCCAATAACTATCAGTTTACCCTGCTGTCAGATTTTAACAAAGAGGTGTGTGCCGCATACGGCGCTTTATACGATCAATTTGTGTTTAATATGAAGGGGGTTGCCAAGCGCGCGGCCTTTGTTATCGACGAAAATCAGCAAGTAATTTATGCCGAAGTATTGGAGTCTGCAGGAAATCTGCCTGATTTTGACGCAATCGCAGAAAAGGTAAAGTGATTTTATTTGTTATTTATTTGTTCGCAATCTGCTTTTTATTTTAAGGAAATACCTTTCATAAAAATAAAAGGAAAGACAGGGAACTACGACTAGAAAAAAAATGTTAAGTGGAACCCTGCTTGGAAGAAATTTTGGATCATTGGATAAAAACAATTGCTGCCAAATGTATATACTATAGGATAAGATACCTATCGTGTTCAAAATCTTGAGATTTAAAAACTTAAAAAATGCGTTTTTATCGGGGTGTAAGCTGTTTGTTACAATAAAGCCGGTAAATATGGAAATGATGCAATTGATAAAAACTGCCCGGTAATTTAAGTCTGAACTGTACTTGAATCCTAAAACAACAATTATTGACAACAGGGTTATATAAGATCTTTTTTTGCCAAAATTTATAAAACCTTTAAAAAGCATAATGGCAAAGAAACATCCAATTGCTATGCCCTGAAATTTAAGAAGATACTTTATCAGCGCCATAGCCAACGGATAGTTTAAAAAATGATTTTGCGTTTGCAGATAATAAGCTAAAGGAACCAGAAATATAATTGTTATCAGGGTAATTATATAAAGGTACCACGCTTTCTTTAGTAAAAAAGGGAATATCAGATAGAATTGTTCTTCGGTTGCCAACGACCAGTAGTGTGCAATATTCCAGCTAAACTGACTTCTTCTGGAAATTGAAAGATTACTTAGAAAAAGAAAAGCATACCCAAAAGTTAAAGGCAAAATATTGAAGTTAAATATTGCATTAAGTATAATAATAGTTGTTAGATAAAGGTAGGCTACAGGAATGATGCGAAGTGCTCGTCGAGTGTAGAAATTGCGTAAAGCAATTGAGCCTGTATTGATTTTTTCTTTCAAGCAGAGTGTGGTTATCAGAAAGCCGCTGATGACAAAAAAAATGTTTACTCCAAGTGGTCCTAAATAAGTTATATTGACCAATGATTGGTTTGGGCAATATAGTTCAACATAATGGCATAGTAACACCATCATAATGGATATAGCTCTTAATCCGTTTAAACTGGGATAATGATGTTGGTTTAATAATGGCGGAATCTCCTTGATTTCGGAAAATAGATTAAGGCTTTTAGTTTTTGTCACGGTGTGATCATTAATTTTGGAACGCAAATATATGCTATCTGAATGGTGTGGGATTTAAAATTTTCTGTTTGTAAACCAGCTTTTTACAGGTTTTTTTAAAAAAAAATATACACGGTATAAAATTAATCCTACCTTTGCAGTCCGCTAAACGAGGTAAGACACTCACCAAATATAGCGGGAGTTATTTAAAATAAACGCATTTGTAGCTCAACTGGATAGAGCATCTCACTACGGATGAGAAGGTTTGGGGTTCGAATCCCTACAAGTGCACTGAATTGCGAGCCTTTCTGTATACTAATAATATGCTGAAAGGCTTTTTAACTTTTAAAACACAGGATGCTAAACTTAGTACTGTTTGGCCCTCCCGGCGCCGGGAAAGGCACACAATCCCAAAAGCTTATTGAAAAATACGGTCTGATTCACCTCTCAACCGGAGACTTGTTACGCGGCGAGATTGCTCAAGGCACTGTACTTGGTCTTGAAGCTAAAAAGTTGATGGACGATGGCAAATTAGTACCGGATGAGGTGGTGATTGGCATGATTAGCAACAAACTGGATGCTAACAAACAAGCCCACGGTTTTATTTTTGACGGTTTCCCTCGCACCGTAGCACAGGCTGCAGCGCTTGATAACCTGATGGAAACTAAAGACGGCGGTATCTCTGGTATGGTTGCTCTTGAAGTAAATGACGACGAATTGCTGAAACGCTTGCTGCTACGCGGTAAAGATTCAGGTCGTGCGGATGACCAAAACCCGGAAGTAATTGGTAAACGTATTAAAGAGTATAACGATAAAACTGCTCCGGTTGCCGACTTCTATAAAGGACAAAATAAGTTCCAAAGCATTAACGGCATTGGTTCTGTAGATGAAATATTTGATGCCATTTGCTCGATCGTCGACAAATGGGATAAGAAATAACGTTTTTTTAACGAAATATAACGGTAAAGTCCGGAGTTGTAAGCAGCAGATGCCCAGACTTCGGACTTTACTGACTTTAAGACCAGCTATTTAACTATGCCTCAGGGTTCAAACTTCGTAGATTATGTAAAGATCTGTTGTCGCTCCGGTCACGGTGGGGCTGGTTCTGCGCATTTGCACCGCGATAAGCACACCGCTAAAGGCGGTCCTGATGGCGGTGATGGCGGTCGCGGTGGCCATGTTATTGTTAAAGGCAACGCCCAATTATGGACGCTGCTGCACCTCAAATATCGTAAACATGTTATTGCCGGCAACGGCGAACCTGGTGGCAGCTCGCTAAAGAGCGGAAAAACCGGTCAGGATGAGATACTGGAAGTTCCGCTGGGAACTATTGCCAAAGATGCAGAGACCGGCGAGATCCTTTTTGAGATCAATGAGGATGGCGAGACCCGCATCTTGACTGATGGTGGTCGCGGTGGTTTAGGTAACTGGCACTTTAAATCGGCCACGCTGCAAACTCCGCGCTTTGCGCAACCCGGCGAACCCGGTCAGGAAGTATGGAACGTACTGGAACTAAAATTACTGGCCGATGTTGGCTTGGTAGGTTTTCCAAATGCGGGTAAATCAACCCTGCTTTCGGTGGTATCTGCCGCCAAACCGGAGATAGCAGACTATGCCTTTACCACGCTTGTTCCTAATCTGGGCATTGTGGCTTATCGCGATAACAAATCATTTGTAATGGCCGATATTCCGGGTATTATAGAAGGTGCGTCGCAGGGCAAAGGTTTGGGCTTCCGTTTCCTGCGTCATATTGAACGTAACTCAGTACTGCTGTTTATGGTGCCTGCCGATACCAATCGCACTATACAACAAGAGTACGAAATATTATTAAGCGAACTGGAAGCTTACAATCCGGAGCTTATTCATAAACCCCGTGTGCTGGCCGTAACCAAAACCGACTTGCTCGACGAGGAACTGCAACAAGAAATGCAAGCCGAACTGCCAAAAGGCATCCCGGCAGTATTCATCTCATCAGTAGCTCAAAAAGGCATTGATAAGCTGAAGGATTTGTTGTGGACGGAGATCAATAAAGGGTAGTTGATTGTTGATTTGCCGGTCATTTAGATTTTAACGGTTAATATTCTATACGTCATTGCTTCGTGCCTTACAGCAATGACGTGACGCTTTTTCTCTGACCAAAAGATGCCTCCTCTTCTGGAAGACAGGCCAGAAGGGTAATCACGGTTCTATCACCTTTAATAACCCGTCCGGTGTTTTATAAAAAACACCTTTGTATGTCATCTCATTTACACCCACACAGGCGGTATCTGTTTTATGATCTGCATGAGTTAAAATAATGCGGGCGCGAACGTCAAGGCCGGTATCTTCGGTTCCTGTCAGGTTGTTTAGTATGTTTGCCATGTTCTCAATTCCGTCTTTGCTGGTGATAGTCAAACTTGGTGCATCTTTAAAATACTGATCAAAGTTATCGCAGGTTATTTTGAAGAGCGTTTGCCTGCCCAGTTCGGTATGTTTAATAATAATGCTTTTTACAGGGTTTTCAGGCTGATGGTTGCAAGCCCCAGATAATAAGCCTGTAGCCAAACATACAGCTAGGGTAATAAATCTTTTCATTTATTAGTAGAATAGGTTAAATCATTAATAAGTTTACTTCGCGTACGCCTTTTAGTTTGCGCAGGGTTTCTATCATTGCCATGGGGTCAATGGTATTAAAGGCGTTTTTCTCCAGCGAGATGCGCATTTCATCTAAATCTTCTTCAAAAGCCGGGCTAACGCTAATCTGGCGATATTTTACATGGTTTTCTCGTAGTGCATCCTCAATATGTTGCAGGCTCACTTCTTTACGTTCCAGTCGTATGGTAAATCCTTTGAATTTTTCTTTATTAATAAAGCGAGTCTCCAATGGTTTAACCAGCGCCAATATGATCCATACAGCCACGGTAGTGAAACCGGCGGCAAGGTAAAGCCCGCCGCCACAAGCCAGGCCAATGGCGGCTACGGTCCATAAGCCGGCGGCGGTGGTTAGTCCGCGCACTACTTCCTGTCGCAAGAAGAGGATAGTACCTGCTCCCAGAAAACCAATGCCGCTTACCACCTGTGCCGCTACGCGTGAGGGGTCCAGATTATAGCCGGGCTTGCCCACTACGCCTGCAAATCCGTAAGCAGAAACAATCATAACGAGTGATGAACCCAGACACACCAGCATATGCGTGCGCAAGCCGGCCGCCCACTCATGCTTTTGCCGTTCAAAGCCAACAATGGCCCCTAACAGAATAGCCGCAGATAGGCGGATGAGTAGCTCGGTAGTAGAAAGTGTCATATCTGGCAAACGCGGTATTGGGAGCAGCGTTTTTCAAATTTAATTTTTTTGTGCAGATTTAGCATCTTATGTTGAAGCGTATCCCTAAACCAATTCTTTTTACGTTGATCTATTATATAGCAGCTGCGTTATTATATATCTATTTTAGTAAAACGGACGGTTTTAAAAGCGGTCCTTGTAACCCCGGTCTCGATTTATTGTGGCCATTGGTTGTCTTTTCAAGCTCGATATTACTGACGGTGATTTATTTTGTAAGGTTGCGTTTGGGGCGAGTTAATTTATATGTGACCCTTATTCATCTCTCAGTAGTAATTGCTTTCGTAATTTTACTTATGGTGAATAGTAAAACTTCGCATTGAATTACGGTAGAGGTTGTTTCTCGTATCTAACATCTCAAATCTCAAATCTCGTATCCTATATCTCCAAACAAAAAACTATCTTTGCCCATGCAAGAAAAAATCCTCATTCTTGACTTCGGCTCACAATTCACACAACTTATCGCCCGCCGTGTCAGAGAACTCAGTATCTATTGCGAGATTCATCCATACAACAATCCGCCAGTTATTGACGAAACCGTAAAAGGTATCATCCTTTCAGGTAGCCCGTATTCGGTGCGCCAGGAAGATGCGCCGCATTATGATTTTAAAACATCGCACGGCACGCTGCCTATTTTGGGCGTTTGCTACGGTGCGCAGTACATGGCGCATTTTAACGGTGGCGAGGTATTGCCATCAAGCACCCGCGAGTATGGCCGTGCTAATCTGCAATACATTAAAAAAGATAATCCACTTTTTAAAGATGTTCCTGAAGGCTCGCAGGTTTGGATGTCGCACGGCGATACCATTGCCAGCATTGCGGCCGATTATGAGGTAATTGCCAGTACAGACAGCGTGAAGGTTGCCGCCTACCAGATCAGTGGAACGCAGACCTACGGTATCCAGTTCCACCCGGAGGTAACGCACAGCATTGATGGTAAACAACTGATCCAAAACTTTCTGGTTGATATCTGCGGTTGCTCACAAGACTGGACTCCAGATTCATTTATCGAAACTACCATTGCCGGTCTGAAAGAAAAGCTTGGTGATGATAAAGTGGTATTAGGCCTATCAGGCGGTGTAGATTCATCGGTTGCTGCTGTGTTGCTGCACCACGCCATCGGCAAAAACCTGTACTGCATTTTTGTTGATAACGGCCTGTTGCGTAAAGACGAGTTTGAGAGCGTGCTGGAATCATATAAACACATGGGCTTGAACGTAAAAGGTGTAGATGCTAAACAGCGTTTCTATGATGCCTTGGCCGGTTTGAGTGATCCTGAGAAAAAACGTAAAGCTATCGGTCGCGTGTTTATCGAGGTATTTGATGACGAAGCACACCAGGTACAGGATGTGAAATGGCTGGGCCAGGGTACTATTTACCCTGACGTGATTGAATCGGTATCGGTTAAAGGTCCGTCGGCAACCATTAAGTCGCACCACAACGTGGGGGGATTGCCAGATTTTATGAAACTGAAAGTGGTTGAGCCGCTAAATACCCTGTTTAAAGACGAGGTGCGTAAAGTTGGCAAGGCACTGGGTATAGATGATAATATTTTAGGCAGGCACCCGTTCCCGGGTCCGGGTCTAGCCATCAGGATATTAGGTGAAGTAACACTGGAGAAAGTGCGCATTTTGCAGGAGGCTGATGCAATTTATATCAACAATTTGCGCAGTGCCGGTGTTTATGATAAGGTTTGGCAGGCAGGCACCATTTTCCTTCCGGTACAGTCGGTAGGGGTAATGGGCGATGAGCGTACTTACGAACACGTAGTTGCCCTGCGTGCGGTAGAATCACTGGACGGTATGACGGCCGACTGGTGCCATTTACCCTATGATCTGCTGGCCAAAATTTCTAACGAGATCATTAACAACGTAAAAGGCATAAACAGGGTAGTGTATGATATCAGTTCAAAACCGCCTGCCACTATTGAGTGGGAATAAATGGCCGCTGTTTTGGCTGGGCGCATTACTGCTGGCCGGTTGCGGACCGAAGCTTAACCCGGTTAATACGCCCGTAAAAAAGGCTGATACCGTTGCTACGGCTACAAAAATCACGCAAGTTAAGCCTGTTGCAGAGCCCGCCTACCGCCCGGTTATTGCATTGATATTGCCTTTTAACCTGGATAGAATAAACCTCTCGCCGGCTGCCGGCAAAGAGGGTATTGCCAAGGCCGACCTGGCCGGCGATTATTACGAAGGTTTTCGCCTGGCGCTGGATTCGCTCACAGCGTCAGGCTATAATTTTAAGCTGCAGGTTTTTGATTCTAAAGATGAGAACGCACAGGCCTATAACCTGGCGCTCAACACCCGCGTGCGTACGGCCAACATTATTGTTGGGCCGGTTTATCCCGAAGGATTGAGAAGCTTTTCATCAGCATCGGGTGCTTTAAGAAAGCTGACCATCTCGCCGCTTTCGCCGGCATCACCTGCAGATTATAAAAATCCGTACCTGGTTACCCTGATGCCGCCACTACAATATCATAGCCGAAAGGCTGCTGCCTATGTGGTGGATAATCTGAAAGCACAGAAGGTATTTATACTGAAATCGGGCTACACCGAGGATAATAAATATACCGTGCCTTTTGCACGTGCCATTGATAGTTTGGGTAAGAAGAAGGTGAAAGTGGTAACAGTAACCGTTGTGCGTGGCAACCTGAAAGCCCTGGTGCCACAGCTATCAAACAAAGAAGAAAATGTTTTTGTGGTGCCATCTACCAATCAGCAGTTTTTGCAGGTGACATTACACTCGCTGGATACACTGAATAAGCATTTCCCGGTAACACTGATCGGTCACCCGAGTTGGGAGAAGGTGAAGTTTTTAAATTCTGGATTGCTGCAACGCCTGCATACCGTAATCACCTCTACCGATAGGGTGAATTATCATCATGCGGATGTGATTAACTTTATAAAAGCCTATCGGAAGAAATACCACTCAGAACCAGGCGAATATGCTTTTAAGGGTTTTGATGAGGGGATGTACACCGGTCAGCTGGCGGCTGCAAAACAAACTACGCCTGCCGCCATGCAGGATTTTAAAGGGCTTCATAATTCTTTCCATTTTGAAAATATTGGGGGAGAAGGTTGGGTAAACACGCACGTTAATTTGTATAAATACATTAATTTTGAGCTAAAACAGGTAGAATGAAGGCTCTGAATCAGCTCAAAACCTTTCAGCGATTGCTAAGCGAGTATCCGGAAGATACGCCGCTCAATAAATTTCTACCTGGCTTTTATCGTCAGAACAAGCAAATGGGCTCTACCGATAGAAAGGTAGCCAGCCGTTTGATCTATAATTACTTTCGCCTGGGCAACGCTTTGGCCAATCACCCCGCAGAAGAACGCCTGGTAGTTGCCGAGTTTTTGTGTAATACGCAGGTGAACTCTTTTATACAGCATTTTAAACCAGAATGGGCATTGTGTATTGATTTTTCGGTAGATCAGAAACTACAGATGATTAAGAGCGCCTATCCTGATTTTAAACTGGAAGATGTTTTCCCGTGGACGGATCAGCTTTCTGCGGATATTGATCAGCAGGCCTTCCTTAAATCATTCTTTACCCAGCCAGATCTATTTATCCGCGTACGTCGCGGATTTGAATCTCAGGTAAAACAGGCGCTTACCAAAGCCAACGTTACTTTTAAAGATGAGGGCAGCAACTGCTACGCCCTGCCCAACGGCACCAAGCTGGACGGTATTTTTGCCGACGAGCACTGGGTAGAAGTGCAGGATTACTCATCACAACAAACGGCCAGATACTTTCGCCCGGAGCAATGGGACAACTGGTGGGATGCCTGTGCAGCGTCAGGCGGTAAATCGCTATTACTGCATGAATTGCAGCCCAATATGAAACTGGTAGTATCAGACGTGCGCGAATCGGTATTAGCTAACCTTGATGAGCGTTTCCAGCGCGTTGGTTTACGCCGCTATCAAAAAAAACTGCTTGATCTCACCCAAAACTCCGACCCGGAAATGCACGATTATGCCTTTGATGGCATTATCCTGGATGCACCATGCAGTGGCTCCGGCACCTGGGGGCGCACGCCTGAGATGATGAGTCAGTTTGCCGGCGGTAAAATCAATTTCTTTCAGCGTTTGCAGCAGGATATTGTGCGTAACGTGGTGAAATACCTGAAGCCTGGTAAGCCGCTGATCTATATTACCTGCTCTGTTTTTAAGGCGGAGAATGAAGCTGCGGTGGATTTTATTACTACTGAGTTTGGTTTAAGAGTAGAAGAGCAGCAAGTGCTGGCAGGTTATGGCAATAAGGCCGATACCATGTTTGTGGCCAGGCTGGTGAAGCCGGAGTAATTTAGAGACATTTACTTCACGTCATTGCGAGGAACGAAGCAATCTCTGTACCTGCAATGACGACTTGCATCTCTGCATGTCCTATGCAGAGATTGCTTCGTTCCTCGCAATGACGCAATTAAGGTAGAGTTAACTAAACACTATAATGCTCAATCACATCATCTGATACTTTCGCGCCCCGCCCGGTTTTCATATCTATCATGGTATAATCAAACCAACCATCGCAGCATACTTTGCCCGTATCTTTTTTGGTGATGCTGAATTTTACACGGCAGCCTTTATTGTTAATACTCTCGATGCCGGTGGTTACGGTGAAGTGATCGCCCATGGTTAGTGCACGTTTATAGTCTACATGTGCGGTTTTTACCACCCAGCCGTAGCCGCGTTCCATAAACTTTTCCATGGCCATGCCATAACAGCGCTCCATCTGATCGTAGCGGGCAGCCAGCACATAGTCAAAGTATTTGCTATTGTGTACGTGCTGAAACATGTCTATATCATCTGGTCGCACCCGAAACTCGCTCTCGAAGGTGCTGTATGTTTTTTCGTTGGTCATGCGGCAAAGATAGGGGATTGTCTGAACCTGAATTTTCAGAATTATAGAATTAACAGAATTTTTCCTAAGACTTACTAAGTTTTTTAAAACTTAGTAAGTCTGACCACAGATATAAAATGATTTTAGCAATTAATTAATTCCATAAATTCGGGTTCAGACAAAGGGTAGCGCGACGGCCGCGTTAGGGATTGCAGCGGATACCGGCCCGTGGCTAAAGCCTGTGCAGTATGAGCGGAAAGCCCGGCCCGAAGGGAAACGCCCTATTTTAGAGATCAGAGATTAGTGACTAGAGATTAGTTGACCGACACTTTGTGACTGGTTACGCGCCCACTGTGGTTAAATAGTTGATGGAAAAATTACTCACATAATCTACCACTTGCCACTCTTTGCAAAACAAATTTATTTACCTACCTTTGCGCCACAATTAACAATATTTATTAAGCTTTAATATTATTCAAAGTAATGTATTTAAGTAAAGAAGTAAAGGCAGAGATCTTTGCAAAACATGGTAGCGGCGCAACCGACACAGGTTCAGCCGAAGGTCAGATCGCGTTGTTCACTCACCGCATTGCTCACTTAACCGGTCACCTGAAGAAAAACAAAAAAGATTTTTCTACCCAGTTATCACTTCAGAAACTGGTAGGTAAACGTCGTGCGCTGCTGGCATACCTGTACAAAAAAGACATCGGAAGATATCGTGCTATCATCAAAGCTCTTGCGCTGAGAGATATCATTAAATAATTCTTTCCTCGTTTCAAAAAAAAGCCGTTCGAAATGTCGAATGGCTTTTTTAATTTGGTCGCAAAAAATAATACACATAATAAACCGGTGCGTCCCTAAAGACGAAAGGCGCATCACAACAACAAACAAATGAGTTATAACGCAATTAAAAAGGTAATTGATTTAGGTGATGGCCGCACCATTGAGATCGAGACCGGTAAACTGGCCAAACAAGCCGATGGCTCGGTAGTAGTAAAAATGGGTGATACCATGTTGCTGGCTACTGTAGTATCTGCACCGGAAGCTAAAGAAGGTGTTGACTTTCTGCCGCTTTCTGTAGACTACCAGGAGAAATATGCCGCTACCGGCCGTATCCCAGGTGGTTTTTTGCGTCGTGAGGCTCGTCTGTCAGACTATGAGATCCTGATCTCTCGCCTGGTTGACCGCGCCCTGCGCCCGCTGTTCCCTGAAGATTATCATGCTGATACCCAGGTGATGATCTCCCTGATCAGCGCCGATAAAGAAATTATGCCTGATGCGCTGGCCGGTCTTGCTGCTTCTGCTGCTCTGGCTGTTTCTGATATTCCTTTCAATGGTCCAATTTCTGAAGTGCGTGTTGCTAAAATTGACGGCGAGCTGGTAATTAACCCTAAGCTGAGCGATTTAGAGCGTGCTACCCTGGAGTTCATCGTTGCAGGTTCTGAGTTTGACATCAACATGGTGGAAGGCGAAGCCGACGAGATTCAGGAAGAAGAAATGGTTGAAGCACTGAAATTTGCGCATGCCGCCATTAAACACCACTGTTTAGTTCAGCGTGAGCTGACCGAGGCTGTTGGTAAAACTGAAAAACGTACTTACTGCCACGAAAACAGCAACGAAGATCTGAAAAAAGCTATCTACGCTGCTACATACGATCAGGTTTACGCTATCGCTTCTTCTGCTTCTTCAAAAGATGAGCGTGGTGCTAAATTCAAAGAGGTTCGTGATAACTACATCGAAACCCTTGGTGAGATTGACGACGTTACCAAATTCCTGGCAAAAAAATATTACCACGATGTGGAGTATGATGCTATCCGTAACCTGGTGTTAGACGAAGGCAAACGTTTGGACGGTCGTACCACTACTCAAATCCGCCCAATCTGGAGCGAAGTTGGTTACCTGCCATCTGCACACGGTTCTGCCATCTTTACCCGTGGCGAAACTCAATCTTTAACCACCGTAACCCTGGGTGCAAAAGACGACGAGCAGATGATTGATGGTGCCTTCATTAACGGTTTCCAGAAATTCTTACTGCACTACAATTTCCCTGGTTTCTCTACCGGTGAGGTTCGTCCTAACCGTGGTCCTGGCCGTCGAGAAGTTGGTCACGGTAACCTGGCTATGCGCTCATTGAAAAAAGTATTACCTGCAGAAGGTGAGAACCCATACACTATCCGTGTGGTATCTGATATCCTGGAGTCAAACGGTTCGTCATCAATGGCAACTGTATGTGCCGGTACGCTGGCGCTGATGGATGCAGGTGTTAAAATTAAATCACCGGTATCTGGTATTGCCATGGGTTTGATCACCAATGAAATGGGTACTAAATACGCTGTATTGTCAGACATCCTTGGCGACGAGGATCACCTGGGTGATATGGACTTTAAAGTAACCGGTACTGAAAATGGTATCGTGGCTTGCCAGATGGACTTGAAGATCAACGGTCTTTCTTACGATGTTTTAGCTGAGGCTTTAAATCAGGCTAAAGCTGGTCGTCTGCACATCCTTGGCGAAATGAAGAAAACCTTGGAGCAGGTACGAGAGGATTATAAACCACACGCACCACGTATCGTTCAGTTGAAGATTGATAAAGAGTTTATCGGTGCTGTTATCGGCCCGGGTGGTAAGATCATCCAGGAGATGCAGCGTGAAACCGGCGCTACCATCAACATTGAAGAAAAAGACAATCAAGGTATTGTACAGATCTTCGCTGCTAACAAGCAAGCCATTGATGATGCCGTAGGCCGCATTCGTGCCATCGCTATGAAACCAGAAGTTGGCGAAGTTTACGAAGGCAAAGTACGCTCAATTATGCCTTTCGGTGCGTTTATCGAGATTATGCCTGGTAAAGATGGCCTGCTGCACATCTCTGAGATTGATCACCGTCGTATTGAGACCATGGATGGCGTGTTTGAAATTGGCGAGATAGTAAAAGTGAAATTGCTTGACATTGACAAGCAAGGCAAACTGAAACTATCGCGTAAAGTTCTGTTGCCAAAACCGGAGAAACCCGCTGCACAAGCGTAATAAATACGGAATTTTTAAAAAAGTAGAACCCCTTAACCAAGGGGTTTTGCTTTTTTAAGAAAAAATCAAAATATTTAAAACAAAAATCAATTAGTTAAACTTTACCTAATGGTAAGGTAAAAAAAATAGAAAAACGCTAGCCTAAGCCCCAAAGCTGTATTGCCGGAGATGACTGTTGATAATAAGGACCCATTAGATTTTCTGAACAACACTGTTGGGCGGCCCGGTACACAAACCGATCTGATTCAATCGTTACTGTACGAGATCATTAGGGTAAAGGAACTGATCAAGTACTACAATGGCATACCTAATGGTGCCGGCCAGTTAGGAGCGTCTATATTACACGAGCTGGTATCTGAAGCTTATAAATCCCTGGTAAATTACGATACCGAGCTGATGCGCAAATATTACGATCTGCTGCAGAATTGCGATTGATGCTTTGAGGCTAAAGATTGAAGATTAGTTAATCGAAGATTAGTTACTCGTATCCGTATTATTATATTTGCACCGAAAAATGATTAGGATATTTTACAATCTTTAATCTTCAATCTTTTATGACCAACCACTTAATTGCCCCATCCATCTTAGCAGCTGATTTTGCCAACCTGCAACGCGATATTGAAATGATTAATAACAGCGTGGCCGATTGGATACATGTTGATGTGATGGATGGCGTTTTTGTGCCCAATATATCATTTGGTTTCCCGGTGGTAAAAGCTGTGCAGCAGCACGCTAAAAAGCCGCTGAACGTGCATTTGATGATTACCGACCCTGACCGTTACCTGCAAGCTTTTAAAGATGTAGGTGCCGATCATATCGTAGTACATTATGAGGCTTGCACACACCTGAACCGTACCATACATGCTATTAAAGATCTGGGCTGCCTGGCTGGAGTAGCACTCAATCCACATACCCCGATTGCCTTGCTGGAAGACATTATCGAAGACGTTGATATTGTACTGCTGATGTCGGTAAACCCAGGTTTCGGCGGACAGGCGTTTATCCCCAATACCTACAAAAAGATAAAGCAGCTAAAAGCACTGGCGCAGGAGCGCAACCCTGATCTTTTTATTGAGATTGATGGAGGCGTATCACAAAGCAACGCCAAAGAACTGCTGGATGCAGGAGCCAACGTGCTGATTGCCGGTAATTTTGTGTTTACAGCTAAGGATCAGCTGCAGACTATTGCTGATTTGAAGAGTCTTTAAGAATCAAGAATAGAGAGTCAAGAGCCAGGAAGGTCTACTTGAAAATCTTAACTCCTGATTCTCAATTCTCAATTCTCATCCTCACCATTTCTTAAATATCACAAACACGGCCAGCACTATCAGCGCGAAGCCCAGCAGGTGATTCCATGCCAGTTTTTCTGTTTTAAAGAAAACGAGTGTAAACACCATGAAAACGGTAAGCGTAATAGCTTCCTGTATGGTTTTAAGCTGAACCAAACTAAACGGACCGCCATCGCCCTTAAAGCCTGCACGGTTGGCCGGTACCTGGAACATATACTCAAAAAACGCCATTCCCCAGCTGATTAGGATAATGCTAAGCAACCCGAGGTTTTTACCCCACGAAAACTCTTTGAACTTTAAGTGCCCGTACCAGGCAAAGGTCATAAAGGTGTTGGAGATAATGAGGAATGTTATGGTTTTAAGTGCGCGCATGGTTTGTTTAATGTGCAGATTGTATTATATGAAATGGTTTGATCAATTCATTGTTTTAGTTATTGCATTATATCTATCTGCACATCCTTACATTCGCACATTTGCGCATTAGCTAACCCGTCCGCCTTCCAGTTTTAGCGCCTTATCTACGCATTGCGGTATCTGGTGCGTATAATGTGTTACGTAGATAAGCGAGATATTGCTCTGTGCGCAAATGGCATCAACCAATTCTTTAAAATATTGTTGCTGATGCTCATCTAGTCCCTGACAAGGTTCATCTAAAATAAGTAATGCAGGGTTCTTAATCATAGCGCGAGCCAGCAAGCATAGGCGTTGCGCACTGGCTGGAATATATTTTAGTAGCTTATGTGCGTATTTATCAATTTCCAGTAATTTCATCCATTCCATGGCGCGTGCAGCCTTTTCTTTGTCCGATGGGCGGAATAACCCCACCGTGTCAAAATAACCCGATTCTATGGCCTGCAAACAATTGCTTTCAGCCGGGAAATACTGGAACAGCTCCGGCGAAATAAAGCCTGTCTTCTTTTTAATATCCCAAATGCTCTCGCCGCTGCCCCGTTTTTTATCAAACAGCACAATGTCATTGGCGTAGGCCTGCGGGTTATCGCCGTTAATTAAGCTTAATAGGGTAGACTTACCCGCACCATTATGGCCCAGCAGTGCCCAGCGTTCGCCCTGTTTTATTTCCCAGTTAACGTTATCAAGTATTACCTTCTCGCCATAGCGGATGGTTACGTTGTGCATGCGCACCATATAATCAAAAGGCTGAGCGGGATAATGATCTAGCAGGGGAGCAATATCAGCCTTAAAAATGCCCTGCTCATGTTCGGTAAAGGCATCAGCATTAAAGTTGTCTTTATCAGTTTCTGTAACACTGCCACCTTTAATCATGGCAATGTGGGTAATGGCATCGGGTATCTCAGTAGCGCTGGTGACTATGATGATGCCGATGCCGGTTGATGCAATCAGGTTAATGATACTGCTAAACTTGGCGCGCGTTTCTATATCCAGGCCGGCTAGTGGGTTATCCAATAATAGCAATAATGGATTTTTCATCAGTGCGGCAGCAATCATCAGGCGTTTGGTTTCGCCGTTAGAGAGCTTGATGAGTTGCTTATCGGCCAGTGGTTTTAACTGCATCAGGTCTATAGCCCTGTCGGCCGTCCAGCCGTGGGTAACCGGTGTTTGGTGATTCACACTTTCCAGGTATTCCTGCACGGTTAGTGCGTCTTCAGAGTCGGACGAATTATAGCGCTGTTGGTAGTAAAACTCAGTAGTGTTAGACAGGTTGCGAAAATGATGGCGCGATGATACAAAAGCAATCAGTTGATGATAATCTGTTATCTCGGGCTGATAATCTGTTAAATGGCGTTCAACTGTGCCGCTGCGCAGTTGCAGGTTGCCTGCAATGGCTTGCAGCAAGGTGGTCTTACCAGATCCACTGGCGCCAAGTATGGCCCAGTGTTGTCCGGGTTTAATTTGCAGATTAACGTTATTGAGCAGGTTGTTGCCCATATAGCCGATGCCGGCATTGCTGATGTTGATATAAGGAGTTACAGGCATATGTGTGGGCAAAATAAAAGTTTTTAACGCAGCAAACCATGTTTATTTATGTGCAAAAGGCAAAACTTATCATTATTGCCGCTGTTAACATCAAATATCTAGCTAAAAACAATTATTCATCTATGAGAAAGTTAAACATATCATTATTACTGGTGGCCATTGCCACCATGAGTGGTTGCCAGGTTATTGGCGGTATTTTTAAAGCAGGGATGGCCGTAGGTATTATTGCTATACTTATTGTGGTTTTCCTGATTATCTGGCTGGTTTCGGCATTCAGGAAGTAGGGCGGTTTTAGCGGGCGATTTAATAAACACTTTTGATTTTGAGGTGTTTAAAAGATATAAATCAACAAAGGGCCATGGAAACAACAACAGTAACAATTGAAGATCTGAACGATTTGATTCAGATTCATAA
>Ga0153918_1000370_pt1 | contig 23150 bp, 13 predicted proteins | sample TSFL002MetaG_FD_104687 | JGI IMG/M metagenome (GOLD analysis project Ga0153918, IMG submission 104687) | Attine ant fungus gardens microbial communities from Florida, USA - TSFL002 MetaG | ecosystem: Host-associated > Fungi > Mycelium > Unclassified | place: USA: Florida, Paynes Creek Historic... | reverse complement strand
GGCGGCGACCTGCGCCATGCACCAGGCAATTGGATGAATATGACCGATCTGGTGTTTAACAATCCAGATCTGAACAATTCTGCAAAACCAGATTATGATCCGTCTGAATACGGCCAGCACCTCACCCAGTGGACAGATGCTGATGCCAAGGTTGCGGGTAAGGTGTTTAAAAATGGTCCGCAGGATAGTATCCGTGCCTGGTTTGGCTGGCCGCATTACAAAGTGTTTGTAAACCCGGGAGGCGGCAACACCGCCATTGATAAATGGTGGACCCCGCCACGTGGTACTAACACCGACTGGTATGTATTCCGCTTGGCCGAAACCTATTTGCTGCGCGCCGAAGCCTACGTTTGGAAAGGCCAGACCGCACAAGCCATGGCAGATCTAAACGTGGTGCGTGCCCGTGCGCAGGCTACGTTACTAACCGATCCATCACAGGTAAATATCGGTACCATACTGGATGAGCGCCAACGTGAGTTATATTGGGAAGAACCACGCAAAACCGAGCTTACCCGTATTGCCTTTATTTTTGCGCAAACCGGCATCCCGGCATACAATGGTAAAACCTACAATGTGGCCAGCTTCTCTACCAATAACTTCTTTTATGATAGGATTATGGAGAAGAATGATTTCTATCGTAACCCTAACGTGGTTACCAACTCGGGCAACCACTTTACCATATCGCCATACCACGTGCTGTGGCCAATACCTCAGGCTGATATCAACCTGAATGTAAACGGTCACATCAACCAAAATAAAGGCTACTCAGGTTCTGAGTCAAATGTGGCGCCGCTGGATAAGGCGCAGTAAACAAGCTTAAACTAAACAAACCAACGCCACAGGGATGCCGGTCTTGCGACGTGCCGGCATCCTTTTAATCAGTAATAACCTATACTAATGCTTCTCTCATCAACAGAAATAAAAAAATATGCTATAGTGCTGGCGTTGCTGTCATCGGGCTTTGGGGCCTCGGCTCAAAGCAAGTACGATGCGCAGGTGGCCCAGTTGCTAAAACAAATGACGCTGGAAGAAAAGGTGGGCCAGATGGCGCAGATCACTTTAGATGCGTTGGCCAAGCCGGTACCAAAAAATCAACCTAAATCCTTTGAGCTTGACCCTGCCAAGGTAGAAGACGCCGTGGGTAAATACTGTCTGGGCTCGGTGCTTAATGCATCTAATAACCGCGCGAAAACTAAAGAAGAATGGTTCAGCGTAATCAGTACCCTGCAAAATCGTGCTTTAAAGAACCGACTTAAAATTCCGATTATTTATGGCATTGATGCTATCCACGGTGCTACTTATACTGCGGGCGCTACCATGTTTCCGCAGCAAATCAACCAGGCAGCATCGTTTAACCGCTCACTGGTAAAGCGTGCCGCACAGATAACCGCCTAAGAGGTACCTGCCAGCAATACCCCGTTGGTGTTTTCGCCGCTATTAGACTTAGGTGCCGATCCTCGTTCACCCCGTCAGTGGGAGTCGTTTGGTGAGGATCCTTATCTGGATGGTCAAATGGGTTACCAGGCCGTAAAAGGTTTTGAGGGCGATAATAACGATGCCGACAAGCCGGACCATGTGGTGTCATCCATCAAACATTACCTGGGTTACCAGGTCCCACTCTCGGGAAAAGATCGCACGCCGGCGTTTATCTCAGACCAGGCGTTACGCGAGTACCACCTGCCGCCATTTAGACTGGGTGTTGAGGCTGGTTCGCATGCCGTGATGGTGAACTCATCTATCATCAACAACATCCCGGTTCACTCTAACAAAAAACTACTGACTGACTTGCTCAAAACTGAACTGGGTTTTAAAGGATTAGTAGTAACTGATTGGGGAGATATAGATAATCTCTATAAGCGAGACCATATTGCATCAAGCGAGAAAGAGGCCATTATGATTGCCATTAACGCAGGTGTGGACATGTCTATGATTGCCTATGACTATAAAACCTTTTGCGATGATCTGATTGCACTTGTAAAAGAAGGCAAAGTAAAACAAGCCCGCATTGATGATGCGGTGAGCCGTATTTTGAAAGTGAAATATGCTGCGGGCCTATTCACCCGCCCGAATACGGATTACCATGATTATCCCAAATTTGGCAGCAAGGAGTTTGAGCAGGCGGCTTATAATACTGCCGCAGAATCTATCACCCTGCTGAAAAATAGCGAGAATGTGCTGCCGCTGAAGAAAGGTGTAAAAGTACTGGTAACCGGCCCAAACGCTAACTCTATGCGTGGCCTTAATGGTGCGTGGACCTACTCATGGCAAGGTAACCTTACCGAGGAGTTTGCCAGTCAGTACAATACTATACTGGAGGCGCTGCAAAACAAAGCCGGTAAAGAAAACGTGAACTATGTGCCGGGCGTTAGCTACAAAAACGATGGTAAGTATTGGGAAGAATATCCCGATAAAATGGAAGATGCCGCGGATGCCGCAACCCGTGCCGATGTAGTGGTGCTTTGCCTGGGCGAGAACAGTTATACCGAAACCCCGGGTAACCTGAATGACCTGCGGATATCTGACCTGCAGATCCAACTGGCTAAAAAGGTAATGGCGTCAGGCAAACCGGTTATACTAGTGCTCAATGAAGGCCGTCCGCGGGTAATCAGTGAGTTTGCCGAAGGTGCTAAAGCCATTGTGCAAACCTTTTTACCGGGAAACTTTGGCGGCGATGCGCTGGTTGATATTCTGTATGGCGATGTAAATCCATCGGGTAAACTGCCTTATACTTATCCGCGCTATTCAAACGCTATTATCACCTACTATCATAAACCGGCCGAAGAACGTGCCACCATGGAAGGTGCATATAACTACGAAGCTGATTATAACCCGCAGTTTAAGTTTGGCGATGGTCTGAGCTATACCACTTTTAAATACAGCAACCTGAAACTGAGCAGCCCGACGCTAAGTGCCGGTCAAACCTTAACAGTTACGGTAGATGTAACCAACACTGGCACACGTGAGGGTAAAGAAGCGGTGTTACTATTTAGTAGTGACTTGGTAGCTAGCATCACTCCGGATGTAAAACGCCTGCGCGGTTTTGATAAGATTGACCTGCAACCCGCTCAAACTAAAACCGTAACCTTTACACTTACACCAAAAGATCTGGCCTTTGTAAACGCCGACTTGAAAACGGTAACAGAGCCAGGCGAATTCAAGATAATGGCGGGCGATCAAACTGCCCAACTGATTTTTAAATAAGCAATGGGGAAATCCTAAACCTTGAGCCTGGCATTTTGCCGGGCTTTTTTTGTTGAGGGAGGCGGCTCTTTATTCTATCACGTCATTGCGAGGAACGAAGCAATCTCTACGAAGGACAGTCAAACTGTTTGGTCGGATTTGCATGCACAGAGATTGCTTCGTTCCTCGCAATGACGTAGTGTAAAAGAAAAGCGGCTCGGGCATCGCCCGGGCCGCTTTTTTAATATCTGATCACTGATTAACTAATCACCGATCACTAATTAATCAATCCTTCAGCTTCGCCTTAAAAACCGCTTCCAGCTTCTGCACTTTAGGTAAAATAACCAGGCGGCAATAAGGCTTGCTGCCATTCAGGTTAAAGTAGTTTTGGTGATAGCCTTCGGCTTTGTAGAATGCTTTGAAAGGGGTAATCTCCGTTACAATCGGGTTAGGGTACACTTTGGCTTTGTTCAACTCGGCTCTGGCTTTGGCGGCCAAAGCTTTTTGCTCTACGCTGTGATAGAAGATGGCTGATCGGTATTGCGTACCCTCGTCGTCGCCCTGGCGATTTAGAGTAGTTGGGTCGTGCATTTTGAAAAATATCTCCAACAGATCATTATAGCTTACTACTTTGGGATTGTAAATAATATTTACCACTTCGGCATGGCCGGTGTTGCCGGTACACACATCCTCATAGCTAGGGTTCCTAACGGTACCGCCCGAGAAACCTGATTCTGTTTTTATCACACCCTTAACGCGTTGAAAAATGGCTTCAGAACACCAGAAGCAGCCCATGCCAAAAGTAGCTGTATCGGTAGCAGGTTTGGCTTGAGCAAAAGCACGGCCGCCAAAAGGCAGCATCAGGGCCAGCAACAGCAGGCCGGTTATTTTTTTCATATGGATGATCATTTTATCTAACAAACGAAATCGGCCGGCAAATAATTTCCGGGTTTTGCCATCGGCCGGTCAAAAATAGATAATTATGGGTGGCGTGAGTGGTGATGTATTGCAACAAGTTTGACGCATAACGTCAAATGTCCAACGCGCGTGTTTCGACGGAGCTCAACATGACATCCTCCCCACTTTTTAATAAAAGAACAAAAATACAGAGCGTATGGTGTCATCCTGAGCATCATCGAAGGGCGCGGAATGGCCTAGCACCAATGCCTCGCCGCAATGTGCTATCTTACATTAACCGTAATCTTTCCCAATATATTCCTTGATGATGTTCCCGCCATCAACACATATTTACCCGGCTCTACCGTCCATTTCTTGTTTCTCTCATCATAATAAGCCAAATCAGATGCTTTTAATTTCAACTGCACTTTGATCGATTTACCCAAAGGCACCAGCACCTTCTGAAAAGCTTTCAATTCCTGCTCGGGCCGTTCTACAGCTGAGTCATCTTTATGCACGTATAACTGAACCACCTCTTTACCAGAAACCTTGCCGGTGTTGTTAAGTGTTACACTGATTGTAATTGCATCGGCAGGGGTATAGCTGGTTTTGTCGGCAACCAAATTTGATAACGAAAAGGTGGTGTACGATAAACCATAACCAAAGCAATACAGCGGATCAATCTTTTTGGTATCAAACCAGCGGTAGCCCACCAGGATACCTTCTTTATACTCGGCTACACCATCATTGCCGGGATAAGTATGCAGGGCGTGGGCAGGCGAGTCATCCAGTGATGCAGGGAATGTAAACGGCAATTTACCTGATGGATTGATGCGGCCCAGCAGCACATCGGCCAGGGCGTTGCCGTGTTCAGATCCGTTATACCAGTCCCACAGCAGGGCGGGTGCTTGCTGTTTTAGTTTGCCCATATCATAAGGTGCACCGCCGGTAAATACCACGATGGTGTTGGGGTTGGCCGCCAGCACAGCATCAGCCAGCTGCTGTCCGCCGAAGGGGATGCTCAGATCTTTGCGGTCGGTGTTTTCGGTTTCGTAGCTGCGGTTACCGCCAATGCACAAAATGACCAGGTTGGCTTTGCTTGCCACGGCAACGGCTTCGGCAATCAGTTTAGGGTTGGGTTTATTGGTGACTGCTTTTACAGAATCAGGGGCGTTAGCTTTATAATCACCATTATAACCACGGGCGAAGGTGATGTTAGCTTTAGGCAGACGGTTTTTTAGTCCCTGCAAAATGTCCACCTCGTATTTGGCTTTTACTCCGGCACCGTAGCCCTCGCGCTGAAAATGGCGCACGGCATTATCACCAATAACAGCGATATTTTTTATGCCTGATAGGTTGAGCGGGAGCAGGCGGCTATCTTTCTTTAATAGTACGATAGACTCTGATGCAATATCATAAGCCGTTTTATAATGCGCAGGTGAGTTGAGTTGCGCTTTCCGGGTATCGACAGCCAGAGCGGTATGATAAAGCAGGTTAAGGATGCGATAGATCTTATCATCAATCACCTTCATCGGTACAATACCCTCCTGAACGGCGGTTTTGAGTGGTGCAGCAAAAAAGTATTTATCATAACTGCCGGGCGAGCCCATCTCCACATCCAGTCCGTTAAGTGCCGAGTTTACCGTGCTGTGCACACCGCCCCAATCTGAAATAACTACGCCTTTAAAGCCCCATTCTTTCTTCAAAATATCGTTGAGCAGGTAGCTGTTTTCGGCACAATAACTGCCGCGCACTTTGTTGTACGCGCTCATGAGCGACCATGCGTCGGCCTGCTCAACTGCCGCTTTAAATGCAGGCAGGTAAATTTCGCGCAGGGCACGTTCGCTCAGTTCGGCGCTTACCTTATAGCGATCGGCCTCCTGGTTGTTAACAGCATAATGTTTAATACAGGCGGCCACATGCCATTGTTGTATCCCTTTTACCGCTTGCACGGCTAAAGCCGAATTAAGTACAGGGTCTTCTGATAAGTACTCATAAGTCCGTCCGTTAAGCGGTGTGCGGGTAATGTTGAAGGCCGGTGCCAGTATCACATCCTTTTTGCGGGCGCGAGATTCTTCACCCAGATCCTGTCCGTAACGTAGGGCTAGCGCAGGGTTCCAGGTAGCGGCAATGGCTGATCCGTTAGGGAAGAACGTTGCCGAATCTGTCGTCAACTTGCGCGGTGCCCAATGGTCGTCCACTTCCTCGCGTACCCCCAACGGCCCGTCATCTGTCAGTAAGGCCGGGATATGCAGACGCGGAACGGAGCCGGTGCCAAACTTGCTGTCGGCATGCAGCATGGTAATTTTTTCGTCTAGGGTGAGCTGTTTAAGCAGTTGTTTTATTTTGGCGTCGGTTTGTTTGTCGGTCTGCTGTGCCTGTGCATTGGGTAGCCCCAGCAGCAGGGCAAAGCCCAGCGCACTAAGGTTTAGGAGCTTGATTTTCATGTAAAAAGGTTGAACTATAGATAAATAATTGTGTTTGTGCTATTTTAATACTTTTATTGCTAACCTTAAAATCAGCGATCTAAAAAATGGAAAAAGATCTAGCTTCACTCAAAATTTCCCAACCTGCCCATCGGGCCTTAGCCAATGCCGGTATTTTGTCGTTGCAACAACTCTCCGGGTGGACCGAAAAACAATTGCTGCAATTACACGGATTAGGACCATCGGCCATCCCCGTTATTAAAGCCGCTCTTGCCGAAACGGGTTTGAAGCTGGCCGAGAAATAATCGATCTAAAACGTCCCTTAGGATGTAATTCTGAGGGAATAATCAGTAGAATGATTTACACACTAGTTTTAGTGTTTTTACCGTCGTTTTGAGTATTATTGTGGTTCAAACCAAATCAATATACCTGAGAAAATGACTGTCAGAATCAAGTTATTAGCCTCGGTTGCCGTGGTGTGTGCTTTATACACCAACAGCCTGCAGGCACAAACCTTTAAAACGGACCCCGCGCTGTTAAAAACTATCAACAAAAACTTTATCGACGCCGATGCGCAATACAAAGTTTTAGCCAGCCGGTTAAAGCCAGATCGTTTCCCCAAAACTTATTATGCTGATAAAGACAGTCTGGAGACTAGCGCATCCAGTTGGTGGTGCAGTGGCTTCTATTCGGGCACCGCGTTATATCTGTATCAGCAAACTAAAGACAGGGCTTTACTGGCCGATGCTAATAAATCATTAGGCTATTTGGCTAAAGAACAATACAATAAAGGTACTCATGATCTGGGTTTTATGATGTACTGCAGTTTTGGCAATGCCATGAAGGCGGAGCCGAAAGAGGAGTACAAGCAGATCCTCGTCAACAGCGCCAAATCGCTCTCCACTCGTTTTAACCCGAAGATAGGTGTTATCAAGTCATGGGATTCTAAAAAACCCGAATACCTGGTGATTATTGATAACATGATGAACCTGGAACTGCTATTCTGGGCCACTCGAGCCACCGGCGATTCCAGCTATTACAAAATAGCCGTTACGCATGCCAACACCACCATGAAAAACCATTTCCGTCCGGATTACAGTTCTTACCATGTGGTGGTTTACGATCCGGAAACCGGTGCAGTGAAGGAAAAACGTACCGCGCAAGGTTTTGCAAATGAGTCGGCCTGGGCGAGGGGACAGGCATGGGGGCTGTATGGTTACACTACCCTATATCGCGAAACCAAAGACAAAAAATACCTGGAACAGGCTAATCATATTGCCAAATTCATCCTCAATAATCCAAGCCTGCCGGCAGATAAAATACCTTATTGGGATTTCAATGCGCCAAATATTCCAAACGCCTTGCGCGATGCTTCGGCAGCGGCGGTGATGAGTTCAGCCTTGTTGGAGCTGTGTAAGTATACCGATGCCGCCGATGCAAAAATTTATTTTAAGGTGGCCGAAACGATCCTGAAAAACCTTTCAACCCCAAAGTATAAAGCCGCGGCCGGTACAAACGGTGGTTTTATACTGAAGCATAGCGTTGGCCATTTCCCTAATCAAACAGAGATTGATGTGCCATTAACTTATGCCGATTATTATTTTGTTGAAGCAATGCTTCGTTATAAAAAATTTGCCAGATAAATGAAAAAACTCACCTGCCTTTTGGCCCTGATGGCAAGCTGTGCGTTAAGCGGCTTCGCCCAAACTGATACAACCAAAGCTCCGGCTCCGGTATTGCCCGGTGTTTACGCCGACCCGAACATTGCCGTTTTTGGCAATAAATTTTATATCTATCCAACCACCGATGGCACGGAAGGCTGGCAATCAACTTATTTTACCTGCTGGTCTTCTACAGATTTGGTGAAATGGAAAAACGAGGACAAAATCCTCGACCTACCGCGCGATCTGACCTGGGCCGCCAAGCGCGCCTGGGCGCCAACCATCGGATCAAAAAATGGTAAGTATTACTATTATTACGCTGCTGATGTAAATATCGGCGTAGCGGTGGCTGATAAACCAACTGGACCATTTAAAGATCCATTGGGCAAACCATTGGTAAAAAAAGACATGTTTAAGGGCCAGATGATTGACCCGGCTGTGTTTACCGATGACGACGGCTCAAGCTATCTGTATTGGGGAAACGGCCAGTGCCATGTGGTGAAATTGAACGAGGATATGATTAGCTATGATAGCACTAAAATAGTATCCTTTAAACCACAGGATTATAACGAAGGGCCATTTGTTATCAAACGCAAAGGTATTTACTATTTGATGTGGTCTGAATTTGATACCCGCGATCCGCGGTATTCGGTTTGGTATGCTACCTCATCATCTCCGCTGGGGCCATTTGTAAAGGCGCCGGGCGGTCCGATACTAAAAGGTAAAGGTGTGGTAAAAGGCGCCGGTCATCATTCGGTAGTGCAGGTGCCGGGTAAAGATGAGTGGTACATCGCTTATCATCGCTTTAAAATTCCCGATGGCAATGGTTATAACCGCGAAACCTGCATCTCATCCCTGCATTTTGACGACAAAGGGAATATTTTGCCGGTGGATGTATTTGAAAAGATCAAACCCGTAAAAATTAAGAAATGAGAAAGTTGTTATGCGTGCTGCTGTTGATTCCGGTGCTGTCGGTATCGGCACAAAAAAAAAACAAGATAACGGCTTTATCCGGCAGGAAACTCTGGCTCAATTATATGGATAAAGTGGCCCGGCCGGTACTGTCTAACCTGGCTGCCGATGAGCTGAAAGCCAATATGCCCGTAATGCTTTCTGAGCGGATTGATAATAAAGAGAGCCGCAGCAAAGTGGCGTATCTGGAGGCCTTTAGCAGGACCATGAGCGGCATTTCGCCGTGGCTACAACTGGAAGGGGGGGATGCTGACGAGGTAAAACTGCGTAACCAATACCGTGCCTGGGCGTTGAAAGCCATTGCCAATTCTGTAAATCCTAAAGCCAAAGATTACCTGCAATGGAACGGTGGCCAGCCGCTGGTTGATGCCTCTTTTTTAGCACTGGCCCTGGTGCGTGCACCCTGGTTATGGGAACATCTGGATGCAACGGCGCGCGAGCAGTTAATAACTGCTTTCAGAACAACCCGCAGCACCATACCCGGCTATAGTAACTGGGTGCTGTTCACCGGCATGATCGAAACATTTTTTTTGAAATATGGATTGGATTATGACCCTGTGCGTATTGAATATGGTGTGCGTGAGTTTAACAAACACTGGTACGTAGGCGATGGTATGTATGCCGATGGGATGAACTTTCATTTTGACTACTACAACAGTATTGTCATTCACCCATACCTCAGCACCATACTTGAAGAAGTAAACGCCAAAAAGAAGACCTACACTGCAGAGCAAGCCGCAGAAGATATGGCTGGCAGACGTTATGCTGAAATTCTGGAACGCTTAATTAACACAGATGGTACTTATCCCATTACTGGCCGGTCAATTACTTATCGTTGCGGTAGCTTTCATCATCTGGCTAATCTGGCGCTGAAAAAACAATTGCCACCCAGTTTAAACCCGGCCCAGGTACGTTGCGCATTGGAGGCAATGCTGAAGAAAACCATAGGCGCCCCAACTACCATCAATGAGAAAGGATGGTTAACCCTTGGTGTTTATGGCCCGCAACCCGGCCTGGCCGATGCTTATATTACCACCGGCAGTGAGTATTTGTGCGCCGAAATATTCCTACCACTGGGCCTGCCCGCAACAGATGATTTCTGGAGTAAGCCGGATGCACCTTGGACCGCGGTAAAAGTTTGGAGCGGACAGGATATGCATTTGGACCATGCGATGGATATGAGGAAGTAATTGACGCAGCTTTAGGTATAAAAGAAGAGCCCGGGCTATTATGCCCGGGCTCTTCTTTTATACAACTTGTCATTTCTCCTCACTCCACTACGCTATCTTTCTCTCGTGTTAGTTGTAATGACAACATTGATTGGTTTTTTTACAATAATACTACTCCACCGCATCTCCTTCTTTCACCTCATCGCTTGGCTTGTTCATAATCTGATCACCAGCTTTCAGTGTGCCGAACACCTCGGTAGAATCCCGTCCGGCTAAACCTTCTTTAATATCGGTAAGATGCGCACGGCCTTGTTCAACAGTTACCACATACTCGCGCTCTGTGGAGCGGACGATAGCGCTGTTAGGTACTGCCAGTGTTTTAACGCCGCTTTGCATTGGTACGGTTACTTCTGCATACATGCCGGGTTTCATGGTGTCATCTTGATTTTCAACGTCAATTTCTACCGCTTCAGAGCGCAGGCCGCCCAGTGCGTTAGCTGCCCTGCTGATTTTGGCTTTATGGGTGGTTCCTGGCATGGCATTTAACACAAAGCTTACCTGTTGCTTGCGGTCAATCTTGTCGGCAAAATCTTCGGGAATGTAAACTTCCAATCGCAGTTTGCGGGTGTCTTGCAGTACCAGCATCGGTTGATCTGTGCCTTTACCGGGAGATACCAATGCGCCCGGCGATACATTTCGCTGGGTAATGGTACCATCAAACGGCGCGCGGATGTTCAGGTAATCCTGCACGGCTTTGACCGAGTTAACATTTGATTGTTCTGACCGGGCAATGGCGTCATCGGCTTTCATCCGTGCCATCGCATTGTCCAGCTCTAATGGCGATACTGATCCCGGTTCTTTGGCGGCTTCTTTTAAACGGTTATATTTCTCTTTGCTGGCGGCGGCATTTTCCTGCGCCTGGGTATAGCGTGAGGTAGCGGCCTGTAACTGGCCCTCCATTTCAGGAGCTTCCAGAGTCATCAGCAGCTGGCCTTTGTGAACGATGCTGCCGCGGTCTACATAAATATTTTTTACAAAGCCGTTTACTTTTGGGAAGATGAACACCTCGTTAAATGATTTAAGCTGACCGGGCACACGCAGCGTGTTTGATAGGGCACGCGCTGCAACGCTGCCCAGCTGATTTGCCGCAGGCTTATTTTTATTGTTGGCTGCGGTTGGCGTCATATCAACCGGGTGGTTGTTGGAACATGCTGCCAGCAACGCCGCGGTAGATAATATAATGATGGATTTTATTTTCATGATTTGTGGTGGATAATTAATTGATAATGGTTTCTGCCTGATGTTGATGAACGCCGTTTAACTCCGCATGATGCTGATCGGCATCGGTACTTTTATCGCTGTTGAGCTTAACGCCTTGCAATAGCGATGGCGATTTGTAGCCAGTTTTGTTTTGTACCCAGGCAAACACCAGTGGGAGGATAAACAAAGCAGCCAGAGTAGAGGCAAACAAGCCCCCGATAACCGCACGACCCAGTGGAGCGGTTTGCTCACCTGCCTCGCCCAGGCCAGATGCCATTGGGATCATACCGGCCATCATGGCCAAGCTGGTCATGAGGATGGGGCGCAGCCTGATGGATGCTGCCGTTACCGAACTGCGGGTAGCATCTTTATATTCGGTACGCAGCAACTCTGCGTTGGTTACAATCAAAATCGCGTTAGCAACAGATACACCGGTAGACATGATCATCCCCATGTACGATTGCAGGTTAAGTGTAGAACCCGTTGCTAAAAGTGCCAGCAGCGAACCCAAAATTACCGCCGGAACGGTAGATAATACCGTTAACGCCAGCTTAAAGCTTTGGTAATTGGCCGTCAGCAATAAAAGGATTACAAGGATGGCAAAGGCCAAACCGTTCTGTAAACTCGAAAGGGTTTCTACCAGCAGGCTGGACATCCCTTTAATTTCGGCCACCAGACCCTTCGGGGGGGTGCCTGCTTCTTTCATTACTTTCTGCACGTCAGACGTTGCTGTCCCCAAATCTTTCTTATAAATATTTGCGCTCACCGTTAGGAAACGTCGCGGACCAGTTCGGTCATACTCACCCGGAACATATTTTACGCTGAAATCGGCCACGTCGCCCAGTACCGGTGTGCTCTGACCTTTTATCAGGGGTATCTCCCGCAGTTCCTGCATGTTATTCATCACATACTCGGGTATCTGCACCTGCACCTGGTAGGTGTAGGAGTTGTTCTCGTCCAGCCATTGGTTCTTCTCGGTAAAGCGGCTTGAGGTGGTACTGGCCGTTACCGAGCGGGCTATATCGGTTACGTTCAGACCGAACTGTGCAACTTTTAACCGGTCCAGCGTAATATTAACCACCGGGAATTTTAACGGCTGACTGATCTGCACATCCCGCAGGTAATTGATCTTCTTCATACCGGCCACAATTTTGTTGGCATAGGTTTCAATCTGCGTCATGTCTTTACCTGCCACACGCACCTCGATCGGGGTGGCGGCGCCCTGACTCATGATTTTCTCTGTCATGTCAATCGGCTCAAAGGTGACACGCAGGTCGGGTAACTTATAGGCGATGTTTTTACGCAGGGCATCTTTCAGATCATCCATATTCATATGATACTCCGGATCGATGTTTACCTGCAATGTTGCCTCATGGGTACCTGTATTGAAGATATATAAATTACTGGTACCATAGCTGCTGGGTACGATACCTACATAACCCGAGCTTACCGCCACGTGGTTGTTGGTAGTGCTATCAATGATCTGCAATACCTGTTTCAACTTTTCTTCGGTACGTTCCAAACGGGTGCCGTCCGGCGCTTTAATGCGGATGAGGAACTGGCCGTTGTTTAGCTTTGGCATCATGTCTTTACCAATAATAACAAAACAGATGCCTGTGATAACTAGCGTGAGCACAAGGTAAACCGGCACAATCAGCTTCTTGCTCGGCATCCAGCCAGAGATAATCTTCATGTAGCGCATTTTTACACGCTGAAAAAGGTCATTCTTTTCAGGATGATGCTGTTCGTTGCTGATATGTTTGTTAACCTGGCCTTCTTCGGCATTATCTAATGATTCACCGGCATGTGCATGTAGTTTACCATGTTCATAATGCTGGTAGGTTTCGGCCTTGATAATCCAATTAGAGAGGATAGGTACTAGTGTTTGCGCCAGTACGTAAGACACAATCATGGTTAAACCGATAGAAAGCGACAATGGCAGGAACATGGCCTTGGGTACACCATTCATCATAAACGACGGTGCAAATACGGCCAGGATACACAGCAAGATCAGGAGCAGTGGGAAGGCAATTTCCTCGCAGGCATCATAAATGGCCTGGGCCTTGTTTTTGCCCATTTCCAGGTGCTGGTGGATGTTTTCTATCGTCACCGTCGCCTGGTCGACCAGGATACCGATGGCCAGCGCAAGTCCGCTCAAGGTCATGATATTGATGGTTTGCCCGAACATGCCCAGCAGCAGCACCCCGATGAGGATGGATACCGGAATGGTGATCACCACGATGAGGCTTGAACGCCAGTCGCGCAGGAAGAGCAGTACCATTAAGCCGGTCAGCAGTGCGCCGAGGCCGCCTTCGGTCATTAAACTTTTAACGGCGTTTATTACGAAGATGGATTGGTCAAACTCGTAAGAGATCTTTACATCATCCGGCAATAAACTCTGCATCTCCGGTAGTTTGGCTTTTAATGCTTGCACCACGCTCCAGGTAGAAGCATCGGCGGTTTTTACAACGGGGATATATACCGAGCGTTTACCGTTAATAAGGGCATAATCTACCGTTACGTCGCTGGCATCGGCCACACGGGCAACATCTTTAACGGTGATGGGTACGCCGTTTTTGGTAACGATGGGGATATCGCCAAACTCATCCACCTTTTTCACCAGCGAGTTCATGGTGGTTACAAACATGGTATTGTTGATGCGCAGGTTACCCGATGGCGACATGGCGTTAAACTTGGCCAATGCCTCTACCACTTGGTCAGGTGTCAAATTATAACTGCGCAGTTTAGCCGGATCGGCACTCACCGTAATTGACCGCGAATTGGCACCAAACGGCGGCGGAGCCGACAAGCCCGGTACCGCAGAAAACATGGGCCTGATGCGAGTGGCCGCCATATCATAGATCTCCTTTAACGTACGATTAGGGGCTGATAATACCAACTGGCCCACCGGTAATGACGAAGCATCAAATCTAACTACCTGAGGTGGCAACGCACCGGGCGGGAAGAACTTCATGGCACGGTTTACCTGCAGAGCTACCTGTGCTTGCGCCTCGGCCATGTTAACATTCTCATAAAAACTCAGTTTGAGCATGGTTAAGCCCTGTATGTTTTTACTGGTAATGTTTTTAATACCGTTTACGTAAAGAAACTGATCCTGTAAACGGGTGGAGAAGAAGCCTTCCATCTGCTGCGGTGACATGCCGCCATACGATTCAATGACGTAGATGGTGGGCAGGTTAAGCTGCGGGAAGATATCAATGGGTATTTTGATGGCGCTAAGCACGGCAAAGATCAGCAAGCTGATGGTGATGACCACCGTTGTAACCGGCCGTTTTAGCGCTGATGTTACTATAGACATAATATTGTTTACTTTATGAGGTTTAAAACAGAACCAACCTGATTATCGGTCACCGCTTTCTGGAACAGCGAAGCAGCGTAGGCGTAGCGTGCCTGCACGGCGTCGGTCTCAGCGCGGTAAAGAATGTTCAGGGCCGCGTTCAGCTCAATAATATCTGTTAAGCCGTTCCGATACAGCGATAGTTTCTGACGGTAGCCTGCATTTGCAGCCTTCAATTGGCGCGGTATTTCCTGCAGGCGCAGCATGGCCGTATTCAATTGTGCATCGGCCTGACTGGCATTGGCAGCCAGCAATTGTTTTTGCTCTTGCAGTTTTTTCAGGCTGTAATCAGTCTGTACCTTTTGGGTGCGGAGTTTGAGGTGGCGTCTGCGCAGATCAAACAAATTGTAACTGATGCCTACGCCTACCAGGTAGTTATCACGGTCAAAACCCCAGCCGGATGATAGCGGGTTAAAATGATCGTTTGCATCCACACTTGAGCCTCGGCCCCAGGCAGCAGCCTCTAAGGAGATTTTGGGGTTATAGCTTTTCTTCACCATATCCTCGCGCTGCAGGCTACCATTGTAAAGCGATTGATAATAATTGATTAGCGGATGTCCGGCGGTATCAGTATTCATAATGGGCAGACTGTTGGCCTGCGCAATCAGACGGCGCTCAATTAAAGTATCGGCAACGATAGACTGATAAGGTAAGCCGCTTACGGTGGCCAGTTGTAACTGTAATTGTTTCAACTGATCGGCCAGTTCTAGGTAGTTAAGGCGAGATTTGGAAAGCTCGGCCTCGGCAATGCTGGTGTCAACCCCGGCGCGCACGCCGCTTTTGGCCAATGCGTATACCGAACGTTCAATCTCCTGGTTACGCTTAATATTAGCCGATTGGATATCCATCAGCTCTTGTAAACGCATCAGGGCCAGATAGTTATCAATGGTATAGGCTTGCAACGCAAATTTTGAACGCGCAAACTGTTTTTGCTCGGTAGTTACATCGGCCTCGGCCACACGGTTCTGAGCACCGTAAGCGCCAAAGTTGTATACTTCCCAATCCAACGCTGCTATGCCTACGTTGGCAGATACGGCGGTGGTATTATCATTAACACGCACACCACGCGAGTTGGATGGGATGATACCGAAACCAAAATACGGACCAGCAACGTTGTTATTGGTGCCAATATCGGCCTGGTAATTGAGTTTTAAATTAGGCAGCCAGTTATTGCGCACTTCTGCAGCCTGGCTTTGCCGCAGCAATATAGCGGCCGAGTCGGTTATTAGGGTAGGGGCATTGGTGTTTACCCGGTCCAGCAGCTGGCCCAGGGTTACCGGCGTTTGTGCATAAGCTGGCGTGCCGGTAATCAATATCAAAACCCCGTATAGGAATTTCTTAAAACCTGTCATAAAATTTTATAGGTAATCGAAAAAATCGGCCCAGATCATATTGAGCAGCAAAACAAGGCTGCGCAATATGCAGGTACCGGTAAATAAATGTTTATAGGGAGCATGCAGGCAAGAATTTGCCTGCGCCACAGTCATCAGATCCGTAGAGAACGGATAGTGAGATAAACAGGTTGCGGCGATTCATCGCGATGATCCAACAACGTAAACCAATGCGATTTGCGCAACTTCCAAACCTGTATAATGCAAAACAGCAAAATAACAGAGGCGCTAAGCCCCCTCAGAAAATCAGTTACAGAACGTTTATCGTTTGTTACCGATTTATAGGTGCGCTGTAACAGCCCTACACAGCCAGTTGTGTTATTAAGGTTTTCAGTCTTCCTTTTAAATAAAGAATTATGACTAACAACCGTTTTTACCGGCTGCGTTTTAGTTAGGCAGGGTAAATGAAAGATATGGCATACCGCTATAGTAAAGTAAAGGCAAGCCATCAGTAACGATAGCAAGGCCAGGTGTTCTTTCTCTTTTAAACGGCGGTTCATATCAATATACAAAGTAACAGCTAATTGAGGGAATTTTTCATGAAGTTTTGCAACAATTGTTTTGCAATGTACCACATCAGGCTATCGTTCTAGGAAATAATTTAAAAACCTGTGATAATATTATACAATTACTGGGTTATATCCTATAAAAATAAAATTATCAATTACGTATTATTGTCCCACCAATTATCTGATGTCCGCTTATCTCCATTATAGCGATAATGAACTGCTGCTCCTTTTAAAAGAAGGGGACGCACTTGCCTTTAATGAGATTTATTGCCGTAACTGGCAGCAACTTTACCAAACTGCTTACCGTCGTTTAAAAGATCGCGAGCTTTGCAAAGACGTGATACATGATGTATTTGCCGACCTGTGGAACAAATGTGCCGAGAAAGATATTGCCGATTTGCAGCCTTACCTGCACACGGCCGTTCGGTATAAAATTTATACTTTATTAGCAAAGGGCAGCGCGGCGCCACATTTTGTAGAACCGTTTGAAGACATGGCCGTATCACCGGTAACGGCAGACGGCTGGCTGGAAGCAACCGAACTGGAACGCCTGATTGGTCTTTGGCTGGATACCTTGCCTAAGAAGCGCCAGCAGATCTTTAAAATGCGTTACGAGGAAAATCTTTCTACCAAAGCCATTAGCGAACAGCTTAACATCTCTCAAAAAACGGTGCAGAACCAGCTACTCAACAGCTTTAGCGGTTTGCGCGGTTACCTGAGTCATTACCTCACCATCCTTATTATTCTGGGTTTCTTCAATAAATAGCAGTGTTTTCTTCCTCCAGAAAAAAAAAGTTAAAATTTTTTTGGGAGATTTTATTTTCTGCAAGACAAGGTTAATGAAGGCCCAAAGATCGCACCGGTCTATGGCCTTTTATAAACCGTACAATAAATAAGATTTAATAGTGCCTGGCTGATGTGTTATAGCACGGCTGTGTCTTGAAGTTTTTATTGAAAATATTAGCTAATAAAGCTGTCATGAAATCAAAGAACCCCGGCGTTAAACAATTGCAGCAACTGGCTGCAAAGGTACTGAGCGGAAAAGCTACGCCTGCCGAGAAAGCTTTTCTTGACAACTACTATGATGTTTTTGATCATCCGCACAATCAAACAGACGATTTGCCTGCCGGCGATGCACAACAACTGGCAGATGAAATTAAAGCCCGGGTTGACCATACCACCGGCAAACCTAGCGGCTTGTTAAGGCAAATGAAGTTTTACCCAATTGCTGCCAGCTTAACGCTTGTGTTTGTTATGGGCTTTTGGGCTGCTTATAAACATTTTACGGTAGCAAACTCTAAACAAAACCTGTCCGCCAGCGCACGCCCCATTGTGCCTGGCGGCAATAAAGCCACGTTAACCCTGGCCGATGGCCGCAAAATATCGCTGGGCGATCATTCCATCGCCGCGCTGAGCAAATTGCCGGGGGTAAAGATATCCACCACCAAAGATGGTCAACTCATATACCGTGTAATCAGCGTGGCCGGCGAGCCAGCCAATGGCAAACAACTGAATACGATGGAAACGCCACGCGGCGGCATCTACCAGATCTATCTGCCCGATGGTACGCACGTTTGGCTAAACTCGGCTACTAAACTTACTTATCCGGTGGCTTTTATTGGTCATGAGCGCAGGGTAGAGCTGAGCGGCGAAGCCTATTTTGAAGTAGCACACAACCCGGCCAAGCCGTTTAAGGTGATTAGCAAAGACCAGGAAATTGAAGTATTGGGCACCCATTTTAACGTTAACGCCTATGCTGATGAGCCGAATTTCAAAACCACACTGTTAAAGGGGAGTATTAAAATTACGGCCACCGCATCTGGCGCAGCCAAGATCATTAAGCCCGGGCAGCAAGCGGTATTGAGACAAACCGGCATACAGGTTCATAAAGCCGATACAGGTAACGCCATTGCCTGGGAAACTGGTACATTTTCTTTTGATAACGAGCCTATTACGAGTATAATGAAAAAGATATCAAGGTGGTATGATGTAGACATTGTTTATAACGACGATGTGAGCGACATACGCTTTGGTGGAACTGTTTCGCGTTTTGCTGACATAACCAAAGTGCTCAGCAAATTACAACTAACCAATACTGTACACTTTAAGATTGACGGAAGGAGAATCTTGGTGATGAAATAATTTTTACGCCCCGCAACATTTTGTTGAAAAAGGAAAGGGAGTGCTGCAACACCCCCAATCCTATGCCCTAAGTGGGCAATGTCAAGAAAAAAGTTAGTTACACAATTTACTTAACATTCAAATGTACACAGATAACCTTGTATTTCCATGCAGGCGCCGCGGCCTGCGTGTGTTGTTAAAACCCCTGATAATTATGAAATTGATCATAGCCTTTCTTATAGTGACTGTGTTTCAGGCATCGGCTATTTCAAAAGCGCAAAACGTAACCATTAAGGCCAATCCAGGCTCACTGGAGACTGTTTTTAATGCGATACATCAGCAAACCGGCTATAATTTTATTTACAACTCGGCTATGATTAAAAAATCTGCGCCTGTAAATATTGATGTAAATGCTAAGCCACTTAAAGAAACACTTGATCAGGTATTTGCCGATCAGCCACTGGGCTATGTTATTGAAGATCAAACCATCGTTGTAACCAAAAGAGCGGCTGCTGCCGGTCCGGTTACAGGTACCGTTACAGATGCTACCGGCGCAACATTGCCCGGCGTTACTGTAAAGGTAAAAGGCACTAACATTGTTACCAGTACTGACCTAAACGGTACGTTTCATGTTACGCTGCCTGTCGGCAATGAAACACTGGTGTTTAGTTTTGTGGGCTATAAAACGCAGGAAGTTCCTGCCAGTGGAAAAAGACAGTTCGCTGTTAAAATGCTGGAAGATATTGCTGGCTTGAACGAAGTGGTGGTAATTGGTTACGGTACGGTAAAGAAAAGTGATTTGACCGGTGCGGTATCAGTAGTAAAAGCAGCAGATATTGCGTTAGCACCGGTAAGTAATCCTATAGAAGCTTTGGAAGGCCGCGTGTCTGGTTTAGATATTCAGCGTTCAAGCGGTCAGGCTGGTTCTGCTCCAACTATTCAGCTTCGTGGCGTACGCTCTATTACCGCCAACGGCAACCCGATTTATATTATTGATGGCATACAAGGCGATATCACTGCTTTGAATCCTAATGATATTGAATCGATAAACGTTTTGAAAGACGCTTCATCTACTGCTATCTATGGTTCTGCGGGCGCCAATGGTGTTATTATCGTTACCACCAAAAAAGCAAAAGCGGGCAAATTACAGGCCGATGTAGATAGCTATTATGGTGTTAACGGTTTTGCCAAATACCCAAGCCCGCTTCAAGGCGACTCGTGGGTACAATACCTGAAAGATAAGTATTACGGTACAAATGGAAAGTATCCGGCAGATATCGCAACACTGGTATCGGCGCTGAGCTTAAATGCCGCTGCGCTCAATGCTATCAACAATAATCAGTATGTTGACTGGACCAAAGAAACGCTGAAGCAAGGTTCTCAACAAAATCACCATATATCTTTACGCGGTGGTACTGAAAAAACTCAGGGTTATTTTTCATTAGGTTATATTGATGAAAAAGGCATCTATAAAGGTGATGATGCAAAATCATATAATACCCGTTCGGGCATAGATCTGCAGTTTGGTAAGATCCTTAAAGCAGGTATCCAAAACACGGTTAACTGGAGAGATAACAACACCAATAACAGCCGTGTTAACAAAGCATTTGGTATTTTGCCAATCGGTACCCCATACAACGCAGATGGTTCTGTAAATCTTTATCCAATTGGCGATGGTGTTACCGTTAGCCCTATTGCCAACTATGCCGATGGTGTTTATGTAAATAATATCAAAACACTGAGTGCAATGCTTAATCCCTATCTGGAGATTGACCCTATTCATAACCTGACTATTCGCTCAAATATGTCGGTGATGTTAGGTTACCAGCGTAATGGCTTGTTTGACAATCAAAACTCCTACAACAGCGCCTCTACTTCGGCTACTTATAAAGAGGCTACCTACAGCACCAATTTTGCCTATGGATATCTGTGGGAAAATATTATCAATTATAATTTTGCCATTAATACAGATCATCAGTTCACTGTAACGGGTATTACCTCCCTTGGCGATAATAAAACTGAAACATCCAGCATTTATGCGCAAGGTTTAGATTATGACAACTATCTTTATTATAACCAAGGCGCCGCAACCATAAAAAATACGGTATCCACCAGCTATAAAGGAACGGATAAAGCTTCATTTGCAGGCCGTGTCAATTATAGCTATAAAGGTAAATACCTGTTAACTGTTACCGACCGTTATGACGGTGCTTCGCAATTAGTACATAAATGGTCAAACTTCCCGTCATTTGCTGCCGGCTGGCGCATCAGCGATGAGGATTTCATGAAAACCACTAAATCATGGTTAAGTAACCTGAAACTGCGCGGCGGCTATGGTGTAACCGGTAACGCTAACATCTCGCCTTATGTAAGTACTACTAACGTAGTATCAAACAGCGGTGCTACTCCTATCACTTTGGGAGGTAATGCCAGTGCATCGCTTCCAATTTATATTCCAGGTGTAAACGTAGCCAACCCAGATTTAACCTGGGAAAAAACATATAACACCAACTTAGGTGTGGATGTTGGGTTACTCAATGATCGTATCAATGTTACTGCCGAGGCCTACTATAGCCATACAGATGGTTTGTTATATAACCTGCCTTTGCCATCAACTTTAGGCGGTCTTGATGCAAAAGATCCATATTTAAAGTTATCTAACATCGGTAACTCAGTAAACCGCGGCTTTGAGCTTACTATTGATGCAAAAGTAATCTCAACCAAAGACTTTACCTGGAACTCAACACTTACTTATACCATTGACCGTGAAAAGCTGACGGCCATTAATCTGGGTAACTCGGTTGCCGCCAGTCAATACATTACCGCTAATTTATTCATCGGTCAGCCTATTATTCCTACTTCTTCTTCTGGCTCACCTGGTCCAACCTTGTTTAACTACAAAAAGATAGGTATCTGGCAAACAAATGAAGCGGCAACAGCTGCATTGTATGGTGCAAAGCCAGGTGATATTAAACTGGCAACTGTGCCAATCATCACCAATGGTGTTTCTGACAACGGTGTGCATCCTTACAGTGCTAATGACCGTATGCTAAACGGCCATGTTAACCCTAACTGGTTTGGCGGCTGGCAAAATACGTTTACTTACAAAAACTTCGACCTGACTGTTTATATCAATGCACGCTGGGGTAACACCCTTAACAACGCGCAGTTGTTGGGTTACTTTAACTCAATTGCAGAGCCGGCTTATTATAATTATTGGACGCCTGCTAATCCTAGTAATGATTTCCCGCAGCCAACCATTTTGAACAGCGCTACGCTAAACACCTACCTGCCTTCACTTAGCTATGTTGATGGGTCTTACATAAAAATCAAAAACTTAACACTGGGTTACACCCTGCCAAAAAGCATCAGTCAAAAGGCTGCAATCAGCAGAGTGCGTTTCTATGCAACAGCTTACAATCCGTTTATCTATGCTAAAAGCCCGTTGTTGAGAAATGTCGATCCTGAAACCGGTGGCTCAGACTCGTTCCCGCTGTATAAGCAATTAGTTTTTGGTATGAACTTAAGTTTCTAAATGATTAAAGTGTTTAAAATGAAAAACTCACATAAATATTTAATAAAGGTTGGCTTGGTGTTGTCTTGCTGTTTAATAGGCACTTCATGCAAAAAACAACTAGAAGAATATAACCCCAGTGCGCTTACAACCGATGTAGCTTATGGTAATAAAACCGGCTATGAGGGCTTGATTAACTCTTGTTATACAGATATGTACTATTTCTATGGCAAGGTAGATTTTATAGGCCCGTCTGAAATGGGCACAGACCTATGGACAACCTATAGCGGTCAGGACAGTGGTTTAACTAATTATGACAAAACGCTGATTACCACCTACGGTACCTTAAAAACTATATGGGGGGGCTGGTATTCATGTATAAATCTTTGTAATACGGCTATTTATTACTCTAAAACCGTTCAGGGCTATGCCACTCCGGCAGATGTTAATGCCAAAGTAGCCGAGGCTTATTTTATGCGCGCCTGGGCTTATTTTGGCTTGGTAGAGCAGTTTGGAGGGGTTGTATTAACCACTACGCCAACAGTAGTGGGTGGAATTAACCTTGCACCAACCCGCAGCAGCGAAACCGCCTTTTACGATCAGATCATCTCTGACTTACAGTTTGCTTGTGCTAACCTGCCGCTTTCGCAAACTGCACGTGGACGCGTAGCCAGAAAAGCAGCTTATGCTTT
>Ga0153918_1000369_pt1 | contig 23162 bp, 22 predicted proteins | sample TSFL002MetaG_FD_104687 | JGI IMG/M metagenome (GOLD analysis project Ga0153918, IMG submission 104687) | Attine ant fungus gardens microbial communities from Florida, USA - TSFL002 MetaG | ecosystem: Host-associated > Fungi > Mycelium > Unclassified | place: USA: Florida, Paynes Creek Historic... | reverse complement strand
CACCACCGTTTGCTTACCCTTTTTAAAAAACCTGGCCCGGGTGCTGATGCAATATGAGCAATCGCGGGTTAAGGAGCATCCGGCAAATCTTAAACGTTATCAGTTTAAGTATTAAAGTGTCATTTAAACGATATTTAAATATTATTAAAAGTCATTTCTTGACGGCATTTTTTAGGGCTTGATGATATTCATCCAGAGCTTGATCCAGCGGCTCTCCTTTTTCATGAATACAGTTGCAAAAGGCGCGACAAGCGTCTGGACTCTTACTGTTACCACAATGGTGCTCACAATCCGTTAGGGTATTATAAGGCTTCATATCAAAGCCAAAACCAACCAGCAACACAACCGCAATAACGGCACCTGTTATACCGGCAAAAAAACGAACCGGAAATTTCCGGTCTGTTATTTCATACCTGGGCGCCTGCCTGTGGTTAAATGGTATAATTAGTTTCAGCCGGTCATAATCCCAACAGATGAGATACAAAACAGCCAGCACCATCAATGGCGAAGTAAGCAGCGAACCATCAAACCGTACAGCTAGTGAGAGGATACAAATATTTAAAATGATAGGAAAATACAACAACGCCCCCAACGTGGCCGTGCGTGGTACAAGCAGCAAAATGGCCGCCGTAACCTGCGCTATACCAATAAAAGTATAATAATAGCCCGTTAGATGAAGTGCCTCCAGGTAGTGCCCCATCGGATGATTGACAGACAGGTTGGTAAACCGCTCGCCCATAATTTTCACAAAGCCCGATGGTATAAAACCCGCCGCCAGCGCAATGCGACAAAAAACGGTAAAGCGACGCATCCACAGGTTACCCCTAACCTGCGCGTGCCATTGATCAAGTTTAGTTTGAATAGTCATATTTAAACAAATTAGAAAGTACTTTGAAATACAAAGTTATTATTTTAAGCCTTACTTCCAAATCCGCAAAACTTTTACTTAAATTGATGAGGTAAACCAAGATTAATCTGTGAGCTTAATTTAGAACTTTTTTAACCTTTACTTTTAAAAAGTATTTTATACATTCGTTATAAATACTATGCATGCATAACAAATGATCGGGCAAGTAATTTTTATACTGATACTGGCGGTGGCCATTTGGCTGTTCAGCAAAAATGTAAGTAAGATCCGTCGAAACATCCGGCTGGGCCGGCCGGTAAATCGGTCTGACAATCCTGCCCTGCGCTGGAAAACCATGGCTAAAGTAGCACTGGGTCAAAGCAAAATGGGTAAACGCCCGGTAGCGGCGTTGCTACACTTGTTTATTTATGTAGGCTTCGTAATCATCAATATTGAAGTGCTGGAGATTTTGATTGATGGCATTTTCGGCTCACATCGTATTTTCTCTAAACCATTAGGTAGTCTGTATGGCTTACTGATTGGCAGCTTCGAGATACTGGCATTACTGGTACTGGTTGCCTGCGTATCTTTCCTTGCCCGACGCAATGTATTGCGCCTGAAACGTTTTACCGGTGTGGAGATGAAAAGCTGGCCGCGCAGCGATGCCAATTACATCCTTTGCATTGAAATTTTGCTGATGACGGCCTTCCTTACAATGAATGCCGCCGATTATAAGCTGCAGTTACAACACGTTGACCATTATGTTAAAACGGGCAGTTTTCCCATAAGTTCATTTATTGCTCCGTTACTGCCTGACAACACGCATGCGCTGGAAGACCTGGAACGCGGTTGCTGGTGGTTCCACATTATGGGCATACTGGCATTTTTAAACTACCTGCCCTACTCTAAGCATTTTCACATCTTGCTGGCCTTCCCCAATACTTATTATTCAAACCTGAACCCTAAAGGACAGTTCAGCAATATGGCATCAGTTACTAATGAGGTAAAGGCCATGCTCGATCCATCCTTTAAGCCCGAGCCTGCTGAGGTTGCCCGTTTTGGTGCCAAAGATGTAACCGACCTGACCTGGAAAAACCTGATGGAAGCCTATACCTGCACCGAATGCGGCAGATGCACATCGGTTTGTCCTGCTAACCAAACAGGCAAGTTACTATCGCCTCGCAAGATCATGATGGATACCCGCGACCGCATTACCGAAGTGGGACTTAATATTGATAAACACGGCAAGGACCATAACGACGATAAAACGCTGTTGGATAACTACATCACCCGCGAAGAGTTGTGGGCCTGTACCACTTGCAATGCCTGTGTGGAAGCCTGCCCGGTAAACATCAACCCACTGGAGATTATTACCGAGATGCGCCGCTACGTGGTGATGGAAGAATCGCAAGCGCCGGCCAGCCTGAACAACATGTTTGGCAACGTTGAAAACAACGGCGCGCCATGGAAGTACAGCCAGGCTGACCGGTTGAATTGGGCTAACCCCTCCTAACCTCTCCAAAAGGGGAGGAACTTTAAAACGAAGTTCAATTATGGAAATTGAAAACAAACCCGAAATGCCAACGGTACCCACCATGGCCCAAATGGCTGCTGAAGGCAAAATGCCGGAAATACTGTTCTGGGTGGGCTGTGCTGGTAGTTTTGACGAGCGCGCACAGCGCATAACCCGCGATATCTGCAAAATATTGCACCATGCCGGCATCAGCTATGCAGTGCTAGGGACTGAAGAAAGCTGCACCGGCGACCCGGCCAAGCGTGCCGGCAACGAGTTTCTGTTCCAGATGCAGGCCATGATGAATATCCAGGTACTGGATGGCTATGGTATTAAAAAGATTGTTACCGCTTGTCCGCATTGTTTTAATACTATTAAAAACGAATATCCCGGTCTTGGCGGCAATTACGAGGTGATCCATCATACACAATTGATCCAGCAACTGATAGACGAAGGCAAACTGAAAGCTGAGGGCGGCGAGAGCTTTAAAGGCCGACGAATTACCTATCATGATCCTTGCTATCTCGGTCGCGGCAACAACGTTTACGAGGCGCCCCGCAAAGCTCTGGAAACTTTGGACGCCGACCTGGTAGAACTAAAACGTTGCAAAAGTAATGGATTATGCTGCGGCGCCGGCGGCGGACAGATGTTCAAAGAACCCGAACCTGGTAAAAAAGACGTAAACATGGAACGTATGGACGACATACTGGAAAGCAAGGCCCAGGTTGTTGCCGCAGCTTGCCCCTTCTGCATGACCATGCTGAGCGATGCCGTTAAACATTCAGACAAAGAACAGGGAATAAAAGTATTGGATGTAGCAGAAATTGTGGCCCGGGCAAACGGGCTGTAATTGATCTAGCGGGCTTCTGCAGCCTCTTTTAAACTCAGCAATGCATTACGCAGACTATCTACCTGTTCAACATCCATATCTTTTACAGGGATATTGAGTTGGGTAGCCATAGAATCTACGTTCCCCTGCCTATCATTATAGGTTTGCACAATAATATCATCGGCCTTGGTTTTGATAATGAGTGTACCTGATGTGGGCGAGCCCGAATAATCCAGATCATCAAAGCTGTGCATTTTCATAGAAAAATACTCCTGCTTGCCGGTTTGATAGGTTTTGCGCAGGCGAAAGAAATAATCGTCGGTAAATGTCAGATCCAGTTTTTTAAGTTTAGTATCTGCCGATTGATCGTAATAATGGTTAAGGCAGTGGTTGCTCCACCCCAGCAATTGGGCAACATCGGGCGCAGCCTTAAAACCGCACAAAACGGCGGTAGCAACGGTCAGCAAAACAAATGGTTTACAGGGGTTTGACAAAAACAGCCTTCTCATAACATCACAACGCTTTACGAAGATAATTATTTGCTCTATTTTTGTATCATGCAATTTTCTGAAAATTCAAGAGTGTGGATCTACCAGGCAGACAGGCAGCTGAATGAAGACGAAACCCAGCGCATCCAGGCACAGTTAGATGCTTTTGCTGCTAATTGGACCGCCCACAACAACGCGCTGAAAGCCAAGGCCGAAGTGCGCTATAACCGTTTCCTGATACTGATCGTAGACGAAAGCCAGGCGGGTGCCAGTGGTTGTTCTATAGATAAATCTGTACACGTTATGAAAGATATTGAACAGGAGTTTAACATCAACCTGTTCGATCGTTTTAACCTGGCTTACCGCGACGGCGAAGAAATACTTTCTGCCCCGCGCGCCCAGTTTGAAGAGCTGATTAAACAACAAAACATCAACGCCCATACCACCGTATTCAATAACACCATCCAAACCCTGGCAGACTTGCACACCAAATGGGAAGTGCCATTTAAAGACAGCTGGCATCAGCAACTGTTTGGCAGCTTGCTGAATAATTAATATCACTGAAATTCTCCTCAACGTCATTGCGAGGAACGAAGCAATCTCTGTACTTAGCATATTCAACATGTATCCGCAGAGATTGCTTCGTTCCTCGCAATGACGCGTTGATCACTTTGCAAATACTTAACATCAAAATGCCCAATATTAAGCAATTACGTTGAATCCCAAATTCAACCACAAAACTTAACACAACCTTAACCACCGCTTACCCATAACCTAAAACCTCTACCCCAATTTTGCATTGTGAAAACCAGACAACTCACAACGCGATAACATGGGAAAGTACAGGCAATACTTACTCTCCGTTTTGCTTTGCCTGGTCTTCGTTTCTCCTGTCCGCGCCTTTTCTATCCTTGCGCATGAGGCCATTATTGATGCAGGCTGGCAGGATCATATCAAACCACTCTTACTGAAAAAATATCCGCAATCAACAGAGAATGATCTGCAGGTGGCGCAATCTTATGCCTATGGAGGATCGTTGGTGGCAGATATGGGTTATATTCCTGGTGGCAGTCCGTACTTTACCAACCTGCTGCACTATGTGCGCAGCGGCGACATGGTGATGGCACTACTAAACGAAGCACATGATCTGAATGAATACGCCTTTGCAATAGGTGCCCTCTCGCACTACGTAGCCGACAAATATGGCCATGCGCTGGCTACCAATCCATCCGTAGCCATACGCTACCCAAAACTAAAAAAGAAATTTGGTGACGTAGTGACTTATGATAACGACCATAGCTCACACAGCTGCATGGAGTTTGCTTATGATGTGATCCAAACCGTGAAGGGCAATTATGCCAGCACCGCCTACCATAACTTCATCGGTTTTAATATTGCCACCCCGGTATTAAGACGGGCCTTCCAAAAAATTTACGGGCAGCAGTTAAACGATGTTTTCCCGAAGTTCGATTCTGCCATTAATACCTTCCGCTGGGGTGTACGCAGCCTATTCCCTGAACTAGCTCGTACCGCCTGGCGAAGCGATGAAGAAGGCATCCGTCAAAGCAGAGAGCACATTAACCGCGAAACATTCTGTTACCAGATGCCACGCAAAGCTTTTGACAAGCAATATGGCAAAGAGTACACACATGTGGGCATCGGTGCCAAATCACTGGCCATGTTTATTGAGGCGATGCCAAAGATTGGTCCATTTAAAAAGTTACAATTTAGATATCCGGGAGTAAAATGCGAGGAGCTGTACCTGAAAAGTATGGACAGCATCCTGATCAACTATGCTTCGCTGATGCAGAGGGCCGACAACAATAACCTGAAACTGCCAAACATCAACTTTGATACCGGTAACCGCTCTGCCTTTAAAGAGTATGCGCTGGCCGACAAATCATACAGCGAATGGATTGATCGTTTAAAGAAAGCAAATCAAAACCTACCAGATGACGCTATCCGCAGCAACATCATGGCTTTCTATAAAAATACGGGGAATAAAAACAACATCAGTCCCTACCTGATAGCCCAGGCCAAAGAATAACTACTTACTGAATAGCACCAGGATGGTTCTGAAAGTGCCACACCTTGGCCTCAAACATCTGGGCAATTTTGGCGGCCCGCCATTTGGCTTCGTCGGCCTTGTCGCCGGTAAACAACTCATCAACTGTGGCGTAGAACAAGTTCACCCAGCGTTCAAAGTGCTCGTGCGCAACAGGTAAGGTAGCATGTGGAGGAAACGGCCTGCCGCTGTAGGTATGCTCGCCCAGTAAAGTTGTTTGCCAAAACTGGTACATCTTTTCTAAATGCATGGGCCAGCGGTCTTCAATCCGGGCCTCAAAGATGGGGCCCAGCAGTTCATCAGCACGCACCTTACTGTAAAAAGTATTTACCAGCAGTTTGATATCATCTAACGTGAGAATTTGCTTTGGTGCGTCCATACGGCAAAGTTAAATAAAGAGTTTTGACCGATGAGTAATGCATCGGTCAAAAACCAATATCATTAAATTATAACGTGGGTTGTAACTTAACTGTTTGCCCATGCGTCATAACAGCATGAAAAACAAAACAACAGCCGTCCTCTCCCTCAGCCTGCTATTAATCATGTGCAGCATCATAGTTTCGGCTCAAACAAAGCCGGCGGCAGAAAAGCGCTTTACACCTAAACCGTACAAGCCAAACAATATTCAATTGTACAACACCATTGCCCGGTTAGATAGTGTTTATTTCAATGCTTACAACACCAGTAAAGAAAAGGTCATTGATTCACTCACTTCTGAAGACCTGGAGTTTTACCATGACCGCGCGGGCCTTTCCACCTCAAAAGCAGACAATTTGGCCTCGCTCAGAAAATATATTTTTGGAAAAGTTACACGCACGCTAACACCCGGCAGCCTGGAGGTATATGAAATCCCTAATTATGGCGCCGTAGAGTTTGGCTATCACAGTTTCCATAATATTGCCGAGCCGGGCGAGAGTCAACCCAGTAAGTTTGTAGTTATTTGGCAGAAAAAAGGCGAGCAGTGGCAGCTAACGAGGGTGATCAGTTTGCACTGATTAAAACAATTCGGTTCGAGCGAAAACGTGGGAATACCTAAATCGTCCAAAATTTCTCGTCGCGCCAACGCTCCTTACCAACCCTCCGCTCGCTTGAAATGACATCGTTTTTTAAATCAAATATTATCCAACTTAAAAATCCAGCGGCCCTAACCTGCGCATATTCTTCTTAATAAAGTATTGCTTATGAATCACCCGCGCATTAGGGTTAACAGGCGACCACTTACGTGGATCCGGAAATATCGAAGCAATAGCTGCCGACTGGCTGCGGGTAAGCTTAGAGGCAGGCTTATGGTAATAATATTGCGAGGCAGCTTCTATACCGTAAATCCCATCCCCCATTTCAATCACATTCAGGTACACCTCCATAATCCGTTTCTTGCTCCAGCAAACCTCAATGAGCATAGTAAAATAGGCCTCGAAACCTTTACGGATGTACGAGCGCCCTTCCCACAAGAAAACGTTTTTAGCCGTTTGTTGTGATATGGTGCTGCCGCCAGATAGTTTCTTGCCTTTGGCGTTCTTCTCAAAAGCACGTTCCATAGCTTTAAAATCAAAGCCATAATGATCCAGGAACCGGGCATCTTCAGCAGCTACGGCGGCCCGCTTCATGTTCTCTGAAATTGAGTCGATATCCACCCATTGCTTATCAATCTTCCACGGCTTACCCTCCGCTTTCTGTTCAAATCCTCTGCTAATCATCAGCCACGTTACCGGCGGATTGACAAACTTATACAACAACACCCAACAAATGGTGATGCCAAAAAACAAAACAAAAGCCAAACGGATAATGCGCCAGATGAGGCGACCGATGCCAGTCCCGCCGCGGCGGAAGTTCTTTTTCATGGTGCGAAAATAAGTATCTGAACCAGGATTTTTAAGATTTTATAGATTTACAGGATATTAAAACCTAATCTCTGATTAACCGATCTCTAATCATTTCGCCGAAGGTACCACCTCAAACGCCTGCACCCGATTGCCATTAAACGTTGGTACATAAACAATATGCTTTTGTGGATCATAACCAATATCGGCGGTATTAAGTTTACCACCGTGAATATCTAACAGCGTTTCTACTTTACCCGCTGCCGTTACATAAAATATATAACCGTTCCAACATGTGGCCAGCCAATTTCCGTTGCCTATCGGCTCCAGTCCATCGCCACCACAAGGCAGGGTGGCAATAGTGGTGCGTTTCCCACTGGCATCTACCTTAATTAAATCGGGATTAACCAACGCATACAAATCAGTGCCAATGGCTTTAAGGCCATTGGCGCCTTTCGCGTTATCTAAAAATACAGATACCTGGCCGTTCTGCAGTTTATAGACCACGTTTACACGGGTATCTGATATATAAACCGTTCCCTTATCATCCACCGTAATATCATTCAGAAACTTAGATCCCGGTACCGGGATTTTCTTAATTACTTTACCCGTAGTAATATCGGCCTCCACAACGTCCGTCAGATCGGCAATATAAATCGTATTGCCAAAGCGGCCCAAACCTTTCGGCGCGTTCAGTCCTGTCACAAAATCCAAATTGATGATCTTACCGTTCAGTCCCAAAATTGCTACGCCGCCTTTTCCATCTTTGGTGCTGCCGTCACCATCAATTTCAGATACGTAAAGTATCTTCTTCTTAAAATCAGGCAAAACAGATTCAGGCGTACGTACCACGGTATCAGTTTCCCAGAGTTTTTTCAATTCATGTTGCTGGGCGCCGGCTGTTAAGGTAAACAAGATCAAAAAGGCAGGTAGTAATTGCTTCATTTTTATATATGGTTTTAACTGCTTATACATTTTGTAGCCGTTAAGGTACTATGCTAAGTTGCAGTTTTTCTATCCCTCCATCAAGCATTATTAAAAACGCGTTGAAAACAAAAAAGGTGACTGGAACATTCCAATCACCTTTTTATATTTTCTAAATCCGAAATCGAAATTCCGAACTCAAAAATGAGTGTCAATTACTCGGCAACCACTTCAAAAGGTACCTGTACTTTAACCTCTTTGTGCAGGTTAAGGTTAGCAGTGTACTCGCCCAGGAATTTAGGCTCCTGATCAAAAGTGATGCGACGACGGTCAACCTCAAAACCTTGTTTTTTCAGGGCATCAGCAACCTGGATAGTGTTGATGGCACCAAAGATTTTACCAGTTTCGCCAGCTTTAGCGCCGATGGTCAGTTTTACACCTTCCAATTTAGCAGCTACAGCGTCAGCATCTTTGCGGATTTTCTCTTGTTTAAACGCAGCTTGTTTCAGGTTTTCAGCTAATACTTTGCGTGCGCTTTCAGTAGCCAGCTGAGCAAAACCCTGAGGGATCAGGAAATTACGACCGTAACCAGCTTTTACTTTTACGATATCATCCTTCTCGCCGAGGTTTTTAATATCTTGTTTTAAAATAACTTCCATTGTTTAACCTCCTGCTTATTTTAATGAATCTGTAACATAAGGTAATAAACCAATGTGACGGGCACGTTTAACAGCCTGGGCCACTTTACGCTGAAACTTCAGTGAAGTACCAGTTAAACGACGAGGTAATACTTTACCCTGATCGTTAACAAATTTCAAAAGGAAGTTTGCGTCTTTGTAATCGATATACTTGATACCGTTCTTTTTGAAACGGCAGTATTTTTTACGGTTATCGTCCACCTTTGGGGCAGTAACGTATTGAATTTGATCGTTTGCCATTTCTTAAGCCTCCTCTGTAGTTTTAGCAGGTTTTTTATTAAATGCACCGCTACGTTTTTTCTCGTTGTAAGCAACGGCATGTTTGTCCAAAGCAATGGTCAGGAAACGTACAACGCGCTCATCACGCTTTAACTCGACTTCCAGTTTGCTGATCAATTCACCCGGAGCCTTGTATTCAGTTAGGTGATAGTATCCAGTGCTTTTTTTCTGAATTGGATACGCTAATTTTCTCAGACCCCAATTATCCTCCTGGATAATTTCGGCTCCGTTATCTGTAAGGATCTTGCTGAATTTGGCGTTAACCTCTTTCGCAGCCTCTTCTGATAACAACGGGGTCAAGATTACTACTGTTTCGTACTGTTGCATTATTGCTATTGTTTTTAAATTATCCCGCACTAAACGGGGCTGCAAATGTAGGCATATTTTCTAAATATACAAATAGTTTTGAGCCGGTATTTTAAGGCAAATTTCTGCATTTGATATAGCAGCTTTCGCTTTCTTAGCTGGCGCATTAATTAAACGGCAATACTACAACTGTTTATCAGAACGAAACACTGATTGGCGTTGGGTTCCAACCCGGATCTACTGTAATATTCGCTCCGCTTCCCCCGGTACCGTTATTACCAAACAGGCTTCCCTTTAAAACCGTTATTTGATTATAAGCTAACGTAACATGAGTTCTAACACTCGCCAGTGTGTGCATTGATGCATCTTGGGCAGTTATGGTAACTGGAATTGGTGATGTTTGGATAAAGTAAAGTCCTGCCGCTATAGTAAAATTTGTAACACCAATCTGGCTTGGCGCTATAGTAACAAGCCTGTCTAAGCCGCTTACAGGGTCACCAGGACCAGGCACAGCGGCTTGATTTGCTACTGAAAATTGCGATTGTATGGAATCTGCCTGCACGGTGATTGTGCTGACATTTGCCGGTATTGGATCTGTTAACACGATTTGTAATTGCCCCACTTTTCTATCCAGTACAACCGCCGTATTCAAATCAGTAGTATTTACAGTTAGCGATAGCTTTTTTTCATAAAGCTGGCCTGAAGAATTCGGGTCTCTGGCAAGCATACAATTCTTTAAAGTATCAATATTATACAGTGGATAGATTGAAGATGGCGGCAGAGCGAGCAGATTTTCCAGCTCAACAAATACTACTGTGTAGTTACCACTGGCAAGGCTATCGGCAAAACTACCAAAGTCCGCATCGGTGTTAAGTTGACGGCGCGCTTGCACCAGGCTACCACTTTGGCTGTAAATGAGCTGCAACAGCGCCGTTACAGGCTGCGGAATACTGCCGGCATTGACATGCAGGCCATTACTTAAGGTTTGATAACTTTGCGTAAAGCCCGTTACGGTAAAACCTACTTTGTGCAAAGCTTTATCTCCATTGGGCTCTGGCTTAAAGGCTTGGTTTTTTTTACAAGAAACTGCAACAAGTACAAAAAATACAAAAAGGTAAATAGGTATATTTTTCATGGCGTTAGGATGCGAAAATGTTCAAATTAATAGTATTAGAAATTCACAGTCATTGTGCTGCCCCAGTTAACAGGAGTGCTGACGGCCGACTGGTTGACGCTTCCGAACAGATTGCCTGAAAGGACGGTCTTGGTGTTTATTTTGAAGGTAACATTCGCAATTGTCTTTGTTTCGATCACATTAGACTGCGCATCAAAACAAGTTAGCGTTACTGTATGCGTACCCAACGTATTAAGTACAATATGGTCCATCATAAAGCTGGTAGTTCCAACGGCACTTGCAGGAATTTTAACTATTGTAGATACGGTTGCCGTTGAAATTGAAGGGTCAATAACACCCGGCTGACCAGTTGCATAAGAAACATAGATATTTGAAGGAATAGGCTGCCCCTTTAATAGATCAAATGCCAAATACTCATTGTCAAAACTATAGGTAAAATGATCTGCGTTTGCCGGCAGTGCATCATTAATCTTAATTTCAAGCTCTGCATTTATTCGTTTCAGACTGATAGCCTGATTTACAGGCGCGCTGGCAACAGTAATGGATGTATCCTTATAAAATGTATCATAAAAAGGGCCTATAGGCGTATTATCTTGCAGATAGGCACAATAAGTATAATTTGTGGAGGGTGTAGCAACGGATTTTTGAAACATATTTGCCTGACCTGCCGCAATAATTACCCTATAGTTGCCAGGAGGAAGCAAATCATTAATCGTTCCGAAATTTTTATCAGTTGCTTGTTGTGTTAACTGACGAATCTGATTTCCACGAGCATCAAAAATATTATAAACAAGCACCGAAAACTGGCTGGCCAATGAGCTTCCTCCGGTATCATTAATCTGTAGTGTGCCCGGGCTGTTTTCTGATTTTAATGAATTTCCGCCAGAAATAGAAAAACTCACCTTGTAAGTTAGTGAAACTGGCTCGTTACCAGCCTTATCTAACTTTTTGCACGAGAAAGTCAATAGAGATAAGGCCAACAATGTTAGAATAGGTAGATTTTTTTTCATTGTAATAATGTTTAGATGTAGGGTGCTCAAATATAAAAAGAAGAGCTGTAAATCAATCATATTTAAGCAATTACAACATAAAGGTTACAGCTTGTTTTCATTAAAGTATCATTGAGCTAAAAAATTAGTCAACACCTGCGCTATCAGGCAGCGCAGGATATTTTTCAACTAATATTAGTCACCGTTATGTGAGCATCAGTAATTTCTTCCCTTAACATTAACTACGCACAATAAATATATATTTGCCGGCAAACCGTCATTATTTAACATTAAACCAACGACAGTTTATACGGCCAAATAACCTTTCAAAACCCGGTACATTGGCGTTTAGCCCAAACAAAAAATTTGCGTTTGGCTTTCTTTATTTATTAGTTTGCAAAAAAATAGAACGTTAATGGCCAAAAATCTACTAATTGTCGAGTCGCCTGCCAAGGCTAAAACCATAGAGGGATACCTCGGGAAGGATTTCACCGTAAAATCAAGTTACGGCCACATCCGTGACCTGGTAAAGAGCGACGATGCCATTAACGTAGCCAACAATTTTGAGCAGAAGTACGAGATACCGGCCGACAAAAAACAGCTGGTAACAGAACTGAAGAAACTAGCAAAGGAGGCCGAAACGGTTTGGCTCGCATCCGATGAGGACCGGGAGGGTGAAGCGATCTCCTGGCACCTTTATGAAACCCTTGGCCTTAAAGATGCATCAACCAAACGCATCGTTTTTCATGAAATTACCAAGCCTGCTATATTAAAAGCTATAGAAAGCCCGCGCAAAATAGATTTCAACCTGGTTAACGCCCAGCAGGCGCGTCGTGTGCTTGACAGATTGGTGGGCTTTGAGCTTTCGCCGGTATTATGGAAAAAAGTTAAACCATCGCTCTCAGCAGGTCGTGTGCAGTCTGTTGCGGTGCGCCTGATTGTAGAGCGCGAGCGAGAGATTAATAAATTCAAGCCTGAAGCAGCATTCCGCATCGTAGCTATTTTTGGCAAGGGCAAAGAAGCATTTAAAGCTGAACTACCTGAGCGCTACAGCAAACAAGAAGACGCCGAGAAATTTCTGAGCGATTGTATCAATGCAGTGTTCAAAGTAAACTCGCTGGAAACCAAGCCGGCCAAACGCTCACCAGCAGCACCGTTTACCACCTCTACCCTACAGCAGGAGGCTAGCCGTAAACTGGGCTTCTCGGTATCGCGCACCATGTCTGTTGCACAAAAGCTGTACGAGAGCGGTAAGATCACCTACATGCGTACCGACTCGGTAAACCTGTCTGACCTGGCCCTCAACGCCGCGCGCGATCAGATAAACCGTGCTTATGGCGAAAAATACCATCAGCTGAGGAAATACAAAACCAAATCGGCCAGTGCACAGGAAGCGCACGAGGCCATCCGCCCAACATATTTTGATGTTCATACCATTGATGATGGCGACTCATCAGAGAAACGCCTGTATGAACTGATTTGGAAACGTGCTATTGCCTCACAAATGAGCGAAGCACTGTTTGAAAAAACCACTGCCAAAATTGGCATCTCTACCCGTGGTGAAGAGCTGGTTGCCAACGGCGAGGTATTGAAGTTTGATGGCTTTTTGAAAGTTTACCTTGAATCGCACGATGACGAGGACGATAACCAGCAAGACGGTGATAATGCTATGCTGCCACCATTAGCTCAAGGCCAAGCCTTAAGCCTTACCGAGATGACCGCCACCGAGCGTTACTCCCGCCCACCGGCACGTTATACTGAGGCCAGCCTGGTAAAGAAACTTGAAGAATTGGGTATCGGCCGCCCGTCTACCTACGCGCCAACTATTTCTACTATCCAAAATCGTGGTTACGTAGTAAAAGAAGACCGCGATGGCCGTCAGCGCAATTATAAAGTACTGACGCTGAAAGCCGGAGAGATTAAAAAAGAAGAATTGACAGAGAACACCGGCGCCGAGCGCGGCAAAATGTTCCCGACAGATATTGGCGCCGTGGTGAACGATTTTCTGGTGCAATACTTTAATGGTATTGTTGATTTTCACTTCACAGCAGGCGTAGAAAAAGAATTTGACGAGATTGCTCAGGGCATGAAGGATTGGACCGATATGATCCGCAAATTCTATCAGCCTTTTCACCAGGAAGTAGAAAACACCATTAAAACGGCCGACAAAGCCACCGGCGAGCGTGAACTGGGCGTCCACCCCGAGAGCGGCAAAAAAATGTCGGTGCGTATTGGTCGCTACGGCCCGTTTGTACAAATTGGCGAAACCGAAACCGAGGGCGGCGAAAAACCATTATACGCCAGCCTTCGTGCCGGTCAGATGATTGAAACCATCACGCTGGAAGAAGCCTTGGAGCTATTCAAGCTACCTAAGAAAGTAGGCTTCTTTGAAGACAAGGAAATGACCGTAGCCATCGGCAAATTCGGCCCGTACATCAGGCATAACAGCGCCTTTTATTCGCTGCCGAAAGAGATTGATCCGCTGGATGTTACCGAAGAGCAGGCTATCGAGATTATTGAGGCAAAACGTAAAAAAGATGCCGAGCGATTGATTCGCACGTTTGATGAAAATCCGGAGGTAAAAATATTAAATGGCCGCTGGGGGCCATACATTGAATTTGGCAAGCAAAACTTGAAAATTCCGAAAGATAAAACACCGGAAACTTTAACCTATGCCGACTGTGTTGCCCTGTCTGAAGCAGCACCTGCAGCGCCAAAAAAAGGCGCCAGAAAAACAACAGCCAAAGCAACTTCAAAGACGGCAAAGAAAAAGTAACACATCTGTTACAATTGGGGTAAATACTACACATACCCTGTTCATATTTCCACAAAAGCACCCAAAGGGGATAAGTGCCAAACTTATCCCCTTTTTTCATTGTGTTTAACAGGTTTACACATAATGTTTACCAAAGCCTAACAATTACATAACGGTTTTACATAGTGCCTTTACATATTGATAATCAGCCATAATTATCGGCCCCATGGAATAATTTTTGGATAACTACACATACTATACTTCCTAATTGGTATAGGAAAGAACGTTATGCGTCCTCTAATTTTAACTATTGTTATGCTTTTTGTTGCGCAGCAAATCTATGCACAAACGGGAGGCAACTGCCCGCTCAACATGGATTTTGAGATGGGCGATTTTACCAATTGGCAGTGCCTCACAGGCGACGCCGAGGTTCAGACCATTAACAATGAATTGGTTAACGTAATAAACGTGACCTCTACTCCGCCAACAGTCAATGAACAAGCTATCATAGCCAAAAGTAACGCCTTAGATAAATGGGGAGGTTTTCCTGTCGCTTCGCCTAATGGCAGTAATTACACCATAAAATTGGGTAATGATCTTTCTGGCGGACAAGCCTCAAAAGTCACTTATACCTTTACCGTACCTACAAACGGCGACGATTTTTCGCTTACCTATGCGTGCGCTATTGCATTTCGGGTAGGAGAACACTGGGATATACAGCAACCGCGCTTCCTTGTAAAAGTTTATAACCTTGACGACAAATCTTACATTGATTGCGCCGAAGCTGACTATATAAGTACACCTGCTCTTCAGGGCTTCAAACAATCAACAGTAGCTACAGATGTTGTTTATAAACCCTGGTTTAACACAACACTTAACTTCTCGGCTTATAAAGGCAAAAAATTGCGCCTGGAATTTACCGCCGCCGGCTGTACACTGGGGGGGCACTTTGGTTATGCTTATATAGATGTAAACAAAATTTGCGCTAACCCCATAGTTGGTATTGATTTTTGTAATGCCGCCACCAACGTTACCATAACCGGTCCTTCCGGATACGCCGGATACAAATGGTACAATGCAGATCGCTCTAAAGTATTGGGCACTGCAAGCACATTAGTTTTTCCAAGCGCCCCGGCAGACGGCACGGTAGTTAGTGTTGATCTTACTCCCAATCCGGGGGCAGGTTGCGCTGCCACCACTACAGCTACACTGCATAATCATGGCCCATGGTTAACCATCACTAATCCGGCACCGGTTTGTTATCTGGGTAAAGTTGATATCACCTCAAAACAGGTAGTAGCCGCTACAGGAACCGGCATCGCGCTCAGTTATTGGAAGGATGCGCAGGCCACTGCGCCATTGACGGATAATCCTGCGGCAATAGGTACCAGCGGCATTTATTACGTTAAAGCAACCAATGACCTTGGCTGCGCGGTTGTTAAGCCGGTTACCATTACCATTAACCCGCCACCAGACCTGCGCGTAACCGATCCTCAATCTGTTTGCGTTGGCAACAGTATTAATTTAACAACGTCAGCAGTAACTGCAGGCAGCGTGCAAGGCTTAACATTAAGCTATTGGACCGATGCCGCTGCCACCCAACCACTCAATAATCCGTCAACGGTAACAACCGCCGGCACCTATTATATTAAGGGTGTTAACGCTATGGGCTGCCCGGTAATCAAACCCGTAAAAGCATCATTTTATGCCCTGCCAGATCTTACCATCACAGATCCGGCCCCGGTCTGTTATCCTGCCAAGGTTAGCTTGGCATCCGCCGTACATAATAACACCGGTGAAAACATCACCCTTACTTATTGGCAGGATGCGCAGGTGACCAATCCATTAAACAGTACCGAGGTTGGTACCACAGGTATTTATTATATCAAGGCAACCAACGCAACCGGCTGTGTTACCATTAAGGCTGTCAATGTGGTGATAGTGCCACTCCCCGTTTTGGTGATTAACCAGCCGGCAGAGGTTTGTTATGCAGGTAAAGTAGATCTGAGCGCACCTGCTATAACTGCAGGCACAACTGGCAACCTAACGTTTACTTACTGGCGCGATGCCGCCGCTACCCTGCCGCTTACCAACTATGCAGCAGTTGCAGACAGCGGCAGCTATTACATAAAAGCTACTAATACTTCTGGCTGCTATACCATTAAAATGGTGAACGTAGTTATCAAACCATTGCCAGACTTGCGCATAACCGACCCCAAACCGGTGTGCGTTGGCAACACTACAAATCTTAAAGCTGCGGCAATAACTGCCGGCAGCGCACAAGGCTTAACCTTAAGTTACTGGACTGACGCTGCAGCTACCCACCCCCTCAATAATCCGACAGCGGTAGCAACTACCAATACCTATTATATCCAGGGCATCAATGCGATGGGTTGCACGGTGGTTAAACCGGTCAAAGCAACGTTTTATGAATCGCCGGATTTTTTGGTGAATGATCCCGCTCCTGCCTGTTATCCGGCCAAAATAAATGTAGCATCTGCAGTACATAGCAATATGGGCGATAACGTGAGCATTTCCTATTGGAAAGATGCCCTGGCTACTATTCCATTAAGCAATACAGAAGTAAATGTAGGTGGCACCTATTATGTCAAAGCAACCAACCCAGCCGGATGCTTTACCCTTAAACCCGTTAATGTAGTGATAAACCCGCTGCCCGAACTGGTGATTAACCAGCCTGCCGATATCTGTATGCCAGGCAGAGTAGATCTGAGTGCATCGTCTGTAACGGCTGGCTCAACCGGTAAATTAACCTTTACCTACTGGCGAGATGAGGCTGCTACAATGCCCCTTACCAATTACAGAGCAATTGCAGATAGCGGCCGGTACTATATCAAGGCCACCAATACATCTGGTTGCTATACCGTAGGTGCCGTGCTGGTTAACATCCACAGGCTGCCGGTTGTTTACACCTTACCTTTAAAAGCATTGTATCAGCCCCGCACTGTGGATCTTACCCAGGCGGTAGACATGACCAGAAGCACCAGCAATGCCACTTACACTTACTGGGCCAATTCATCGCTCACAGCACCGGTAAAAAACCCGAAAGCTGTTGGCGAAACCGGCACTTATTATATCAAAGCAGCCAACGCCTATGGCTGCTACGTGGTAGCCACGGCAGAGGTTTTCTTGGCGCCGGTGCCGGATATTCTGGTACCAACAGCTTTTACACCAACACAAATAACCAACAACAAGCTATATCCTTTTCTTAAAGGGGTAAAAGTCTTTAAGTTCTTTAAACTGTATAACCGTTGGGGAAACATGGTGTATGAAACAAGTGATGCCAGTGCCGATAAAGGTTGGGACGGCCAGTTTAAAGGCGCCATTGCCTACCTGGATACCTTCACCTGGGTATCTGAGGGAATTGATTACCTGGGAAACATTATTCACCGAAGCGGTAATACCGTTTTATTAAAATAATAAAGAGATGAAAAAGATTCTACTCGTTTGTTTAAGCCTGGCTATCAGTAGCCGGCTGCTTGCGCAAGATCCGCATTTTACCCAATACTTTGCTTCTCCACTAAGCCTCAACCCGGCCTACACGGGTTTTTTTGACGGCGACATGCGCGTAGCCCTCAATCAGCGCCAGCAATGGGCCAATGTAGGCTATAAATATAACACCACCAGTATTTCTATCGATGCCAAACTATTGCCTTATCGCATTCCTGAAGATGATATTCTTGCGGTGGGCCTGTCTGGCGTATTTGATGCTTCGTTAAACGGTGCGTTAAAAAGCAATTACATCTCGGCGTCTGCCGCTTACCATAAAAGCCTGGATGAGGGCGGTCGCCAGCGTTTAAGCGTGGGGCTGCAATTTACTTACGCCAATAAATTTATAGACTTTAATAACCTCACCTTTGCCTCTCAGTATGACGGTAATAAGTTTGACACTTCTATACCGGTAAGCGTAGACAGCTATAAATCATCAGCCAGTTATTACGATGCCCATGCCGGCGTATTGTACTCCTTAAAAAACGAAAACGCATCATGGTATGCCGGTGCATCTGTTTACCACCTTGCCCGGCCAACCGAATCGCTTTTTACATCAGAAGGGATTAAAGTTCCTTTTCGCGAAACATTTCACGCCGGTGGCGAGCTCAACATGAGCAATCGTTCTTCAATTATTTTGAGTGGTTTATATATGACCCAGAATGGCGCACATGACCAAATGATTGGTGCGGCTTATAGCGTAAAAGCCAATAATAACGAAAACGCCTTTAACATCAGCTTTGGCAGCTGGCTGCGTTTTGGGGACTCATACATCCCATACGTAGGCATGGATTTTCAGGATTTCACCCTGGGGATGAACTACGCAGTACCATATAACAACGCAATCAATTATCGTCCTAACACGGTAGAAATATCGTTGATTTACAGGAAAGGAGCACACAGCGGCAAGCTGGACTGCCCAAGATTTTAAGCAGATACATAACAACAGCGGTAAAAAGAAAACCAAAATCCTGATTTTTAAGTTTAATGATTAGTTATCTTCGTGCCCTGATAGTAACAGAATGAAAAAAGACCTGCCCGAAAATAGAGTTGAAGACATAGCTATTGCCGTAGCGCTGGAAGCCGAAAATCCGGAGCAAAAAACATGGTATGTATATCTCATCAACCTTAAAAAAGAGCCGATAGAAAACGTGCTGATCACCTCGCGCGGTTATGGTGAAAAGAACGGGGAGCAGGTTAAAACGTCTACCCTTCGCCACATGTTTCCGCAGGTAGATGCAGAATCATTTAAGATAATTGAGCCGATAGATGAGCAAACGTTTGGTCTCAATAATGAGTATTGGCTCAGTTATTATATCGGTACTACTATTTATGATAAGAAATTTATTTTCCTGCCGGAGAGTATCATCGAGTCAAACTTCATTCGTCTGCCACTAATCAACAAACCGGGCGTAATGATAGGCCACGCGGTAAAGATAAGTAAGTAAAAGATTGAGGTCTGGCTACTAAAAACTTAATCTTCGTTTTCAAGCCACTTAACTTCTCCCCAGCATACCATATTTAAGTATACAATAGATAGCCCTGAAACCATCCTTCCAGCCTATTTTCTTACCTTCGTCATAAGTACGTCCGTAATAGGAAATTCCCACTTCATAAATCCTGATCTTAGTAACGCGCGCCATTTTGATAGTCACCTCTGGTTCAAAACCAAAGCGTTGTTCACGCAGTTGCAGGCCCTGTACCATTTGGGTATTGAACAGCTTGTAACAAGTTTCCATATCTGTTAGGTTCAGATTGGCAAACATATTGGTAAAAAATGTAAGCCAGCGATTACCAATGGTATGCCAGAAAAACAGAATTCGGTGCGGGTTGCTGCCCATAAAGCGCGAACCATAAACCACATCGGCAAAACCACTGCAAATTGGTTTTAGCAAGTCGTTATATTCAGAAGGGTCATACTCCAGATCGGCATCCTGAATAATGAGATACTCGCCCGAGGCTTTCGCAATGCCGGTATGCAGGGCAGCGCCTTTGCCCTTGTTTACCTCATGCTCATAGTAGGCAATATGAAGATCAGGATTAGCCTCGCGATAGGCGGCAATGGCTTGTGTGGTATTATCTTTAGAGCAATCGTTTACTATAATCACTTCCTTTTCAATACCATCAATCAGTTCAACGGCTTTTATTTTATTAAGAATAAGATGGATGGTAGCGGCTTCGTTATAAGCGGGAATGATAATAGACAATCGCGATATTTTCATCAAAATTTAGTTCAGTTGACGGATGCGGAATACCAAAAATAGCAATTTTTGCTTTAGCATGGCTTTTAAAAGCATCTTTGCTACCTCATGGAGCATATCAAACAGTTTAGTACATTTGTAAACTATTGTTGAAACCCTGCCACCGGCGCACTCAGGATATATGAAAAAATATTTCTCGTTAGTTACTTTCTCGCACACCATATTTGCCATGCCATTTGCCTTTATTGGCTTTTTTTTGGCAATTACCACTACGCACGCCCACTTTCAATGGCATTTACTGGTGTTAATGGTGTTGTGTATGGTTTTTGCCCGTAACTCGGCCATGGCTTTTAACCGCTTCCTTGACCGTGATATTGATGCCATAAACCCACGCACGCAGAAACGAGATATACCAGCCGGCCGTATTTCGCCTACCGCAGCATTAACGTTTACTATTATAAACTGTTTGCTTTTTATTGGTGCCACCTGGTTTATCAACCGGTTGTGCTTTTATCTCTCTCCTATCGCTTTGCTAGTGGTTTTGGGATATAGCGCTACCAAACGCTTTACCGCCTTATGCCACCTGGTTTTGGGCTTGGGCCTTTCACTGGCCCCTATCGGTGCTTATTTGGTGGTTACCGGCCAATTTCAACTGCTTCCAATCTTCTTCTCGCTTTCGGTACTTTGCTGGGTGAGTGGCTTTGATATTATTTACGCGCTGCAGGATGAAGACTTTGACCGAGGCCAAAAACTACACTCTATTCCGGCGTGGCTAGGTAAAGTAAACGCTTTACGCTTGTCTACCTTTCTGCACGTGCTCTCGGCAATATTCATTACCGCGCCGGCCTTTATCATGCACCCGGGAGCGCTGTATTATGTGGGTATTGTGTTCTTCTGCGCTATGCTGATCTATCAGCACCTCCTGGTTAAACCAAATGACCTGAGCCGCGTAAATTTTGCTTTTATGACTACCAACGGTATTGCCAGTGTGGTTTTTGCCGTATTATTTTTGCTGGATAGATTAATTTTCTGAGAGCGCTAATTTAACAAACTAAAAAGTGTGTCATGTTGAGCTTCGTCGAAACATGAGCGGGGGCCTAATCGTCATCTCTCAACATCAAGTACTTGAGCGCCCTTTTACAACGCTCAGGATACCCCCCTCCGGGGCGCGAGATCACAATTATTTATTACTCCTTCCCTGCCAGCACGCTATTTTTAAATCCGTAGGTAAAATATAGCACCAGGCCGGCTATTAACCACACCAGGAAACGGATCCAGCTTTCGTAGTTCAACTCAGCCATCAGGTAAAAGCAGCTGATCAAACCCAATACTGGGATAAGCGACAACTGCCTGATCACCGCAAAAACCGTAAGCACCGCAGATAGCAGAATAAACAAAAAATAAGGAAATTTATGATGCAGGTTCTCCCCTTCAAACAGATTACCGAACTGATGGCGGAAGACGATCACTCCCACAACAAACAGCGCCGGGGCAATGAAACGCGAATTGATATAAGGCAGCTTGAACCGCCCTTGCACAGCATCCTGCTTAGGCAATAACAACACGCCACCACATACTAATACAAAGGCAAACAGAGTACCGATGCTGGTCAAATCCGTCACGATGGTCAGATTAACAAACAATGCCGGTACAGCCACAACGATGCCGGTGATGATGGTAGAAAATGATGGCGTGCGATATTTAGGGTGAATTTTGGAAAATATCTTAGGTAATAATCCGTCGCGGCTCATACTCATCCAAATACGGGGCTGGCCCAGTTGGAAGATGAGGAGTACACTCGCGGTAGCAATAACTGCGCTGATGGAGATCACATAGCTGATCTTGTTCAATCCCACCTTTAAAAATACAAACGCCAACGGATCACCCACCTGTAGTTGTTTATAGCTCACCATACCGGTTAGCACCAGTGCAATCAGCACGTATAATACAGTACAGATAATGAGCGAGTAGATCATCCCGCGCGGTAAATCGCGTTGTGGATTTTCGCATTCTTCTGCTGTGGTAGAGATAGCGTCAAAGCCGATATATGCAAAGAAAACGCCCGATACGCCCTTCATCACCCCGCTAAAACCATTGGGCAAAAACGGGTGCCAGTTGGCCGGTGTGATGTAGAAGAAACCGATAATAATTACCGCTATTACAATGGCGATTTTTAGAAACACCATGGCGTTGGTGGCCCGTTTGGTTTCGCGGATACCGATGTAAACCAGCCAGGTGATAATCACCACAATCAGCAGTGCAGGTATATTAGCAATCAGCTTAAAATTACCAAAACCAGGAGCTGTACTCCAGGCCATAGCGCCGGCTTTAATGCTATCGGTAATTTCACCCACTTTACCTGCTGCCGTAAATTGCTCCAATTGTTCATGTGCTTTAAAGGCGCTGAAATAATCGAGCGTTAAATAAGTGGGGACATGAATATGAAACCCTTCCAGAAAATTAACAAAATAAGTACTCCATGATATGGCTACTGCTATGTTGCCAATGGCATACTCCATCAGCAGATCCCAGCCAATGATCCAGGCAATCAGTTCGCCAAAAGACGCATAAGCGTAAGTATAGGCACTACCCGCTACCGGAATGCGCGAGGCGAACTCGGCATAACACAAAGCTGAAAACCCGCAGGTAACGGCGGTGATGATAAATAAAATAGTAACGCCCGGACCACCGTTAAAAGCGGCCTCGCCAATGGTTGAAAATATGCCTGCTCCCACTACGGCTGCTATACCCATCAGGGTCAAATCTTTTACCTTGAGCGCCTTGGTTAAATGTACGCCGCCCGAGT
>Ga0153918_1000368_pt1 | contig 23206 bp, 35 predicted proteins | sample TSFL002MetaG_FD_104687 | JGI IMG/M metagenome (GOLD analysis project Ga0153918, IMG submission 104687) | Attine ant fungus gardens microbial communities from Florida, USA - TSFL002 MetaG | ecosystem: Host-associated > Fungi > Mycelium > Unclassified | place: USA: Florida, Paynes Creek Historic... | reverse complement strand
TTCCAAACATGGTCATCAAAGGCCTATTATGGAAAGCAAGATCACCGCCTCATACCACGATAAGCCTCGATCTGTCCTCTGAGTCTATTAATCTGTCCTTTGGTAAACTCCCTCATACACGCGTCATCTGAATAATCCATGAAATTGTCTGTAGATTCAATCATATCAGACTAGACGGTCATGATTTCTTCTTGATAATGATGACGTACGAATAGGATCTAGGCCAGGGTCGTCAGGACAACTATCCCTCTTGTTTGGACACCGGTATGCTGGAGATTCTTCTGCTGGTGTATCGTCGACGAAATCCCCAGGCCCTTCACACCCGCCCTGTTGTAGTTATATCATTGGTTGGGATTCATAGCACAGGAATTGCCAAATTGAAACGAAAACGTCCGAGCATTGAACTGACCTGAAATGTATGATAAAGGCCTAGCCAATGACCGATCTCATGTGTGAGGGTGCGACCTTTGTTGTATGGAGCCAATGTGCCTCCTGGAAGGCTTGAATAGAGGACGACGACACCGTCTAGGAACGTCTTGTCATTATAGTCCCAAGGAAAGGTTGAATAACCAAGCAGGCCTGCCCCTTCTCCATCACGGAAACTAGACTGAAACTAAAGGAGGACTATTCGAAAGAAAGGTGGATTACGAACCCTACAGAATATACATTTAGCGATGCAGCACCACCAGTTCGAAGGAGTGCCTTCATGTCATTTTCGTGTTCACTGTAGTCCACTTGATATACTATGGTTCGGTTTCTCACCAATCAAAGTCACTTACTTTTCAGGAGCAACTCGATTGAACCAGTCAGAGTTCTTGGTGCGTGTCGTATTAGTATGTCTCCATCTAATCCCAGTCAAGCCATAGTCCTCATTTAGAACGTCAATCTGGTTTTTGATTTGTTGTTCCCTGCACATTCCTCAGCCTTGAGAAGCAAAAGCTCTATGGAGATTCACTTGCGGGATGTAACCGCCTTCGAGGGTCGCATTCTCGTACACGACGTGAAAGAGTAGATCGGCATAAATCGTATGTGAATATTCAGTTATTGTGCCAGACTCAAGGCGCATGGCTTGAAATCTGTGCTCAACATCCGCAACCTTGGAATCATTGATATGGGTACCGCAGCGCCTACAACAACAAGAGTGTGTGGTTCAGGAGGTAGATAGGCCAGAAGGAAAGCCAGAAGACACCTTCTTGGATTATTCAGCGAGGCGGCTTCACTGGCTACTATCACTAGAGCTGGGAACAGCAAGCCTCTCGTGAGGGGAGTAATCAGCATCGTTGGGAGATGCCCGATGATACATTGTACTTTATAGCGTATGGCATGCAAGAAGGTGCATCGAGGACCAGGATTCCTACTTAGGAGAAGCTCAAGCAACCTTGTCTAATGCTGCAGATCACAAGAAGAATCAAAGATGCCCTTTGGAGAAGTTGTCAACGCAAACGGAACAGGAAATACATCTGGTCTAGCAGTGCATCCTAGGCTCTCAAATTGTAGCTCTCTAACAAGGAATACATCGAATGCCAGGTACTCCCGTCAAGATAACAGAAAGATACAAGGTACGGGAATGATGATCTTCTTCGATCGTTACGTTACCTGGATGGTGAATTGTAATTATAAGAGGAAAGGAGATTACTTGAAAGAAGATGTTGACTATTATTGATGTTAACTGTAAATATACGACTGTTTGATCATTCTGATGCAAAGACGTTGCTGGATTTGAGTATATCCGCAGCTCGTATCATTTTATGTTTCGGGTGAATGATATACGATGTGACTGGATTTTAGACAGGTGTCGAGGTTGCAGCTCTACCGGGAACGGCCGGCTTCTTGAATGTTTAGTAGTGTACCGGTAACAATTGTCAACGTTTAGGAGACTAGCCGGGTCCTATGACATTGATCCGGGAAAGTGACGATGAGGTCATTGAGATTCATGTCCACTGAAGATGGGCTCGTACGTGCTGAAGACGTTGACCAGACAATTGTATATCTGCGTCTAAACAGCCCATCGAGGCCTACACGACGTTCCATTTCAAAAGAACTAGCCTCCATTGCTTGGGAGGTAGCACATGGCAACAAGCGTTCAAAGCACGTGCTCAACCCATTTCTTCCCATCTCCGTCCTTTGATCATCCTCGCTGTCGTCTGGTTCGCTCTCTTGTCCCTTCCATTCTTTTCACATCTCCACTCTCTTCTTGGCTCGTCGGCTTGTGTATTTCAGTCTTGCAATGGCTCCTCTTGCCGGAAGACCGCCGTTTGCAACGGACGAACCGGATTCATTCTATGAATCTGCCCCCGCCCCGCAACGCAGAATCCGACAGCCTGCTCCTCCAAATGCCCATACATCTGCATACAATGTGTATGTTTTTGTGCTCTTAATTGCTTGACAAGCCGTTCATCGCTTCTCCAGTTATGAGAACTATCTCGATACCGACGACTCGCATACCGGCACTGTTGCGAATCGTCAATCTGGCGTTGGTGCCCTAGGCATGGGTCTCATGAACATGTCGGACTCTGACGACACCGACGATGAGGGTCCAGCAGTCAGGTCTTCACCATTTCAATCCAAGAACGCTATGCTCGCAGTTGCTACCGCACCACGGTCATCTCCCAAAAAAATGGCTCAGTTTAATCCAGAGCCTACACAAACACATGACAACACTCCTTCCCAGCATGGATATACTGCTCCCAATGCTGCATACAACCTTGCACGCCCAGAAAATGCTCCGACACGTGCACCGCTGCCGCCACAGCCCGTTGGAGTTCCATCGTTAGAAAATCCATTTGAGCCTCCTACGGCGCGGGTGTACAATCCGCACGGTGCACTGTTACCTAACTCACCGTCGCCATCAGGTCCACATCCTCTTCAGCCGCCGATTACACCCATCACTCCTGTCTTTGCTAAACCTGGTGCTGTGACCTTCTCTGAGCCTGTTACTCGTAGTAAACCAATCATGCGCTCTGGTACAGAGGATGCCCTTCCAACTAGACGAGGTGACAAGGGTGATGATTTCTGGCGTCGTTTCAGCATGGTTGCCAAGATTGAAAATGCAAGCGGGGCAAAAGAGAGGTAAATATATTCATAAATCCATCTATAATTCTCTAAATGAATGTCCTAGCTCATGGCTCAAGAAATCTCAGAACGGCTCATCAAAGCTGTCGCGTTGGGTTTGGGTTGTCGCCGTAGTCCTCGTACTGTGCATTGTTGCTGCTTGTATCATTGGTTGGCAAGTTTCCAAGAGCAGACCGAACCACTCTCCTCCCGCTGCACTTGGTGGTCAGGCTAATGAACGCCCTACATCCAGTTCGGTTGTCTCAGACGTCGGATCTTCTGCTGTCAAGCATGTTTCTCCAACGCACACAGTTGCGCGTCGTGCTGCAGCCACCGGGATCCCCTTCGGTCATACGAGAGATCTGGAACGGAGGAAACGAGTTTTTAACATGGTTATTGCCCATTAGGCATCTATAACCTTTGGCTTGATTCCCCACTTCATGATTATGCTCGAATCTTATGGTGAAACTGTTGCTCAATAATCTGTTTTTATGTTTGATGAAAGACTTCAAACGTGACTTTCTGGATTCCCCTTCTGCAGGCTCTACTCAACGATGTCTAACCATGCATGTTGCCAACATTCTCTATCCTTCTGTTCAACTGATGTTTTCCTTGTTTCTTTATCTGCTTTTTTCTCCCCGGAAGGCAATCAAATACCCCCACATTCAATCCGTAGCCATCTTCGCTCAGTAATCCTATACCATTCTCATCTGTTTTCTATGTTGTCTCGGCTATGAAACCTGGATTTAGGTCATATCTTAATTGGAAAATTGAATTCAGTTCTTTGACTTTTACACTGTAGATTTCCTTGCTGTCCAGCTTGAACCCAGCTTGAGATTATAGACAAAGGAAGGACAAAGAAAGAGAGATTTTCGACAAGGAGTGGGAAGCTTCAGATGCGATCACTGATGACTTAATTTCAGTGGATGGATCATGGAAACTTTGTTGTACGAGACATCTCTTAATTCAGATTCTAGCTATACCTGTAATGCCCTGAGAAACTGGACTCAGTCTGTTGAGTTTAAGTATAGTAGAACAAAAGAGGAAACCACCTGTAACTTATCTACTATCAAAATATAAAACATAAGACAATCAGTAACTAGGAGATGAAACTGACTTATTTTTAGTGTAATGCTCAACATTCCAACACAGTCCCAAGCTATGTCATCGATAGCATGATGGTTTTTACCGGTGGCGTCTCGATAACGTGATTCGGCATGCTGCCTATTCTTCTCAGAAGGTCATATCGTACAACTTCTGTCTCATTAAACCCACTTCACCACTCCAACCCTTCAGCGGGCATATACTCCAGATTTATCAACCATCAAAGCAACGTGAAAGGGACATCCAAGGATATGAGATATATTTCTCCCACCGTAACTCATTAATAACTGGCGCATATCAGAATCTCAATGACCTCATAGGACCTCGCAGCCATGATGAAAAATCCAAGCCTCACATCGGGGAAGGATTTTCTGGTCGTCGATGTCCGCGATGAAGACCATGTCGGGGGTCACATCGTTGGAAGTATAAATAGGCCATCTACAAAATTTCTGGCAAGCGTAGACAAACTCGTGAAAGATGCCCAGGAAATACCATCGGTTATTTTCCATTGTGCACTTTCGCAAGTCCGGTAAGCTGTCTGTCCCTCGATATGTGTCGGCGTCGTCAGTCAGGAGTTGACCACAGTCCAGAGGACCAAAGGCAGCCCGTGTAAGTGAGCCACTCATATATTTGTCATTATCGTTCATCAAACCGGGTGCAAAGATATACGAGGAAACGAGAAACAATACCAAGTACAAGGGACAGGCTACATCGCAAGAGATTGCTGTCCTCAGAGATGGATTCGTAGGATTTCAGAGTCGGTACAAGGTCTGCTCCACACACCTGCATATCTACCCAAATTCAATTTTGCTATGCATAGGATGACCCAGAACTCGTGACAAAGTGGGACAAAGATGTTTGGGAACCAGATTTGATACCTCTCCCAAAGAATTCCCAATAGTCTCCTACCCGACAGACGTTCCAGAGTCTTTCACCACAGCCTTCCGTCGTGGAGTCTGTGCAAGGACTGCGCTAACCTGTTCCCGTTCTCTGCGTATGTTGCTTTGACATATGTGCCTTGGAGTCACACCCGTTTGTTAGTTTTTAGTGTAGAGTTATTGCTGGAATGCAGGCATTACCATGATGCGATAGACGTGAGAGCAAAAGTTGCGACGGCCCAATTTCCAGCTTTGATTGGCGCTGTTTTTAAAACGGGTCAATAGTTTGAACATGGGATGAAAGAAGGGCGCACGCAGAGAAAAGCCACGAATGATACCAATTCCAGCTCCAGCTGCAATGCCAGCTAGTAGACTTTGACGCGCACAGGGAATAGCAGTAACATGTAATGCACTCTAAGCAACCGTAGATGGTCATCCCTCACCTACTTTTAAGAAGAATAACGAAGGCCTGCCTTACCTGTATCGAGTCGTATACAAGATTGCCTCTAGGCGGAGGAAGACGGGAAGGTAAGTTGATTTCCTTTGGCTCATCTTGTTCTTGGTTTTGAGAATTTGACTCTGTTTGTTGGCTAGACATAGTGCAGAACAGAAAGTGGGTTGGCTTTGATGCCTCACCATCAAACAAATCTCTGACCAGATTAGTCTGTCAACTTTTGTGCAGAGTCACTAACAGACAACAGAGTTGCATTGGGGAATTGGCTAAAGCTCCAACACCAAAGGTTCTTATAGATGATAGGTTGTTTTCTCCTTTGGGTTCTGACTAATCCCTAGTTTTTTTTACTTCACCAGTGGTGATGTCAAATACTACATACATCCTTGCCACTTGATGACAATAGGTGTCTTATAAGTCTAAGCAAAATCAGGTACTGAAAGTGAGGATGGAATTTCGTATCCTGAGTTTAATACTCCTATCATTTGTCCACTCAAACCTGACTTGTGTCAGTGCTTCAACTGTCGACAAGATGCCTATTGGCCCAAGGGATGATAAAATGATGACTCCTTCAGTAGTAGGATTCAAAGAACGCACCTTCCTTCCCAAGATTGAAAGGAAATGTCTTGAAAGGTTGGCCTCCGTTGCTTCCCTGCCTTGGTGGCGCACCTGGATTGAAGAAACTAATGAAACTTGCACCAACCTTCCACACCAGTGCAACGCTTTCCTCCATTGATAGAGTCACAAGCCTTCTTCCGTCTGGAGAAAAACTTAATGCAGTAATGGGCTTCTTGTGTCCTTCGAGTACGAAAAGTCGAATCGCAGTTCTTAAATCATACATAATCACGGCGCCTTCGTGCGTGCCAACAGCGAGGCGCTGTGTTGACATATGGAAATCGGTTGTCGGGAAACTAAGATATTCCACTATTTATATGGCGGAATTGAAAGAACAGGCAAGAACGCACGTTTTAACCACATGACCAATGATCTCTGTAGCTGTGTCTAAGACTGCCTCTCTGTTTGTTGTGTTATTGGGATCCAATGACTTCACAACGGCTTCCATGAGTCTTGGTAGGTTAGGCTGAAGCACTGAGGGTTGCTGGACATTTCGTAAGCGTCGCTCAAGGCTCGACGATAAGCTGCACACCTTTCTAATTAGAAAAACAACGATCTGCATCACAGACCTGCGATGCTCAAGTGTAGGAGGGGTAAGAATGTCCAAACCCAGGGTTGACATGAAAAGTGGAGTGTTTTTGGTCGCAATGGACAAAACAGCAGCTCGGGCCTGTGCACCAACGTTCTGAGATAAGACATCATTTTTGCGCGAAGCAGTTGCGAGCGCAAAGAGGGAGCGGAGGATCTCCATTGAATCAATGTAATGCTGCCAGACATGAAATCCTCTGGAGCAAAGATCAATGGCAAGGACGCGATAGCTCGATTGATCATCCAGAAGATAGAGACTGATAGATTTAGAAACATCTCGTAGCACCCTGATAAAGTTTCAGGGATGAACGAAGGTGGCAGGGGAACAAAAACATCGTACGGAGCTGAGATGAAACTGTACTTTTCTGCGGCAATGAAGCCACAGACGAATAGTGATAAAGCAGCTGTTAAGGATTCTCGCTCTGCAGGTAATTGGAGACAAGGGGCTAGTAAAAATGCCCTCAATTTGGAGAAGATAGTCAAGATGAAAGCACGTACCATAATGTTGCCAGTGCTCGAGAGTTGAAATGGCTTCCTCATCTGACATGGAGGATATGCTTGCATCAAATACAGTACGGATAGCTTGCCGTAATTCGTCTGAGGGGCCAGTCAAGCTGATGTACGATGTGAAAATTATTCTGATCAGCTCACTTGATCCCTGAAACCATAAATTGGCAAGATAGGATAAACTCGGCGGTTGATACGCCTCACCAACATATTTGGATAATGACGTTGTATAAAAATTGATTACACTGTTTGCTACTTGCGTATGCTCTGTTACATGTGGTAAGCCATATCGGAAGGACAAAAAACGTAATTGCACCTTTAAAGAGGGCTATCACTCTAAGCACAAGGACTATGCCCAAGAGCCTGGTGGCTGTGACATTGCCTGAAATACACCACACCTCACTGGGCGTTTTTGGGCTAAAGAGTGAGATAGACTCTGCCATCGCAAGTCCGACTGAGGCACCTGATTCACCAATGCCCAATTGTTCCTTACACATTGAGTCAACGTCACCTTGTAAACCCGAAGTAATGAGTACAGAGAGAATGATACGGAGCTGATCCAAGCTCTTAATAATTGCACGCGTTTGATCTCGACTTGAACTGATAACCTTTGCAGCGGCAATCGAGTCCGCAACGAAACGCTCGGTTTGAAGCGAAAGAATTGAGACTGATATTACACATCAGATCAAAAGGCTATTGCATTGTCTGACAGCGCACCAGCATCTGAAGCCATCGGCAGTGGGGCAGGGATGTCCCAGACGGCAGACGTGGGGAATTTTTTAACCAGATCCCTATAGTTATGGTTTTTATCATTCCAGAAGTCAATGATGAGCAGCTTACATGCGTGCCCACCCCCCTTGGTCCAGCATTTCCTGAGCTTTCTCCAAACTCATTGATCTCCAGAACTCTTTTGTACGCACATCCCACAGTCGACAGCGATGGTCAGCATATATGAGTAGTAGGTTGTGTCCTCCAAGACACAGTGATTCAAGCTTTGCTGATGCACCAGGAATGAGATACAGGCTGAGAAGAGTTAATTCCTGCTGACTATGAAAGAGAAACAGAAAAACACACAGCTGGAATCCATCAACACCGATGACAGCGATTGCACCATCCATGGCGATGCATAACGCGCACCCATGTAACGGATTTTCTTTCTCTTCAAAGAATTGAAGAACCTCGCTGAGAGTTGTGTTGAATGCGACCCATCTTGCACACAGCTCAAGGTTACTACAATCAGCACATTAGAACAATAGCATAAGAGTTGATTGATAAACTTACTTCGAGTTCCAAATCGCAACTGAGCCATCGTCGGCGCCACCAAAAATGTATCTCTCCTTCGTTCTGAAGTTGGAAACAACGTGTAAACTGAGAATATAACCGTCCAGAGGCTTGTCAGACATTTTGATAGGATCGCTTATAACGTTGTACGGCTGACACATCTGTGCAAACGACCAAAGTCTCAGAATACCATCAGCTGCGCACATGTATGTTAATACGAGGTAGAGAAACAAAATTTGGAACCATACAGCCGCCAGCAAGTATTAGATCTGCATCAAGTGGAAAAAGTGCCGTGTTGATAACATGCGAGGCTACAGGTATGGGAACGCTCAGGAGCGTTCGAGAAACGATTCCAATCCTAGTCCCGGCATCCCACGTATTAATGTAAATATGGCGGCAACCAAGTGAGTCGTCCGAAATACTTATAAATTCCGACGTCGAGGAGAAACATGAGGCATCCCAGCACTCTATGGTGATTGTTCCCTCAATATTCGAGCTAATAACTGATGTTCAGCTGGCCCACGAGGAGCGCACTACGATCACTTACCGTATCTTCGAAGCTAAGAAAGCTGAGTCGCTATTTGCGTGCACACACTGTAAACTATAGATGTCAATCCGATCCTGAAGCTCCTACTATAAGTGATCCACTGATCTCGAGGAAACACAATTACTCACCTCAAATAACACTGCATACTGATGTTCATCTAACCATTTGACATTCATAACCTCTTGCACAGGATCTCGGTACAAGACCTGAAAGCTTCCTGCGCATTCAACAATCTGATTACTGTCTCAGCCACTGAGTAGGATGTAGATATGCAACTTACGATCAACTCCGTCTCGGTCCAGACAATTCCAAACAAATCATGTTTGCCAGGGTAGAGAGTAAATCCGCACAAAGGCGTGTCAAAGAATAGTTGACCGAGTACCTGAGGATCACCCAACAATACTTTCATGTTCATTTTATTCTCATGTAAAGGTAGATAGTCCGATGACATAGCCTTGAGCTTAAAAGGATTGGATATATTCGAATGGGCCGAACTCGAGTCGGGTCCAGGTGAAGCTGATGTTGGTAAATCAGGGAGAACTTCCAAGTTACGGGCACACAAGTTACGGTCTGCATCAATGTAAAAAATGAGATCGCGACCTGTAGATGTTTTAGACATTCTTGCAGATCGGAAGGGTAAGTGTACTCATGCATTCGCCGTCAGGATTTGTCAGAATTTCCATGCTAGTGACCAAACAATCAAGTTCCCAGCTCCCTAAAAATTCGAGTGTAAATTGTGTCGGACGAGCTTCAGTTCCCGACACTAATTGGTACATCACTGAGAGGGTTCGATCTTGAGGAACATCTTGCGCGTCAGACATACCAGAGGGAATGCCTCCGGGGATGCCTCCGTGATTGAGAGCGGATGCAGTGATATAAGTTGTCTATCCAGAGATGTGAGGCATAGATACGCAATTTTGTATACTTGGCTACATACCTGCTGCATGGTGCTGACTTGAAGATTTCGCCAAGCATAAGTCTCGTTGAGTGAGTCACGATCCTTGGGTTTCAACTGTTCTTTGGAAAGACCGTCCCTAGTTTGGACACAAGTCAAACACTGTCCATCTGTTAGGGAAAACAGATAAAGAAATCTGACAAGGTCGAATTTATCTCAGTGCATCGCGAAGAATGAGGACTTCTCACCCCGATTCCTGAAGTACAATACAGATGAAATTCTCCGTGAGAATAAACATCGACTTGATTGCGTTTCCTGATCCATTTGTACAGGGAATGATGTGATACTGCAAGTCTAACTCATCCAATATTCCCGTGCCCGGCAACATGGGCTCCCTCGGTGATGTTGGGGTAGAGAAAAGTCTAGGATTACTGGGAGGCGGAAAGTTAATCAGAACTTTAGACAATTCCATCCTTCGCGTCAGAGTGGGCTCAGTGGGCGGGAAATTAGGTGGGGTAGGGGGCTTGATGGATATTGCTCGTTCGGAAACCGTGTCAGAAAGAGTCTTAGTGCTTGGGTTTTTCCCTTTCAGCAGATCTTTGAGTTTGTCCGCTTCGTCTTCGAAGTCAACGTAGTTCTTTGGGGCTTCGACCCGTTCAGTACTAATACCAGATACGACTCGTGCCCTTGGGGGAACGAACAAAGGTGCAGCACTTGTTGAAGGGGATGCAGAACGAGAAATCTGATGTTTTGTTGTAGCCATTAACGGTAGGGACTGACAAACCGAAGGCTCAACAACATCGGAAAGTGAGGTGGATATCCTTTTGTGAAAAACATACAAAGTCCCATCCTCACAGCCCACCACAACACCTTCATGGCTTTGATCCTGCCTGTCTATCGTTCGTGTCCATGTTTTGATTGATGTAGGCTTTCCTTTGAGGAAACCGGCCATGAGTAAGTCTGTGAAATCGTTTGTATAGTCGGCATTGTGTAAGCGACGGGAACTGGGAAAAGATAAAGGAAGGGAGAAATTGGACATTGTCAATAAACCATATTGAATCAAGAATTGTCTTTGAGATCACGTGATTTGTTTTTAATCTTATCACAAGAATGATTCAATTCAGTCAGTGGAATCATGAATTTTCTCACTCATGAAAGACCGGGTGATGCTCAGCTCTTCACCTGTTCACATAGGCTCTCAAATGAAAGAAAAATACTGAAAATGGGACTTGTACGTCGAACTGACAGAGGCTGATATTTTGGGCTGATATTTTGGGCTGTCCGTATAAGCCTGTAAGAGTGAACTGAAGTCCGACTCACTTCGTTTGGACTTCAGATTCTCGCCTGTTGATCATTTAGGTTCTCCGCCCTTACTTGCATCCTCTCCTCGTGAATCTGAATTCAAGACGTAATCAAATCGTTCAGCTGCATTTTTCTATGCCATTCGACTTATCTTTTCTATCGACACACATCACTTAGTGCCTATGCTTTGGGTATCATGCGGACGTGAGATAAACTGAGTCTGTCTGAGACCTGGGGATCGATACATGACGTGGCATGTTCCTGAGCAACATCTGATCTTAGGTCTGGGCCTCAAGAAGAATGTCATTTCAGGCGTATCCTGGCTTGAGGGTGAGTAATTGTAACAGTCTAGAACAATCCATAAAATGACTAGACAGTTCGTGTCCAGTAAAGTCATACTAGTATCTTCGCTGTGATCTGGAAGTTACCACAGTAAGTCTTGTGATACCCGGGGGCGATACGGAAGCAGAGAAGATTGATTATCCTGTCGACATAACTTCAGGACGAAATACCAGTCACATTCTCGAATTTCTCAAAATATGGTTTCACGCAACATCCAGAGAAGTCTCAAGCAGCTGGTTTTCTTTCATCTTTGTTATTCTGTGGCTCAGCTGACTGCTTGAGTTATACTGGAGATGAAGAACTTCTCACATTGTACATTTGACTATTCAGATAATTGCCTTCAACGGCCTTTAGGAGAATTGTTCGACGAGAAGGTCACTTTACTGTTGCCGTCGGGTGAACAGTCATGTCAGAGGAGACCTTTTCTCCCGAATCAGATCACGTACATATTGCGATCAAATCGTAATACCTTGGAACTCGGCTATCCGGAGTATTTACTTAACAAACCTATAGTTTCTTCTCGATCCTCCCTGAACACTCTGCTCGAAGATGGTTTCACGATAGCCGGCCTCTTGACCCCTGTCATGGCCAACATTCCTTTTCTCTGGAGTAGATCAACGATCCTGTAGGCATCCTCCTGTACGTCTTTGGCAGTCAATCTATACCGCTTCGGCGTAATTCCAGTTCCGAACGTCCTCGTAACATGATTCGCACACAGCATGACCACCACAATATTGACCAGGTGCATCGGCACAAGCGAAAAGACAGTTGACCATATCAGTTGCAAATTTGTCTGTTCAAACCTCGTCAAGGGGCCTTTACACCCTGGTAACGGTGTTCTCGGATAACAAGTCCTACTAAGTGTGCCTCCGTGATTAGGATTAGACCATCCACAACACTTGAGCGAGTCCTGAATGAGCAGGCGACCGTATGGCGTGTAATACTGGCTCCAAGACATGTCGAGTTTCTGGTCAAGCGCAAATGTGGCGCGTTTGTATGTCGTGTAACCGATCGCACACATTGAAATGAGGCATGGCCATAAAAGAAGAGCATAAATAGCGATGATAGGTCTTGAAGACAGGAGAGTCCCGATGATCCCGACGAGAGCAGTGAAGACGAGAACAGAAGAGGCAAGGGTGATAAGGATGAGCACGTCGTTGTCGGAAACATACATTACATCTGCATTGTGCCAGACTGGGTGATGGAACATTAGCTGTGAGGCGCCACCGCGATTGAATGATGGAAACCCCACCGCGGAACCAAATCCCTATAGCGCAGGATAAACCCGCAATCCCATAGATCAATACTGATAACACAGAAAAAAGCAAGCACCACTTAAAGCCCGTCCATTGATTAAACCATTCAAAGCCCAATAGCCCATTCCCGCCATCAATTCCATTTTCAAGTAAGACTGCATCTACAGACTTCTTCAGTTCATCATCACCTAGCCTTCCGGTGCTCTTGAGGGGCAAAGGCTTCGGCCATTTATTCGTAAATTTGTCAGGAACACCAAGCCCAGACTTCGTTAGGACATGGCCTAAAGACGAAGCAACCGTGGTAGAACTCGAAGCAGATTTGGTGGTGTATACAGAACCCTCTGATTCAGTCCTTGATCTCTCTGGTCTCAAAACCACTTGTTGAACGTCCAAGTATCTCTGAGCATCCGGAAATCTTGTAGGAGTCGGGAGCACATTCAAGGACACGTAACCTGACCCCGAACACATAGAGGGTGTAAGAGGAACCGTGTCCAACCCATCGTGATCTGTGATTTGACTATAAAAAGAGCCAGTATAATCGAGGTGCGGATTTCTAGCTCGAAATACGTCAGCGAATGGGTCCTGTTCGAAACTACCATTGTCCTCATTGTAAGGAGAAAGCTCAACTCGGGGACTCGTCCGTCTGCGAAGAGAACGAAGGTCATCGTATTCACCGAGATTCCTTTGTAATCCATTGTTTAAATAGTTGTCCATGAAGGTCGAGGTTGTGGAGTAAAGCGGTAGACGAGAAAGGCCTAGCATGGGTCAGCCACATTCAGATATTATTCAGATATTGAGTAACTTGTTGAGTCTTTGAAAAAAAGAAAGAATCCATGGTTCATCTAGATACAAGCGACTACACAAATCTTGTCTTGGATTCGAATCTGCATACGCTGTACTTGGTGACAAAGTGAGCGACAGATATGATACGAATTCAGAAATGATATGTCTGCAGCGAGAGTCCATAACCAAACCAAGCTGACATCAAGTCCACGAAGCAAATGTAATAACGTAGTTGTAGTAAGTTCGAGAAGGGGTAACATCGACATTTACTGCCGTAATTCATTCTTGGGCAAGCAATGAATCCCTTTGGACAGCAGAAAGAATCATGAACAGGTGTCACGCGCTATTTGTAGGCAATTCCCAAGGACAATTGGCGTCAGCAACTTGAGTGGACACCATTGGGCTTCCTGGAAGTCCAAAAATATCGAGATGAAGCACAAGTTGGAACTGCATAGCTACCACCACATCAGATAAATCGTCACAAAATAATACAAGACCACTCACGGGGGCGAGTCCCATTTGCATAATTGATTTTATTTCTGCATGCATTGTACCAATTGTTCCCTGAATGGCTCAGCTAGTCAGACAGGATCCTCATACAGATAATTATCAAGGAAAATTACTCACATGTCTGATCAGTATCATTAGTTGCAATGTATGTGAAGTTCAAAGGCAGCATCAGCTCAGGAAATTGCTTCGGGGGAACTGTCTGATCATGGAGGAGATCACCCTTACCCACTTGACGTCCGGTGGTGAGATCGAAAATGGAAGCCCGTATGTGCTTGAATGTGATGGGTACGAAGTTACTGCCCGTGTCAAGCTCCAGTGAAGCAAATGCCGGGAAGGAAAAGTTTGCAGGCGCTCTTGAAAATCCATACGACACAGCCTGGGCCCATTCTCCTGTTGCGTTCACAATCGGTGTCCGGTTATTAAAAGAAAAGGATGGTACTCGAGGAAAACAAAAAGCTAGGACGAGTCCAACTCTTGACGATCACGAAACAAGAACATATTAAGTTGAAGGAAAAGAGGATAATCAAGATAGACTCACACAATGCACAAGACGAATACGAACCATACAAAGAATTTCCTTGTACAGTATGACCCACACATTCCCCTTTCGCCCCGGTTCCATTGTTTCCACTTCTCCTTCCTCGATTCCGAATTCTTTTCACGCTTTGCGCGTTTCATCATGTCGTGCAGTTCAGCTTTGCCCCATTCCGGCCCGAGTGCTGGCACAGTGACCATTTCCACCTGTGCCTGATTTGACTGCCCCTCAAGCTCCATCTTCGGAGACGGTGTCGGAGGTTCCAATGGCTGATATCTGTCCGCCGGTTTAGTCGATCATGTCAGAAGTTCTTATGAAAGAGCCCGCACTCACCCATTCGAGTTTATCGTAGTAGAACCAAAGGCTGTACTATACCTTGGCCCTGCATTGTTAAAATCTGCGTAGACATCCCATACTTCTTCTTCCTCGTCTCGTCCGCCCTTAAGCGGTTCTTCCCTTCCGGGATAGAATGTACTCGAATTATAACCACCAGAGGCTTGACGTCCTCCGAGCCGATTAAACTCAGGGCTGAAGAATGATGAGGCATCATCTCGTCCTGGCCGCTCAGCAGGACGGTGGTTGGGTGGGAAATCTTGATTCAGTGCATCCATTGAGTTTTTACGTCCCCCGTAGAAGGAAGATACAGTGGATTTTCGATCTGGATCCATGAGACAGTGGGAAAAGATATAGGCGCTTAGGACGGCGACAGAATAGCAAGCCGCCGCACGTGGATGTGTCAATCACCGTCACATTAGACATAACAAGCAGGGAAATCATATGCTAACCGATTCTTTCTACCCACTCAGAATCAAATCTTTGCTGATTATGGATCAATGGCTCTTCTGCGCTTCCGATGCTCGTGGATCTTGTGCAATTAATTTCGTGGTTGAAAAGCTTCGTTTTTGTTTTCTGCTGGGTCTGATTTTTCATATCGGGATTCCGCTTAATGAAAGAGACATACCGCTTTGTATGATTCCGGTATCTTTCATTCCCCTGAGGACTAGTTGTTTCAATGTCATCTCGCCCATTCGTTGATGGTCTTATGTTTCCTTGAGAAATTCTTACGCCTATTGTCGCACGGGGTAACTGTAGAAACAAGGAGCTGTTGAAGGGGATTTGAGGAATTAAAATGCCGTCATCGCTGAACTCAAATAGAAATATGGTCATAAGATTGACTTAGTCGTAAGCCATTCACTCGTCGGATTTCGATGGACAAAAAGTGGAAGGAAAGTTTCTGCTTCAATCTCAGTCATTACTACATGCGGGTGAGTATGTCTCGAGAAATTTCAGTCAAAACCTGGATATCCTATTATGCCCTGCAAACGCCATTCGCTCGCCTTTGCTATCATAGTACTGTACGTCTCCATTCACTAATTGGCACATCCAACAACTCTGACCGTTGAAACCAGAAAATTTCTGTCTCAAACTCTATCGATTCATAATATATGTCAACTTGTCGGCGCAAAACATTCTTTCGTCAAATCATCCAGACAGTGGTAAGTAGAACATGTATTAGACCAAGACGTCCATCAAGATGCGACAAATCGATTTGTTGACACGATTGAATCAACCTCGTGTTTGTTATTGAGACACCTCAGCCCAGATATAATGCAGAATTGGTACATGTCAGTAGTAAGACAATGTATACAGCTCACAGCTTGAAGCCATTATGCAGGGGGACAACACCAAAAGCAGGTCCTCCCTTCCCAAACATCTTTCTTATGTCTCCAACGAGTTCTTCTGGGCATTCATATGCAGCAAAGTGTCCGCCTTTCTCGTGTTCAGACTCAAATACAACATGTTTTTCCCTTAGCCAGCTGAGAATAATCAGTCATATACACCGGGTTTCCATGACCCTAACTCACTATCGAGGCATGACGAGGAGCTCCTTCGGAAAGAAGGAGTATCCAGTCGGAATATTGACTGCTCCTGGTTCCCAATTTTTTTCTCTGGATTTTCTGAACTCATAATAGATTCTGACCGAGGCAGCTGGGCCTGGACGTGAGAACCAGTAGATAGAGATCCAGGTGAGTACTAAAATGAATTCAAATAAACATTCGTCAATCTTGTGCAGTTCTGATAGTCGGCTCACCTTCGTCATCCGTCCACGGGTAGTCATCAGTCCAGCTCAACAGTTTCTCATAAATCCAACCAAGCAATCCAACGGGAGAGTCAGCTAGACCATAGCCGAGTGTCTGAGGTTGAGTAGACTGCTGTATGAAATAGCCACGGCTTTCTTTCTCGAACCATTTACTGCGTTCCAGACCTGCTTTCTCAGCCGGCGTCAAGCGAGTTATCAAGTACTGTAGAAATTGTCCAAGTCGACTCCACGAACGTGGGGGTCGAGCACTTTGAAACAGTCAAAACACAATCAGTAGAAGATTATCGGTGGGCTCACACAGGCATGTTCGTGTGCCATGCTTTACTATGCATTCCTCCATATTTCGCCGCAATGGTTTGTGTGATCTACATGCCAGTCAAACAAGTAGAAAAAGAGTAACAATCGAAGACTCAGACTCACAATTGACCCCCAATCACCACCCTGTGTCACTGTTATCAAATCATGTTAGTGTCTTCCTATCATGCCAAACAAGTTCTACAAACCGTACTCATTGTAACCGAGAGCCAGCATTAATTTGTGTGATATCTGGCCAGTTCAGTATACCGAAACCCTCAAAGTTCTAAGTATATATACTGACTTGCGCATATTGATCAATGGCAAATCCTCTCTTCCTGGGAGCTTCTGAGAATCCATAGCCTGGTAAGCTTATGGCTACCACATGGAAAGTCGGAAAGTCGGGTGACTCCTGGATTAGCAAAGGTAGGATCTTCCTGACTTCATAGAAACTACCGGGCCCTGAAAACGACACATCAGTGAGAAATATCGAATAAAAAAGAGTGAAGGGGTGCAACTTACAACCATGGACGAACAAGAGAGGTACAGCAGAGGCCACTGAGCTCTTCTTGTGAACATAGTGTACATTGAGCAACCCAAACCCCTCAACCTCAATATCACGCGTGAATTGGGGTAACTCGTCATTAAGTTGTGCTTCATGCTTCCGCCAGTTGTATCCATCCTTCCAGTATGCCACCAAGCGCTGGATGTCTCGTAAAGGCGCACCATAATCACGACCGACATCCTCGAGTTCATCCGGAAATCTAGTTAGGTCGAGTCTCTTCTTGAGATTGTCGATGTCTTGATCAGAAATAGCAATCCTAAAAGGCGTTTCTGTCATTTTGGGAGATGACAAAGGTGAGAATAGGCGGTGTGAATAAACATCTGGTTTATGAGGTGGCTCGTATTAATGCTGAGTAACATTTACATTTACATGTGATCTGCTTAGTTATGCTTCAGCCACTTGAGACTCAAGGAGATCTTGGCATGACTTTGAGTCTCAGTGTTGATACACGATTGCTTCTTCTTGTTGCACAAATCGAAGAATAGATATTACTTCGACTTCAGCGCAATCTATCGTAATCCATTCATCTATCGGGGGAAATGCAAGACTAGCCCCTGACCCAACAACCGCTGAAGTAACTGACACAGTCCCTGTGCCATATTCCACGGATAGTACTCCAACCAGGAGACTCAACAAAAATCATACAAATGGAAATAAGGCCCCGAGGCAGGCTATGAAAGAACCCTGTGAATCTCAATAATAACACAAGGAGAGAAAAGCTTCGCATTCAGCACTAATCACATTGGAAAAAGGATAATACGATAACGAGGCAAGCCAAATTAGCAGACTAGTTCTCCACTTCCTGATGCGCTTTCTAAGTTTGACGCTATAGGCTAGATAATGCTTCGGGTCAATGAAGCGTGCGCGCATCAAACGTCAGTTTACGATACACACTGGTTGACTTCATGTTAGTACATTTTCATCATTGGGCGAGCAACTCACGGTCATGGGCTGAGAAGCGGTGTTCATGATCAAAGCAACGATCAACCCATAGAGGCCCAAAACCTCAGCGAAAATGAGGATGAGGATCATACCCACAAAAAGTCTAGGCTGCTGTGCGGTACCCCTTACACCAGCATCACCGACAATGCCAATGGCAAAGCCAGCCGCGAGACCTGCAAGGCCAACAGAGAGACCAGCACCGAGTTGTACAAAACCCTTGGCAAGCGACATTGACACAGCCACTGTTATGGATTGCATGAAACAACACAAGTGACATGAAATAGCGAATTATTTCCAGTATAGGGCGAGAGACGTAGAAGAAATAGAAGAATTAAATCAGTTGACAGGTCAAATGATGAATTGAAAAGAATTACGTACAGTCACCGGCGATGAGTACCGAAACGACAAGGCCATAAATCTGTTTATGTATGAGTAAACAGTATTCTTGGCAAGGTAGTAAGTATCTCACAGCAATGATACCAGCCATGATAACCGGGACGACACACTTCATCATCAAGTCCGGTCGAAGCACCGACATGGCAGAGATACCAACACCAGACTTCGCAGTTCCATAACTAACATACATATATCCCAAGGCGAGAGTTTTCAGATGAATGTAATTTAGAACCAAGAAAACAGAGATGAATAACCGTACTCGCTCAGATTCAAAGGAGAGCTAACTCACCTAGCACCAATACCTGACAAGCAGAGTGACAGACACAATCAGCTGTCCAACCCTCTACTCACAAGTCAACTCACAAGTGAAGACAATTGCACTGGTGCAGCCCTGATATTTACAGCTCACTCAACCTGCAGCAAAAGGTGTTACTTTGCTGGCACGCACCATAGCACTAAAGAAGGGAGCGTAGGTGGGGCACAAGTCGGACATAATGAGATAAGTGGACGAAAAATAGTGTACGAAAAATAGTGTTGAGAGCCAAGGAGCGGACAGACACAGACACAACAGTCAGCGTAACGTAACTGGAGGGCTGACAGGCGGAGTTCCAATTCTTAGTTCCAATTCCTACCTGCGTCGTTAGCCGAGCTTCGGCGAGGCCCCGTCGCAGCCTCATTCGCAGCCTCATCTACTTCGGCTTCTCCGGTTGTCGACCCCTAATTTTTGATGCGGTGCTCGATCGCAGTCCACAGTAGACAAGTACATGGTTGCTTCAGGAAACCGAAATTCCCCTTCATTAACGTAGCTATGAGAAACAAGAGAGAACTATATAGACAAAGGATCAACCAACGGAAGTAATTGTTTAGAGAACCAGTGGTCAATCTACTTCTATACTTGTAGGAAAGGGAAAGGTCTCAGCGTATTTCGGCTGGAATTCTCATGTTTTATTATTGACTTTGAATGGAGGAACCATCTAGCACAGTCCCAGAAATCAATTCTGTTGTTCGTGCTTTTTGAAAAGAAAGCCCTAGGAATTTTGATGACTGCTAGAGAATGCACTTGCCTTGAGTGGATAGATGGACGGATCGACAGATCTTCTGGCATATGCCAAGGGATCTGTGAGTAATGCCAGTCTTCTCGCAAAGAGCTCCACATCTAGTGCTGTGACTTTTCCTGCTGGCGCTTTGGACGACGATATTTGCCACTCCGATCTCTAACTGTATGCAAAAGGCAGTGTTTGAAGATTCCAATCTAGGATGAGGCTAGCATCGATGAGAGTTGAACAAGACCTCCTGACATATTCTAGTATTGATTTCGTTTGCCTGTGTTGGACGCATCGCATGGATGAAACGCTCTATGATCTGAAAAATTGTCAAGAAATCTACATCCTAGGTGCGCTTCTCCACCAAGAAAATTCAATCGTTTTTTTTACTAGTTGAGAGACAATTCGACATCCAAAAGAGGGCGTTTCAAGCGCCTTGGTTGAGCATTCGTGAGGAACGCTGTAGGACGGGGGTGGGGAATGGCATCTTTTGAGTGATGAGTAGAGCATGCTGTTGAGAGAAGGGTTGCTATCCTAATACACACCCTCTCGAATCGTTTTTTCAGATGAAGATGAATGGGGATGATACCAGCAATGGCCTCGACACCTCCAGTCAGTGAGGTGTGGAAGACTCCTAGGATCCATAAGGTAGCCTTTCTTTGCATCTTGGCTAAGAGGCCTGACTCTGTCAGCACACCCTCAAAAACCACAATCGAGATCCGTACGTTGCAATGGACAATATGCACATTCTGTATAGAAGTCTTCTTTGAAAGGGGAGACGGCCTCTAGTTGAATCGACTCTATCATGAATACAAATAGAAAGGATAAAATAACAGACGTTAAATCTGCAATAAAGCCGATTTGTACAGCAATAATGCTCAAAAGCGAATAAATTGAAAGAACGTGAATAAAACAAAGAAAGAGGGTGTGGCAGAGAGTGAAAATGAATAAAAGTCCTTCGAGAGACATCTGCAAACGAACATGTAAAAGAGAACTAGGAGTCAAACTGTTTGAGCTTATCAAACAGTAGTGGAATTTGCAACAGATGGCCGCGAATCTGTACCAGTACCTTCTGCTACTTCATCACTCGGCTGGTCCTCACCACGAATAGCAGCTCTCTGTACGGCAGTATACGCAGGCGGAAGCTCGATAGTTTCCGCCTCTTCCGCCTTGTCTCCAATCTGGGGCGGTAGCCCAGCATCTTCATGCTGCACGATATTCACTGGTCGCATTCTCATTGGCCCTTTCCTACTCGTACTGGTGGTTGTACTTCCAGCAGTCCATCCATATCCATAAGCACTCGCACCGCTGCCTACCCCAAGTAAATCTGGGGTATCACTTCTCGTGAACGAAGTGTCACTTAAAGGACGGCCAGAAGATGAAGCGCCCCAACCAGTGTGTGACTGGACATCCGTTGCAGCTGTCGTAGCTGCATCGGATGTGAACATTGGGTCAGGGACCATGAAAGGTTCGGGAGTATAGTAATCCAGTTGGTGCTGCTGGTGGTCATTAGGGTGGCGTCGATGCTCGTCGTCCTCGTCCTCGTCATCTCCGTGCAGCAGATCCATGGGTCGTTCCTTCTGTTCTGTGCGTCGTCGTGTACGTCGTCTATAGAAGAACAAACCCAAGAATAGTGAAATTATGAGCGCTAACCCCCCAATAACCCCTCCTACGATGGCGCCTGTGTTCGTTTCACTAAAAATATTAGAAGCGGTTGAACTAAATCGTTCAGTAGATAACCAAATACTCACCCTTCATCTGTACCACTTCCAACGCTACTACTCACACTCGTCGGCATGCCAGCAGGACTTCCGGATGTCGAGCTCGGAGAATTCTGGCTCAAGCATGTCGAGTTGTTGTCAATTCCACTGCTTACAACTGAAAACACACTCCCAGCGGTTCCGTTGCCCCGATTATCACCACCAACTAACATTAGTGTCGTCCCTCCTCTTACATTGGTCACCCAAGTAAATCCTGTGCCCTGTTCTGGCACTTGTGTGATTGGGCCTGCAGGTATCGCAAAGCTCTGACCGCCGGGGATCACTCCCAAGAAGTTTGGTATCCTAAAAGCCGAATACCCAAGCCACGAAGATACAAACTGATGAGTCTATATATATGCTGAGATGGTCATCACGTACCCCTGAACCCTGGAGGGATCCCACCACATTCGCATAGCTTGACACTGCACAACCTGATTTGGAGGTTCAATTGAGAACACGAAATACGGCGAGACATTCTGCGTAGCATCGAAACACGATGAGTCCGAGGATGTGCCGACTTGCATAGCTACGCTTGTCCCGCCTGTACCAAAACCAGAAGCATCGCTGACCTAAGGAAACAAGTTAGTCCACATCCGCTCCACATTCATTCAGGGTTCATAGATAGAGCATTGATTCCGAAAAGAAGCATCATCGTGAAAGCAGGAATCAGAGCATAGCTCCTAATATCAAGCAGCCACTGCAGAAGCGGGTACCGCCAAAACTCAGGGCTCGGGGTGCAGCGCTGCCTATATATAGCAAACCAGCAACACAAAAATGAATTCATTGGATCCTGGCGCCCGATCGAGCTCAATCACGCGCATCTCGCGGCACGGTCAACTGAGACCGTTGTGTCCTAGCTTCAGAAAAACAAGCAGAACCAGCTGTTGCCATTGCACCCAAGCTCACATCCATCAAGGTCTGGCGCATCAATGGTGATTGGAGTGGCAATGTTACCATAGACAGCAGACCTGCATCGCAATGCAGCATAACTGAGATCTTGCAGTGAATACTACGGGTGATAGACCGTCGAGAAATAATCCTAACCAAAGACGAAGAACCCCGCTATGATGACTAAACTCACCACAGCGACAAATTGTGAATTTTCAGGGTAGTTGAGCATCACATTCCCATTTCTTGCATCTCCGGTTGCGAAAACAACTTCTTGTATTCTTCTAGCCTCTGTGTTATTTGGCAGAGGACTCGGTCCGAAGGGGATGATAAGTATGCGAAATGGCGGTTGCCCATCACCCCCAATTAAGTCTATTGTCAAATTTTGACATTGTTGAGGATTGTTGCGGAGATTCCAGGTGTAGGCGCTGGCACCAGGTCCTGTAGCCGCTAGTGTGGCTGCAATGACCAACCAGAAAGTGTATGGTAGCGAGGTCGTCACAAAATTCGAAGGTCGTAGCAGCTGCAGACTATCTGCAGAATATAAGGTCATTGTATGGCTAGCCGTCAAG
>Ga0153918_1000365_pt1 | contig 23370 bp, 19 predicted proteins | sample TSFL002MetaG_FD_104687 | JGI IMG/M metagenome (GOLD analysis project Ga0153918, IMG submission 104687) | Attine ant fungus gardens microbial communities from Florida, USA - TSFL002 MetaG | ecosystem: Host-associated > Fungi > Mycelium > Unclassified | place: USA: Florida, Paynes Creek Historic... | reverse complement strand
TCCGCGTTACCTGGGCAACCTGCAGGAGCCCGTGGAACTGTTTGGTGAAATAGCCGGGCATAGCCTGCTGGGCTGAAATCACCGGGCCTTGCGATCGCGGCCGACGTGAAATGCAATTTCTGCATAACGATTTAAATATTACATTCTTAAAACAAATAATTAGCATAGAACGAAAAAGACTTTTACAGGGTTCATCCATACGAATACGGTCTTAAGCAACTCACCGTCATTCAGGGATGAAACCCCATGAGTCACCCCTCCGACAGCGCCCTCGCTGAGCTGACGCAGGCCCTTGCAGCCAATGCAGAGCGCTATGATCGCAGCGGCCAGTTCCCCCAGGACAACTTCGACCTGCTGCAACGTCACGGCCTGCTGGCCCTCACCGTGCCCCGCGCCCTCGGGGGTGGCGGGGCCGACCTTGCCAGCGCTCGCCGCGTGATCGGCGCAGTCGCCAAGGGCGACCCTGCCACCGCGTTGATCCTGGTGATGCAGTACCTGCAGCATTTCCGTCTGCAGGACGAAGCGCGCTGGCCCGAGCACCTGCGCCATCGGGTGGCCCGCGATGCCGTGCAACACGGCGCGCTGATCAACGCGCTGCGCGTCGAACCCGAACTGGGCACCCCTGCCCGCGGCGGCTTGCCCGCCACCGTCGCCCGGCGCACCGCCGAAGGCTGGCGCCTGAGCGGGCGCAAGATCTACTCCACCGGTAGCCACGGCCTGACCTGGTACCTGGTATGGGGGCGCAGCGACGATGCCGACCCTTTGCTGGGCGGCTTTCTGGTGCACCGCGACACGCCCGGGATCAGCATCGTCGACGACTGGGACCACCTGGGCATGCGTGCCACCTGCAGCCATGAAGTGCGCTTCGACAACGTGCTGATCCCGCTCGATCACGCCGTCAGCGTCAGCCCCGCCAGTGCCCCGAAAGCCGAACTCGATGGCCAGGGCCTGCTGTGGATGGCCGTGCTGCTGCCGGCGGTATATGACGGGGTAGCCCGTGCCGCCCGCGACTGGCTGGCGGGCTTTCTCAAGCAACGCACGCCGTCGAACCTGGGCGCCCCGCTGGCCAGCCTGCCGCGTTTCCAGGATGTGCTGGGCCGCATCGACACGCTGCTGTTCGCCAACCAGAGCCTGCTCGATGCCGCCGTCGCCGGGCAAACGGCAGCGCAGCATGCCGGCCAGCTCAAGCACCTGGTCAGCGCCAATGCCATCCAGGCCGTGACCCTGGCCGTCGAGGCCGCCGGCAACCCCGGGCTCTCCAGGCGCAACCCGCTGGAGCGCCACTACCGTGACGTCCTGTGCAGCCGCATCCACACCCCGCAGGACGATGTGGTATTCAGCCAGGTCGGCCGCGCCGCGCTGACGGAGGCTCGCTGATGAGTCATTCGTTCATCGCCAGCCAGCTCGACGCGCAGGCCAACCAGCATCTGCGCGAGCATTTGCCGGACCACGAAGTCATCGATATCGCCCCCGGCCAGCTGGCCCTCGAGGCGCCCGCCGATGTGTTCATCCTGCGCCCGGTGAATGTGCGCGGACAGCGCGTCGACAGCCCGCCGCCGGGTTGGCCGTGGGGTTTGAAGTGGGTCCAGTTGGTATCTTCTGGCATCGATTTCTACCCGGACTGGGTCTTCAATGGCCCGCCGGTAACCAGCGGCAAGGGCGCCAATGCCGAGCAGGTAGCCGAGTTCGCGCTGGCCTTGGTGTTTGCCGCTGCAAAGCAACTGCCAACGCTTTGGGTCAAGGATGCCGACTGGCGCCTGACCGCGCTGGCGCCGCTGCGCGGCCGCACCCTGGGCATTCTTGGCTTCGGCAGCATCGGCCAGCGCCTGGCGCGCAAGGCCGTGGCCCTCGGCATGCGGGTGCTGGCCCTGAGCCGCCCCGGCCAGCCAATCGCCGAATTACCTGGCGTGGAACGTGCCGACGATCTGCGTCAGTTGTTCGCGGGCAGCGACCACCTGGTGCTGGCCGCCCCGCTCACCCCCGCCACCCGCGGCCTGATCGACCGCCAGGTATTGAACGATGCCCGCCCTGGCTTGCATCTGATCAATATCGCCCGTGGCGGGCTGCTCGACCAACAGGCCTTGCTGGAGGCCCTGGACAGCGGCCTTATCGGCCGTGCCAGCCTGGATGTCACCGACCCCGAGCCGCTGCCTGCCGGCCACCCGCTGTATCACCACCCACGGGTGTTCATCTCGCCACACACCTCGGCCATTTCCGAGGAGGGTTACCCCGCCTTCCTGGAAGCCTTCATCGCCAACTTCCACCGCTACCGCGAGCAGGCGCCCCTGGCCAACCTGGTCGACACCGCCCGCGGCTACTGATTACCGGAGAGCACACCATGAGTTCACTGTCTGCCGTCACCCCCCGTTCCGACAATGTGCGCGACCGGGTCAGCGCCGAAGAATGGGAGGTGCGCGTCAAGCTGGCCGCAGCCTACCGCCTGGCGGCCCTGTTCCGTTGGACCGACCATATCTATACGCATTTCTCCGCCCGCGTGCCGGGGCCGGACGAGCACTTCCTGATCAACGCCTTCGGCTTGCTGTTCGACGAGATCAATGCGTCCAACCTGGTCAAGGTGGATGTCGACGGGACGATCATCGACGACCCACTGGGCCTGGGCATCAACCAGGCCGGCTATGTGATCCACAGCGCCATTCACCGCGCCAGGCCCGACCTCAAAGCCGTGCTGCACACCCATACCCGCGACGGTGCGGCGGTATCGGCCCAGCGCGACGGCCTGTTGCCGATTTCCCAGCACGCCCTGGCCTACTACAGCCGGGTGGCTTACCACGATTACGAAGGCGTGGCCCTGGACCTGGACGAGCAGCAGCGGCTGGTGGCCAACCTGGGCGACAGCAACATCCTCATCCTGCGCAACCACGGGCTGCTTACCGGGGGCATCAGCGTGGAACACGCGTTCCGCGAACTGCATGGGCTGGAGCGTGCGTGCAACATCCAGGTGGCGGCCCAGGCCGGGGGCAATGACCAGCTGTTGCATGCGCCGCAGGCGGCGATTGCCAAGGTGCACGAGCAATCGAAGCGCTTTGCCGATGGCAAGGGGGAAGGTATCCAGCGGCACTGGGATGCCTTGATCCGGCAGTTGGACCGTGAGGGCCGCGATTACCAGGATTGACTGCAAGGCGTTGTCGTCTGTACCGGCCTATCTCATTGAAGGATCACCCCATGCCCCCACTGCACCGTCTGTTCGCCATCGGCTCCCTGGCCCTGGCTCTCACCGCCTGCTCGCCCGCCGACAACAGCACCACCAGCAAGACCCTCAGCGTTGCCTTCTGGGGCGACAACACCACCCTGGTCAGCGTCGATCCGTTCCAGGTCTACTGGCTGGAACATCGCGTGCTGCTGCGCAACGTCGCTGAATCCCTCACCGACCAGGACCCGGACAGCGGGCGCATCATCCCGTGGCTGGCGAAAAGCTGGGAGATCAGTGCCGACGCCCTGAGCTACACCTTCCACCTGCGCCAGGATGTCACCTTCAGCAATGGCGAGCGCTTCGACGCGCACGCCGTGAAAACCGCCTTCGACAGCAACAAAGCCTTCGCGGCCCAGTTGCCTGCCACCTTTGGTGCCACCTACCTCGCAGGCTACGACCACGCTGAGGTCATCGACGACTTCACCGTGCGGCTGGTGCTGTCACGGCCCAACGCCGGCTTCCTGCAGGCCACTTCGACCACCAACCTGGCGATCCTCGCCCCGGCGTCGTACCAGCTGACCGCGCAACAACGTTCGCTGGGCAAGATCATCGGTACCGGCCCGTTCATCCTCGAGCATTACACCCCCGAGGTCGGCGCACGCCTGGTCAAGCGCAACGACTACGCCTGGCCGTCGGCCAACATGCGCAACCAGGGCCCGGCCCATGTGGATGCCATCGACATCAGCTACATCCCCGAAGAAAGCGTGCGCAATGGCCTGTTCCTGCAGGGCAAGGCCGACATCCTGTGGCCACGCAACCCGTTCTCGGAAGTCGACCTCAAGCTGTTCCAGTCCAAGGGTGCGACCATCCAGAGCCGCTCGCTGCCAGGCCCTGCGCTGAACCTCTACCCCAACACCCGCAACGACCGTCTGCTGGCCGACCGTCAGGTGCGCCTGGCGCTGCAGAAAGCCATCGATCGCACCAGCTATGCACACACCGTGTACAACGCAGCGTTCCCGGTGGTGAGCGGCGTGTATGACGTCACCACGCCGTATTTCAAAGCCCAGGCCAGCAAGCTTGCCTATGACCCCAAGGGCGCCGAGCAACTGCTTGAGGCCGCCGGCTGGCACAAGGGCGAGGACGGCTACCGGCACAAGAACGGCCAACGCCTGACCCTGCGCTACAACCTCACCCCGGCCGAGAGCGCCGGTGATGTGCTGGTGCAGGACCAACTGCGCAAGGTCGGTATCGATCTGAAGCTGAATGTGCTGACCCGTGCCGAATGGGTGGCCGGTAACGCATCGGGCAGCTATGACCTGACCTCCACCTACATGACCCGCGCCGACCCGATCATCCTGCAGACCATCCTCGACCCCCGCGCGGCCAACAGCGCCACGCTGGCCACCAACACCTACGAGCCACACGTGCTGGCCAAGGCCCAGGGCCTGTTTGACAGCGGCATCACCGCCATCGCCGATCCACAACGGGCTCAAGCCTATGGCCAGCTGCAGGACCTGCTGATCGACGAAGCCTCGGCGTTTCCGCTGTACGAGCGCGTGTGGCAGGCCGCCACCGCGCCGCGGGTCAAGGACTTCCGCTGGACCGCCGAAGGCTTCGCCCTGTTCAGCGACATCCAGGTTGGCCAGCCATGAAGCGCTACCTGACCGGCCGCATCGGCCAGGCGCTGCTGGTGCTGTGGGGCGCCTACACCGTCACTTATTTCATTCTCTATCTGCTGCCCGGCGATACCCTGGCGATCATGCTCAGCGCCTCGGGCATGGAGGCCGACGGCCTGTCGCCCGAGGACCTGGCCAAGGCTCGCGCCTACTACGGGCTGGACAAAGGGCTGTTCGAGCAATACTTCGACCTGCTATGGCGCGCATTGCACGGCGACCTGGGGCAATCGCTGTCACTGGGGCGGCCGGTCACCGCGCTGCTGGCCGAACGCCTGCCGCAAACCTTGGCGCTGGCGGGCTCTGCCATCGTGCTGTCGTTGCTGGCCGGGGTCGGTCTGGCCTACCTGACCGCCTACGTGCAATGGCGACCGCTGAAAACAGCACTGGCCCGCCTGCCCTCGCTGGGCTTTTCGGTGCCGGTGTTCTGGATGGGGCTGCTGCTGATCCAGGTGTTTGCCTTCGCCTCGGGATGGTTCCCGGCGACCGGTAGCCAGGGCCTTGCCAGCCTGGTGCTGCCGGCAATCACCCTGGCGATACCCAGCGCCGCCGTATACGCCCAGGTCTTGCACCGCGGCTTCCAGGGGGTGTGGCAGGAGCCGTACATCACCACCGCCTTCGCCAAAGGCCTGAGCCGGGCCCAGGTGCAGGCCCGTCACGGCCTGCGCAACGCCGCCCTGCCGCTGCTGACCCTGGTTGGCCTGCAGGTCGGCAACACGGTGTCCGGCGCCGTGCTGGTGGAGACCATCTTCTCGCGTAACGGCGTCGGTCGCCTGGCCCAGGAGGCCGTGCTGCGCCAGGACATCCCGGTCGTGCTGGCGATCGTCGCGGTATCGGCCACCGCGTTCGTGGTGGTCAACCTGATCGTCGACTTGCTCTACCCCTGCCTCGATCCACGCATCACCCATACGGCCAAGGTGAACTGAGATGACCATTCATATCCCCCTGACCCCGAACGACACGGCGTCTGCCGGCGTCGAGGCACGCCCTGCTGCCGGTTGGAAGCGTCGTACCCGCCTGCAGCGCGCCTGGCAGACGTTGAGCCCTTTGCTGCGCCGGCCAGGCTTCAGCCTCGCGCTGCTGATCGTGCTGTTTGCCCTGTTCGCCGCGCTGGCACCCCATCTGCTGAGCCACTACGACCCTTATGCCACTTCGCCCGCCGACAAGCTCAGCGCTCCCGGCCTGGAGCACTGGTTCGGTACCGACGAGCTGGGCCGAGACCTGTACACCCGGGTGGTGTACGGCGCCCGCCTGTCGGTGATGGCCGCACTGCTGGCGGTGGCCATTGCCCTGTGCGGTGGCCTTGGCCTTGGTGTACTGGCGGGTTTTGCCGGTGGGCGCGTCGACGCTGCGCTGATGCGCCTGATCGACGTGTTGCTGGCCCTGCCCGGCCTGCTGCTGGCCTTGGCCATCGTCACGGCCATCGGCTTCGGCACGGTGCCTGTGGCCGTCGCCGTTGGGGTCGGGATCATCCCGGGCTTCGCCCGTACCACCCGCGCCGAAGTGCTGCGGATCAAAACCCTGCCCTACGTCGAAGCCGCACGCCTGGGCGGCGCCAGCTGGGCGCGCACGCTGCTGCGCCACGTGCTGCCTAATGCCTGGGGCCCGGTGGCGGTGCTCGCCACCCTGGACTTCGGCGCCGCCATCCTGGCCACTGCCGGGCTCAGCTTTCTGGGCTTCGGCGCAGCCCCGCCAGCAGCGGAATGGGGCACGCTGATCGCCAACGGCCGCCACTTTCTGATCACCGCGCCGTGGGTATCCCTGCTGCCGGGGCTGTTCGTGGTGGCCGTGGTGTTCAGCCTCAACCACCTGGCGCGCAGCGCCGAGGAGCATGCCCGATGAGCCAGTCGCCATTGATCGAGGTACGCGACCTGAGTATCAGCTACGCCTTCGCCGGGCAACGCACCCAGGCCGTGAGCCAGCTGTCGTTCAGCCTGGCCCATGGCGAAACCTTGGCCATCGTCGGCGAGTCCGGTTCAGGGAAGTCGACCCTGGCCAACGCCCTGCTCGGCCTGCTGCCAGACAATGCTCACATCGACCAGGGCCAGCTGTGGGTCGACGGCGTGGATGTGGCCCAGGCTGACGAGCGCACCCGGCGCCAGTTGCGCGGGCGTACCGTCGCCTTGGTGCCGCAGGACCCGATGGTCAGCCTCAACCCCACCCTGCGCATTGGCCGGCAGATCGCCGAGGCGCTGTTGCTGGCCCGCGGCCGGCGCTACCCCGAGGTGGACCGCGAAGTGCTGGCGTTGCTGGCCCAGGTTGGCCTGGACGAGCCGGCGCTGCGGGCCCGCCAGTACCCTCACGAATTGTCCGGCGGCATGCGCCAGCGGGTGCTGATCGCCATCGCCCTGGCTGGCGAGCCGCGGCTGATCATTGCCGACGAGCCCACCAGCGCGCTGGATGTAACAGTGCAGCGGCGCATCCTCGACCACCTGCAACAACTGGTGGCCGAGCGTGGCATCTCGTTGCTGATCATTACCCATGACCTGGGCATGGCCTGTGACCGCGCCGACCGCCTGCTGGTGATGAAGCAGGGCAAGCTCATCGAGCATGCTTCCCCCAGGCAAATACTCTGGGGCGCCCAACATCCCTATACCCGCGACCTGCTCAATGCGGCGCCGGCCTTCGTGCCGCGGCGCAGGCCCGGCGCGCTGCCGGGCCAGGCGCCGCTGCTGCGCCTGAGCAACGTCGGCAAGCGCTTTGCGCTGCCTGGGCAGCACGCGCACTTCACTGCCCTGCACGACCTGAGCCTTGAAGTGCACGCCGGACAGACCCTGGCCATCGTAGGCGAGTCGGGCTCGGGCAAAAGCACAGCGCTGCGTATTGCCCTGGGGCTGGAAAGGCCCAGCCAAGGGCATGTCGAGTTCGCGGGTGAAGTGGTCAGCGCGTTCAGCTGGCGGCAGTTCCGTCCCCTGCGTCGGCGCATCCAGTTGGTGCAGCAGAACCCGTTTGCCGCACTCGACCCACGTTTCACCGTGTTCGACAGCATCGTCGAGCCGCTGGTGTCGTTTGGCCTGCTCAAGGGCCAGGCTTTGGAGCGCAAGGCCCGCGAACTGATCGCCAGGGTGCAGCTGCCGCTGCACTTCCTCGATCGCCTGCCGCGGGAGTTGTCGGGAGGCCAGCGCCAGCGGGTCGCCATTGCCCGGGCCCTGGCCCTGGAGCCGGAGGTGTTGCTGCTCGACGAACCGGTCAGCGCGCTGGACGTATCGGTGCAGGCACAGGTGCTTGCGCTGCTGGATGAACTGCAGCGCGAACTGGGCATGGCGTATGTCCTGGTCTCCCATGACCTGGCGGTGGTGGCAAGCATGGCCGACCAGGTGCTGGTGCTACGGCGCGGGCAAGTGGTCGAGCAAGGGCCGGCGGCGCAGGTGTTCGGCCAGCCGGCCAGCGCCTACACCCGAGCGCTGATCGAGGCAATACCAGGGCATTCGCGCAGCGTACTGCCCGTGGCGGTTTGACCGTTGTGCCACGCGGCACGGGCGTGCCGCGCGGATCAGACATTGAAGAGGTATTGAACGTGAGCAAACGACAGATCCATCTCGGCGCGATGATCCATGGTGTCGGCCACGGCTGGGGCGAGTGGCGGCACCCCGAGGCACTGGCCGACGCCAGCGTCAATTTCGGTTACTACAAGCAACAGGCACAACTGGCGGAGGCGGCGAAGTTCGATTTTGCCTTCATCGCCGACAGCCTGCACATCCACGCCCGCTCCAGCCCCCATTACCTCAATCGCTTCGAGCCACTGACCGTTCTCTCGGCGCTGGCAGCTGTCACCTCCCGCATCGGCCTGGTAGCCACGGTCACGGTCAGCTACACCGAACCTTTCCAGGTCGCCCGCCAGTTCGCCTCGCTGGACCTGATCAGCGGCGGTCGCGCCGGCTGGAACGTGGTCACCTCGTGGCTGTCGGGTACCGCTGACAACTTCGGCAAGGATGAACACCCTCCCCATGCCGTGCGCTACCGCATCGCCCGTGAACATGTCGAAGTCGTCCAGGGCCTGTGGGACTCGTGGGAGGACGACGCCTTCACCCGCAACAAACAGACCGGTGAGTTCTTCGACCCGGCCAAGCTGCACACCCTTGGCCACCAGGGCGAGTTCTTCAAGGTCAAGGGCCCGTTGAACATCCAGCGCTCCCCCCAGGGCCAACCGCTTATCTTCCAGGCCGGGGTGTCGGAGGATGGCCGCAATTTTGCCGCGCAGAACGCCGATGCAATCTTCGTCAACCCCGAGTCGTTGAGTGACGCCCGCGCGTATTACCAGGACCTGAAACGCCGCGCCGCCGGCCATGGCCGCGACCCGGAGCAACTGTTCATCCTGCCGGGCATCCGCCCCATCGTCGGCCGCGATGAAGCCGAGGTCGAGCGCCGCTACCAGCAGGCCGTAGACCTGGTGAGCATCGAGGACGCCCTGGTCGCCCTGGGCCGGCCTTTCAACGACTATGACTTCAGCCACCACGACCTGGATGCCCCGTTCCCCGACCTGGGCACGCTGGGCGACAACAGTCACAAGGGCACCGCCGACCAGTTGAAACAGCTGGCCCGCGACGAGGGCCTGAGCCTGCGCGAAACCGCCCTGCGCTTCTCGCGCCCGCGGCGGGACTTTACCGGGACCCCGGAGCAGGTCGCTGATGCCTTGCAAGGCTGGTTCGAGGGCGGCGCCGCCGATGGTTTCATCATCAACGCTTTGCTGCCCGATGGGCTGCAGTACTTCACCGAGCTGGTGGTCCCGCTGCTGCAGGCGCGCGGCCTGGTGCGCAGTGAGTACCCCGGCAGCACGCTGCGCGAAAGCTTTGGCCTGAGCGTACCGACCAACCGCAATACCCAACGTCGCAACCAGGCCGCCGTCGCCTGACGGCTGCCCCTCGAAAAGGAGTTCCATCGCATGACGCTCGAATTCATTGGCCTCATAGGCCCCCAGGAGAGCAGTGAATCCCAGGCTCCCCGTGGCCCGCTTGTTGACCTGGACTTCATCAAGGCCTTCGCCCAGGCCCAGGAATACGCCGGGTTCGACAAGGCCCTGCTGGCGGTCAACACCAGTGCACCGGACTCGATGATCCTGGCCAGCTACGTCGCGGCGCTGACCGAACGCATCGGCCTGCTGGTGGCTCACCGCCCCGGCTTCCAGGCCCCTACCTTTGCCGCCCGCCAGTTCGCCACGCTCGACCAGCTCAGCCGTGGCCGTGCCTCGATCAATGTGATCACCGGCGGCGACAGCGGCGACCTGCAGCGCGACGGCGACTTTCTCGACAAGGATGCCCGCTATGCCCGCACCGACGAATACCTGCAGGTGCTGCACGATACCTGGACGCAGACCACGCCGTTCGACCATCACGGGCCACATTACCGGGTAGAAGACAACCTGACCCTGGTCAAACCCGTGGGCAAGTTGCCAGTCTACTTCTCCGGTGCCTCGGACGCGGCAGTGGAGGTTGCCGCCAGACACGCCGATGTCTACATGATGTGGGGCGAGCCGCTGGCACAAGTGCGCGAGCGCATTGCCCAGGTGCGCAAGGCCGCTGCCCGATACGGGCGGGAGAATCACATCCGCTTCAGCCTGTCGTTACGGCCGATCCTCGGGGCTACGGAAGAAGAAGCCTGGGCGCGGGCCGAGCGCATCCTGGCCGACGCCCGGCAACGCATCGGCATCCGCCAGGGCAACCGCCGCGAGAAGAACTTCGGCAAGAGCAACGCCGGTTCCGAACGCCTGGTGCAACTGGCCAGCCAGCGCAAGGTGCATGACACCCGGTTGTGGACCGAGATCGCGGCGCTGGGCGGCGGCGCCGGCAACTCGACCTCGCTGGTGGGCACGCCTGAGCAGGTGGCCGAGGCGGCGCTGGCTTACTACGAACTGGGCGTGAGCACCTTCCTGTTCCGTGGGTTCGAGCAGTTGCGCGATGCCGTGGAGTACGGGCAGGAGCTGATCCCACGGATTCGCCAGCGGGTCGAGCAGCTCGAGGCGCAGCGCACCACCCGCAGCGCCTGATACCGCATTCCCCGCTCGAGCGCCGTGCGGACGGCGCTCGCTGCCTGCCCGCCCAGCGATATAGCTCTCACTTTAAAATCAGCTTTACGCATTTAATGCGCTTTACGTAATCAGTCATAGACATAATTAGGTTAGAACCAAAAAGACTTTCTCATCAACCTGAAAGTCCATTAGGTTCTACTTACCGACCCCGACATGGCGGAGGCAAATGGATTTGTGCCAGCCACCGTCGAGCCTTTCACAGGGCAGCCCAGCCGTTGCGCACATCCGAACCCAACCTTTTCGGAGCACACGACATGGGATTGTCACGTAGAGAACTGATCACCCGCCTCGCCGCCATTGGCGGCTATTCGGCAGCCCTCGGCGCGCTGGGGAACAATGCCCTGGCCGCCACCTTCCAACCCCTGCAACTGGCTGCCAACGGCGGCAATGGTAAGCGCGTCGTGATCGTCGGCGGCGGCATTTCCGGGCTGGTGTCTGCCTACGAACTGCGCAAGGCTGGCTTTGCGGTCACCGTACTGGAAGCCCGCGAGCGCGTCGGCGGCCGAGTCTGGACCCTGCGCCAGGGCGACCGCATCGAACACAACGACGGCAGCTCGCAAACCGTCAAATTCGACCCGGGCCACTTCTTCAATGCCGGCGCCGCGCGCCTGCCCAGCCATCACCTGACCATCCTCGGCTACTGCCGTGAGCTGGGCGTGGAGTTGCAGGTACTGGTCAACAGCAGCCGCAACGCCCTGGCCCAGCCGGACCTGGCCCGCCCGCCGCTGCTGCTGCGCCAGGCGGTCAACGATACCCGCGGGCACTTCAGCGAACTGCTGGCGCGCAGCATCAGCCGCAACAGCCTCGATGCCGAACTCAACAGCGCCCAGCGCAAGGCCTTGCTGGAATTCCTCAAGGTCTATGGCGACCTCGACAGCCAGCAGCAGTACCGCGGCTCGGTACGCGCCGGCTACACCCGCTTTGCCGGCGCCGGCGACCAGACGCCGGTGCAGCGCCAGCCGGTGCCGCTCGATCAATTGCTGGACAGCAACCTGCTGCTGCCACTGGTATTCGACGAGATCCCCGAGTTCTCCTCGACCATGTTCCAGCCAGTCGGCGGCATGGACCAGATCCCCAAGGCCTTCTACCGCCAGGTCAAGGACAGCGTACGCCTGGGGGCCGAAGTGCTGGGGGTCGACACCGGCAACACCGGCGCCAGGGTGACCTGGCGCGATCGCAAGAGTGGCCAGCAGCATGTCGAGCACGCCGACTACGCCATCGTCACCTTGCCCTTGCCGTTGCTGGCCAAGCTGCCGAACAACTTCGACAAAGCCTTCCGGCAAGCCATTGCCAGCGCCGAGGGCGACAAGGCCAACAAGGTCGCCTGGCAATCACCGCGCTTCTGGGAGACCGATTTCCAGATCTACGGCGGCCTCAGCTACATCAACCATGAGGCGCGCACCCTGTGGTACCCCAGCGATCACCTCAACAGCGCCCAAGGCGTGCTGGTTGCAACCTACAACACCGGCGAGGTGGCCCGGCAGTTTGCCGGCAAGTCGCTGCAGGAGCAGGTCGCCTCTTCGCGCCAGGCGGTGGAGTCGCTGCACCCCGGCCACAGCCACAAGCTTGGCCGGCCAGTGGTGGTGAACTGGTCAAAGATCCCGTTCAGCGAAGCCCCGTGGATCGTCCATGACGAGGTCGCACAGCCGGGCTACGACCTGCTCAACCAGCCCCAGGGCCGCACCTGGCTGGCCAGTGATGCCCTGGCCCATGGTGGCGTGGGCATCTGGCAGAACAGCGCAGCCGAATCCGCCCGCCGGGTGGTCGGCCTGATCGCCCGCCATGCCAGCCAGACCACCCGCGGCGTTGCCGCCTGACCTGCAAGGAACCTTGCCCATGCCTCGTCTTCTCCTGCTTGCCGGAGTGCTCATGTCGCTTAGCCTCAACGCCAACGCCGACGCCATCAAACGCATCGCGCCACCTGGCTCGAACTTTCCCATCTCGCAGCTGGTCACGGTACCGGCCGGCAGCCAGCTGACGTTTGTCAGTGGCACCCTGCCGGATGTGGCCGACCCCAAGGCCCCCAAGGGCAGCACGGCCGCACTGGGCAACACCGAAACCCAGACCCGTTCGGTGCTGAACAAGTTGCGCACGGCGCTGCACAGCCAAGGCCTGGACCTGGGCGACATCGTCCAGTTGCGGGTATTCCTGGTAGGTGACCCGGCCACCGGCGGCGCACTCGACTTCGCTGGCCTGCAAGCGGCCTACACCGAGTTCTTCGCCACTGCCGAACAACCCCGTACCCCGACCCGCACGGCCGTCCAGGTGGTGGCCCTGCCGCTGCCGGGTGCCCTGGTGGAAATCGACGCGATCGCGGCCAAGGCGCCGTGAGCGCGCCTGCCATGCCAGACAAGGAATGCGTGCATGAAGCAAGCTTTGAAAACGGCCCCGCTGTTCAGCGTGGCCCTGGCCGCCGGTCTGCACACCGCGCCCGGCCTGGCCGAGGAACCCGCCGCCCAGGCCCTCGGCACGGTGATCGTCACCGGCAACCGTGGCAGCGAGAAACGCACCGTCACCAGCAGCCCGGTGCCCATCGACGTGATCAGCGCCAGGCAACTGCAGGAAACCGGCAAGCCCGGCCTGATGGAAGCCCTCAGCGCCAGCGTGCCGTCGCTGACCCTGCCGGAAAAGACCGGCTGGGACGCCAGCGGCATGGCCCGCGCGCCGAACCTGCGCGGGCTCAATGCCGCCCAGGTGCTGGTGCTGGTCAACGGCAAGCGCCGCCACACCAGCGCCACCCTGAACATCAGTGGCATCAATGCCGGTGCAGCGCCCAGCGACCTCGACCTCATCCCCATCGGCGCCATCGACCATGTCGAGGTACTGCGTGACGGCGCGGCCGCCCAGTACGGCTCCGACGCCATCGCCGGAGTGATCAACGTGATCCTCAAGGCCGACACCAGTGGCACCGCAGTGAGCACCGTCGGCCAAGGCTACGACGGCAAGAAACAGACCGTGCAGCAGAACCTGAACAAAGGGTTCGAGATCGGCCACGAGGGTATCGTCCAGCTGGCCCTCGACGCCCGCAGCCAGAACGACGACAACAAGGCCAGCGCCAACGGCTACAGCCAGGCCGAAGCCCTGGATCGCGCCGGCAAGGTCACCTACGGCGGCTATGGCACGCCAAAGATCAACCTGCTGACACTGGGCTACAACGCCGAACTGCCGCTGCAGGACGACCTTACCCTCTATTCGTTCAGCACCTGGTCCTACCGCAAGGCCGAGCAAGGCCAGAACTTCCGCCTGCCGACCATCGTCAACACCGTCACCACCGGCCCGAACGGGCGCCCTTCAGGCTACACGCCGACCTGGTACATCGAAGAATACGACTACCAGGCGGCGTTCGGCGCCAGGGGGCTGGCCGGCGAGTGGGACTGGGACCTGTCCAGCACCTACGGGCGAAACGAGGCTGAACAAGGCACCTGGAACAACCAGAACCCGTCCCTGGGCGAGGCCACGCCTGACCATTTCGAGTCTGGCACCTGGGTCAGCTCACAGCTGACCAGCAACCTCGACCTGCGTCGCAGCTTCGAAGTGGGCCTGGCCAAGCCGCTGGACCTCTCCTGGGGCCTCGAACAGCGCCGCGATACCTACCAGGTACAGGCCGGCGACTGGGCCAGCTGGGCCGACGGCGGGTACTGTGCGGCGCCTGGCAACTGCGCAGCTTCAGGCGCCCAGGTCACCAACGGCATCTCCCCTGCCGAAGCCAGCAGTGCCAGCCGCAACAGCTACGCGGGCTACCTGGATGTGGGCTTCAACCCGCTACCGCAGTGGTACTGGGGCGCAGCGCTGCGCTACGAGCACTACGACCGCGGCATCGGCGCCACGCGCAGCGGCAAGCTGACCACCCGCTATGAGTTGACCCCTGAGCTGGCCGTGCGGGCCACGGTCAGCAACGGCTTCCGCGCCCCGTCGCTGGCCAACAGCCTGTTCAGCGCGCGCTCCACCACCTACGGTGTGGTCGATGGCGTGTACCAGTCGATCAACTACGGCGTACTGCCGGTGGACTCTGCCGCAGCCCAGGCACTGGGCGCCGAGCCGCTGAAACCGGAAAGATCCACAAACTACAGCCTCGGCCTGACCTGGCAGCCCAGCGAGCGACTGGCCTTTACCGCCGATGCCTACCTGATCAACGTGCGCGACCGCATCACCCTGACCGGCACCCTGCTCGGCCCGGAAGTGACCCAGGCCCTGCTGGCCAATGGCATCGACTCGACCTCTGGCGGCCAGTACTTCACCAACGGCGCCAGCACCCGCACCAAAGGCCTGGACCTGGTGAGCAGTTACGACCAGGACCTGGGCAGCGCCGGGAGCGTGAAGTGGACGGCGGCCTTCAACTGGAACGACACCGAGATCCTCGCCTACAAAGACAGCGTGAACATCCTCGGTACCTCATACGAGCTGATGAACCGCCAAGCGCGCAACCTGCTGACCGAGGTGCAGCCGCACACCAAGCTGATCCTCGGTGGCACCTGGCGCCTGGACCGCTACCGGGTCAACCTGGGGCTGACCCGCTACGGCTCATGGCGCGAGGTGAATGCGGCCAACGACCGCTCGCTGGACCGCAAGTACAAGGCGCGCTGGATCACTGACCTGGATGTCGGCTACCAGCTGACCAAAGACCTGGAGCTGGCGGTCGGGGCGCGCAACCTGTTCGACGTGTACCCCGAGCGCCAGGCACCGAGCAGCAAGACCATGGTCAAGGGGTACGGCGTGTATTCGCCGTATGGTTTCACCGGGGGGTACTACTTCGGGCGGCTGACCTACACCTTCTGAGGGCCCGGGGCTGTTCTGCAGCCCCGCGCCCTACCGGATGAACCGCTTGATTGGCAAGCCGAGGCTCTCGCGCAAGGTCGTGCCCTCATACGCCGTGCGATAAACCCCACGTTCCTGCAGCAATGGCACCACCTCTTCGGTAAAGCGGCGGAACTGCCCCGGGTGGCCAATATAGATATTGAACCCGTCCAGCGCCCTCGCCTCGAACCACTCGGCCATCTTCGCTGCCACCGTCGAAGCCGAGCCAACGAAGGCCCCCGGCCGCAGCTGGCGACCGAACTCCACGGCCTGGCGCAGGCTGAACCCCTTCGCCAATGCCTGATCGGCAATCCGCTTGGCGTTGGTGAAGAAACTGCTGCGCGCGTATTCGAGGCTCTGCTGCGGGAACGGTGCGTCGAGGTCGTACTGACTGAAATCATGCCAGCCGAAATTGCGGCCGAATTCCTTCAGCGCCAGTTCGAAGCTGTGGTCGGCCTGGTGATAGTGACGCTCGATTTCACGGGCATGCTCGTCGGTATCGCCCACATAAATTTCCGCCCCCGGCAGCACCAGCAACTGCTCCGGATCGCGCCCCAGGAGCGTGGCACGCCCCTTGATGTCGCGGTAGAAAGCCTGGCCCTGCTCGATGCTCGCGGCGTGGGTGAACACCACGTCGGCGGTGGCGGCGCCCAGGTCACGGCCCTGCTCGGAATCGCCCGCCTGGAAAATCACCGGCTGCCCCTGTGGCGAGCGCTGGATGTTCAACGGGCCGACCACCGAAAAGTGCTCCCCCTTGTGGTCCAGGCTGTGCAGTTTCGTGGGGTCGAGGAAACGCCCGCTGGCCCGGTCACGGGGGAAGGCATCGTCCTCGTAGGAATGCCACAGGCCTTGCACCACCTGCACATGCTCCTTGGCCCGGGCATAGCGGGTGTCGTAATCGTAATGCTCATCCAGCCCGTAGTTGCCGGCGGTGCCGGCATCGCCGCTGGTGACCACGTTCCAGCCCGCGCGGCCCTTGCTGATCAGGTCCAGGGAGGCAAGCCGGCGGGCGACGTTGAACGGTGCGTTGTAGGAGGTGGTGAGCGTACCGACCAGGCCCAGATGGCGGGTACTGACCGCCAGCGCCGAGAGCAGGGTCAGCGGCTCCAGGCGGTTGAGGTAGTGCGACGGTGAGCCTGGGGTGATGAACTGGCTGTCGACGATGAACATCAGGTCGAACAGCGCCGCCTCTGCCTGGCGGGCGATATCGATGTACCAGTCGATGTTGACGCTGGCGTCGGCTGGCAGCTCGGGGTCGAGCCACAGGTTGTGCCGCCCCGGGCCACCACAGCCCATGGTCAGTGCGCCGAGTTTGATCTGTCGTTTGCTCATGGGAAACCCTGTCAACGGCTGCTGGTAACGGGCGCCTGGAAGGCCGCGCCAAATGAGGTATCGAACAGGTCCGCCGCTGGATAGGCCTTGATCAGGCCAAGCCCGGCGAAGAAATCCACGGTCTTCTGCGCATCGACGATGACCTGCGGGTTCAGTGGCGCAAGGTCGGTGCGTGCGCGGGCGAACCAGGTGCGGGCGATGTCACGGTCGGCGCGGGTGCGCTGGGCCCAGGCATCGGCGTAGGCTTCGGTATTGGCCGGGTTGTCGAGGGTCCAGTCGCGGGCCTGTTTCAGCCGCTGCAGGAAGTCGGCGATCTGCGCGCGCTTTTGCTCCACGGCCTTGCTGTTGGCGACCACGAAGCTCTGCGCCGGGATCACCCCTTCGGCGGTGGCCAGCACACGGGCGCCCTGGCGCTCCTGCTGGGTGACATAAGGCTCCCAGGTAGCGATCACGTCGACCGCACCGCCATCCAGGGCGTGGGAGGCATCGAGGGCGCTGAGGTAGCGCAGTTCGAGGGAGTCGCGGGGCACGCCAGCCTTGTCCAGGGCGCTGAACAGCAGCTGCTGGCTCCACGAGCCCTTCCAGATCGCCGCGCGTTTGCCGCGCAGGTCCTGCAGGCTGTGGATCGACGAATCCTTGCGGGCAAGAATGGCGACGCCGGCAAGGTTCTGGCGGCTGACCGCGATCACCTTGATCGGCGCCCCCAAGGCACCGAGAAACAGCGGTGGCGCATCGCCGAGCAGGCCGATGTCCAGGCTGCCGACATTCAGGGCCTCGGCCACCGGTGACCCGGCGGTAAACTGCTTCCATTCCAGGGTATAAGGCAGGTCTTCGAGCACCCCCGCCGCTTCCATGACGGCGCGGGCGTTGTAGCTCTGGTCTCCGACCACCAGCGTCTGGGCAGCGGCGGCAAGGCTGAAGGTGGTGGCCAGCAGCGTGGCGGCCAGGTGTTTGATGTAGCGCACGTTCGTCTCCGGATACCCGCCTGGGGTATGTGAGGCGATCCGCACGTGCGGTCTCGTCCAGGGTTTATTTATAGCCCTAAGGCATGGATGTTCAGGTTTTTATAATCTAAAGCGTGTTTTTGCACCTGTGAAATGCACATTTGGCATAACGTCATGCCTTTGGCTGCCCCTATTTCAAAACAGAACCATCGCCCTGTAAATGCGTTTTTTGCATATTAGCTTATTATTATTTTGCATTTTGAGAATAGAAAAGGGATTTGCTAGGGTTACTTCAAACCCGAAAGCCGAGCCTGACCCATGACCGAGAACCTGCGCCCGGTGCGCTTGCGTCATTTCATCGACCGCTTCGCCGCGTTGCTGGACCAGCAACCTGACGAGGCCACCCTGCTCGACCATGGCCAGCAGCTGCTGGCCGGGCTGGTCGCCCAGGACGACTGGTTACCGGGCGAGCTTGCCCAACCCGATCCCCATCGCTACCAGCAGTACCTGTTGCATTGCGACTCGCGGCAACGCTTTTCGGTGGTGAGCTTCGTCTGGGGCCCTGGGCAACAGACCCCCATCCATGACCACCGGGTCTGGGGCCTGATCGGCATGCTGCGCGGCGCCGAGCTCGCCCAAGGCTTCGCCCGCGACGCGCAGGGCGCACTGCGGCCCGAAGGCGCGGCGGTGCGCCTGGCGCCCGGCCAGGTGGAGGCAGTGTCGCCGCGTATCGGCGACATTCACCGAGTCAGCAATGCCTTCGCCGACCAGGTATCGATCAGCATCCACGTCTACGGCGGCAACATCGGCGCGGTAAAGCGCGCCGTCTACAGCGAGGACGGCAGCGAAAAGCCGTTCATTTCCGGCTACTCCAATACCCACCTGCCCAACATCTGGGACCTGTCCAAAGAGAACCCTGCCCGATGAGCACCGTCACCACCCGTCACTACCGCGACATCCGCCGAGCCCTGCTGGCCCGGGAGGAGCTGGCCCTGATCGACGTGCGCGAAGAAGACCCGTTCGCCCAGGACCACCCCCTCTTCGCAGCCAACATTCCCCTGTCGAAACTGGAACTGGAGGTGCTCGCCCGGGTGCCGCGGGCAGACACCGCCATCACCGTCTACGACAATGGCGAAGGCCTCGCCGCCACGGCCGCGCAGCGCCTGTTGGCGCTGGGCTACAGCGATGTGGCCATACTCGAAGGCGGCCTGGCCGGCTGGCGCGCCGCCGGTGGCGAGCTGTTCCGCGATGTCAACGTGCCTAGCAAGGCGTTTGGCGAACTGGTGGAAAGCGTGCGGCACACGCCGTCGCTGGCCGCCGAACATGTGCAGGCGCTGCTGGATGAAAATGCCGATGTGGTGGTGCTCGATGCCCGCCGTTTCGACGAGTACCAGACCATGAGCATCCCGGGCGGCATCAGCGTGCCCGGTGCCGAACTGGTGCTGCGCGTGGCTGAACTGGCGCCGGACCCAGGCACCCAGGTGATCGTCAACTGTGCCGGGCGTACCCGCAGCATCATCGGTACCCAGTCACTGGTCAACGCCGGCATCCCCAACCCGGTGGCGGCCTTGCGCAACGGCACCATCGGCTGGACCCTCGCCGGCCAGCAACTGGCCCATGGTCAGCAGCGGCGCTTCACTGAAGTCGGCGCCACCACCCGTGCCAATGCCGCGCGCCAGGCCCGAAGCGTGGCCGACCGTGCCGGGGTCCTGCGCCTGGACCGGGCGGGGCTTGCGCAATGGCAGGCCGAAGCCGGCCGCACCACCTACCTGTTCGACGTGCGCACGCCCGAGGAATACAGCGCCGGGCACCTGCCTGGCAGCCGCTCGGTGCCGGGTGGTCAGCTGGTACAGGAAACCGACCATGTGGCCAGCGTGCGCGGCGCGCGCATCGTGCTAGTGGATGATGACGGTGTACGCGCCAACATGAGCGCCTCGTGGCTGGCACAAATGGGTTGGCAAGTGGCCGTGCTCGACGGTTTGGCCCCGGCTGACTTCAACCACACGGGCGAATGGCAGCCGCCACTGCCCGAACTGCCCGCAGCCAACCAGATCAGTGTCGAGCAGCTGTCCAGCTGGCTACAGCAAGACGGCACTGTGCTGCTGGACTTCACCGCCAGCGCCAACTACGTCAAGCGCCATATCCCCGGCGCCCACTGGGCAATCCGCGCGCAGCTGGCCGAGGCCCTGGAACGTGTACCGCAAGCCAGCCGCTACGTGCTGACCTGCGGCAGCAGCCTGCTGGCGCGCTTCGCCGCCCAGGACTTGCAGGCCCTCACCCATACCCCGGTCTACCTGCTCGAAGGCGGCACTGCACGCTGGATCGCTGCGGGGCTGCCGCTGGAAAGCGGCGAAACCCGGCTTACCGTGGCACGCAGCGATCGCTACCGCCGCCCCTACGAGGGCACGGACAATCCTCGCGAAGCGATGCAGGGGTATCTGGACTGGGAATTCGGCCTGATTGCGCAACTTGAGCGCGATGGCACCCACGGGTTCAAGGTGCTCTGAAGCTGAACAAGCGACCGTGCTGGTAAACCGATCCCGCTAATTTCGAGCATGCTGAAGGTGTTCAAAGCCGACCTTTGCCACGAAGTCAGTAAGGTTCATGACGGCACCGTTTGCCCCCCAGGTGCCGTCCGCTACGTCCTGTATGACGATTGAGGTGGCCACTCGTTGGCCCAGCTCCTTACCCAGGCTGCAGCGGATTGCTTTATCAAGCTGCTCGACGTACCGCCTGCGCAAATCAGGCGTGAGTACGCCCTCGGGGACCAGCACGGTTGCGTAACAGGGCACCAGGTGGTCAGGCGGCAGCCCGCCGCATGTCCAGTTACCAGGCTCGACCGCCTCGACGACTACCCAGCAGAAGAATCTCGTTTCCGGGCGATCGGGGATGCTCTCGACCGCGACGGCGACATCCGTAACGCCTTGAGCGAGCCGCCGACGAAGGTCGGGATCAATAATGGGTGCCGGTAGCTTGATGGTGATTTGAGGCATTGCATTTCTCCGTTTCGAAGGTTGCATTAGGCCTTGGTCGGCCCTACCATCCCAGTGTCCGATCAGGCGTTTTTCATGCGTATCCAGCCACCGCTCGATTTCACCCTAGTGATCCTTGAGAAGGCGTTTGCTTCCAGCGTATCGCTCACCCTCGACCTCCTTTCGACTGCGGCTCGGCTATGCGAACGTGCCGGCGTGCCTGCACCTTCATGGAGGGTTTGCTCTCCCTCGTCGGGCCTGGTGGAGTTGGCCAACGGCATGCTCGTCAAAGCACAACCCCTCCCCCCGCCTCAGCCCACTGACGCTTCCGTTTGGCTTGTTCCAGGCCTGGGTCTGGCAGACCCGGACGAAGTGTTTTCAAGGATCAGTCAGCCAGACGCCTTGCAGGCAAGCCAGGCGATAGCTCAGCACGCCAAGCGCGGCGGCCTGATCGCGGCATCCTGTTCTGCTGTGTTTCTGCTGCACCACGCAGGTGTGCTTGCGGGTCGCCAGGTGACCGTTTCATGGTGGCTTGCCGCGTTACTGCGTAGCATGAATCGGCAGTGCGACGTCCAGCCCCAGCGCATGCTGATCGAGGACGGTAACCTGATCACGGCAGGCGCGGCCATGGCCCAGGCGGATCTGGTTCTGTACCTGCTGCGCCGGCGCTACGGCGTGGAAATGGCCGATAAGGTCTCGCGCGTACTGCTCCTGGATGCGCGAGATGCCCAAGCCCCCTACATTGCCCATGGGCTGTTCAGCGACGGCAACGAACTCATCGCCCGGATCATTGCCCTGGTCGAGGAGGCGCTGCCGAACGTGCCCAAGGTGACGGAGCTGGCCGCACGTTTGGCGCGGTCGGAGCGCACACTTGCCCGCCAGGTCAAAGCAGCGTGTGGGCGCAGCGTTCAGGGCGTGATCCAGAGTGTGAGGCTTGAGAAAGCTCGACGCCTGCTTGCGGGTTCGCGCCTGAGCGTCGACGACATCGCATCGCAGATCGGCTATCGAGACGCCACGGCCCTTCGCCGTCTGATGCTGAAATACACCGGGACAACACCCAGCCAGTTCAGGCCACGCCAGCACTGACGCAGTTGACCGCGTCGCCCATTGCCGTAGAATCGCGCGCCCGAAATTCGACGGGCCTGCGAGAGGGAACTTCAGTGCAACGGGTAATGATCATTGGCCAGCCAGGGGCCGGGAAGAGTACGCTGGCGCGCAAGCTTGGCGAGCGCACAGGCTTGCCGGTCGTGCATATCGACACGATTCATTGGCAGCCAGGGTGGGTCGAGCGCAGCCGGGACGAAAAGACCCGTCTTTGCCATGAGGTCGAGGCCCGTGAGCGCTGGATCTTCGAAGGCGGGCATTCGACCACCTGGAACAGCCGGCTGGCCCGCGCTGACATGTTGATCTGGATTGACCGCTCGGCGCCGCTTCGATTCTGGCGCGTCCTGCGCAGAACGCTGTTGAACCGCGGTCGATCCCGGCCCGACTTGCCGGACAACTGCCCGGAATTGCTGGCCAACCTGCCGGCGTTTCTCAGGTTCATGTGGCAGACCAGAACCTCGTCGCGGGAGGCGATGAGGCGATTGGTGGCAACGGCCCCATCGGGCTGTCGCGTGGTTTGCCTGCGGACCAATCGCGATACCGATGTTTTCCTCGCGACGCTGGGCACGCAGCCTGACCAGGTCAAGCAGGGCCATTAGTGCCCGGCTCGCGCTTGTCTGGCGGCAAGCGCGTGCCATTGCGGCATTAAAAATGCGCTTTGAACAATACACTCAGCGCATTCTGGTCGGTTGGGAACCCGTGGCTGTCCTCGATCCCATATTTATCCGACCAGTAATCCCATTCCACACCAGCGTATAACCGCTTGGCCGTGTACCCCAGCGCCTTGCCGACGTCGTACTTGATCTGCGGGTTGAAGTGAAAACTCTTGGCCACGTAGTTCGAGGTCCCTTTGCGCCCGACGTCATTCACATACCACTCAAGGTAGCCGTCAAACAGAATGTCGGAACGGCCCAACGGGAGGGTCATCGCCCAGGTCGGGTTGATCTGCCACTGCCCCGCTGCCTTGCCGGTGATGCCATCGGGCTTGCGATAGTAGGTGTTGAGCGAAAAGCGATCGAACCCTGGCAGCAGCAGGTCCACCGCTGGCCCAAGCAGGTATCGGCGAATGCGCCCCTCGCCACGCTCGTAGGTGGCGGCGATCAGCACATCCTTGATCACGCCGTAGCGCAGGTTCTGCCCGCTGACCTTGCCCAGCGACAGCCGCGGTGAAAACTCCCCGTAGTAGGTATAGCCCTCGTTGCCGGACAAGCCGTTCGACCATTTGTTGTCGACGAACAGGAACACATCGCCCCAGGTCCAGCCGCTGGCATGTTCGTAGGTGATGGTTTGCTGGATATCGTTGCCGGTGCCATCGACCTTGTAGTTGTGGCCGTAGAGGTAACTGAGGCTGTTGTCGCTCCACATCAGTGGAGCG
>Ga0153918_1000364_pt1 | contig 23494 bp, 18 predicted proteins | sample TSFL002MetaG_FD_104687 | JGI IMG/M metagenome (GOLD analysis project Ga0153918, IMG submission 104687) | Attine ant fungus gardens microbial communities from Florida, USA - TSFL002 MetaG | ecosystem: Host-associated > Fungi > Mycelium > Unclassified | place: USA: Florida, Paynes Creek Historic... | reverse complement strand
TTCAATCTGAGCCATGATCAAACTCTTCAGTTCAATACTGCTTGGGTTTTTAAGAAACCCTAAACTTGGCTCAGCAATCTCAAATGACTATGTGATTTCTCGCATGGCCACTTGTGATGCTGATAATCTTTGTGACTATCAGTCCGTGCTCACAAGCACCCACACGAATTGCTTGATTCGATTTGTTAAAGAGCGTTTGGTTAAGAGCCTTTCGTCTCAACCGAGGCGCGCATTCTACGCTTTCCTCATTTGCTGTCAAGCGTTTATTTTGAAGTTTTTTTCGAAGTCGCTTTCTTTCAAAAGCCTTCAACTTCAACAACTTACGCTTGCCTCGTTGCGTTCAACGCTGCGAGGAGGCGAATAATACGCGCTTTGAAATCAGAGTCAACACCTTGATCTGAAAAAACTTTAGATAGTCGTCTGCAGCGGCCTGGCAACTAAATGCATGCTGCACCGCTCTGTAGAGAATCCCACCCTTGGAGCGTAACGACCATGAGCGATGCGCAGAGCGAAAAGACCCCTGGCCTGTCGGCGGACGAAGAGAAGGAAGTCAGCCATAACCAGCCGCCGCGGGCTGCGGTACTGCACGAGATCATTCGATACCAGGGCGACCAGGAACTGGAGCGCACACTCGCTGCACTCTGGTGGTCTGCCCTTGCCGCCGGCCTGACCATGGGCCTGTCACTGATGGCCATGGGGCTGTTCTATGCACGGTTGCCTGAAGGCGGGAGCGCCCAGGTCATCGCCAGCATTGGCTACAGCGCAGGCTTTCTTGCGGTGATCCTGGCACGCCAGCAACTGTTCACCGAAAACACCCTCACCGCCGTGCTGCCAGTCATGACCACGCCAAGCCTGGCGAACCTCGGGCGCTTGCTGCGGCTGTGGGGCGTAGTGCTGCTCGGCAACCTGGCGGGCACCTTGCTGGTGGCCTGGGTAATGCTCGAACTGCCGATCTTCGACAGCAAGACCGACGTGGCCTTCCTCGAAGTCGGGCGCAAGGTCATGCAGAACGATATCAGCCAGATGTTCGCCAAAGGCATCGTTTCGGGTTGGATGATCGCCACCATGGTCTGGATGATCCCCTCCATGGAGCATGCCAAGATCTGGATCATCCTGATGATCACCTACCTGATGGCGCTGGGTGACTTCACCCATATCGTCGTTGGTTCGGTGGAAGTGTCCTACCTGGTGTGGGCAGGCGACGAAACCTGGCGCAGCTTCTGGCTGGAGTTCGCCTTGCCGACCCTGGCGGGCAATATCGTCGGCGGCAGTTTCATCTTTGCCCTGATCAGCCATGCTCAGGTGCGCAGCGACAGCGGCAAGCCGCCATCGCAGCTATTAAAGAACGAAGAGCGTCGACAAGGCCGGAACTGAGCTCAGCGCGCCGCCAATGCCCGTTCGACCGCCCTGCCCCGCTGATGCGTGGGGTGCGGCTGCCACCAGTTCTGGCCCTCATGGGGAGAGTCGATACTGACCCGTTCGCCCATCTGAGGCGTGCTCAGGCGCACCTGGGCCGCCGCTGCCAGGGCGACAATGCGTTCGAACGGCTCCTGCCATCCGTGGATGGAAAGGTCGAAAGTGCCGTTATGGATCGGCAGCATCCAGCGCCCGCGCAGGTCCAGATGTGCCTGCAGACTCTGCTCTGGTTGCATGTGCACGTTGGGCCAGGCCACGTTGTAGGCACCGGTCTCGATCAATGTCAGGTCGAACGGCCCAAAGCGCTCGCCGATATCGGCGAAGCCCTTGAAGTAACCGGTATCACCGCTGAAGTAGACACGCGTCTGGTCGTCTATCAGCACCCAGGAAGCCCACAAGGTGCGGTTGCTGTCAAACAGGCCGCGCCCTGAAAAATGTTGCGCGGGCGTGGCGACGAAACGCACACCCTCGACTTCGGTTTCCTGCCACCAGTCCAGTTGCACGACCTTTGCCGCAGGCACTCCCCAGTCGATCAGCAAGTCACCCACCCCGAGCGGCGCCAGAAAGCGCTCGGCACGCAGGGCCAGTCGGCGTATCGCCTGCTCATCCAGATGGTCGAAATGGTCATGGGACAGAATCACCGCCGTCAGCGGCGGCAACTCATCCAGCCCCAGCGGTGGCGCATGAAAGCGCAGCGGCCCGGCCCATTGCACCGGCGAGGCGCGTTCGGCAAACACCGGGTCGGTAATGAAGTAGCGACCGCGTAGCTTGAGCAATACCGTGGAGTGGCCCAGGCGCCACAGGCTGTGGTCCGGTGCATCGAGCACCTGCTGACGGGTCATGGGCTGCACGCTGATCGCGGTTGCCGGCCGGGTTTCCGGCGGCTTGCGCAGAAAAAGGTACTTGAGGCCGATGCGCAGCTTCTTCAGCACGCCATCCTGCGGCAGGCTGGCCTGGTTGTGAAAACGTCCGTCCCGCTGTGGCGCCGGTTGGTCGCCAGGATTAGCCATGGGAGCCATGAGCAGCAGCACTCCAAGCAATAGGAAAGGCTTCATGTTACCCCACTGGGATCACATCAACCGTGAATTGGCTTGTAAGGTCATTTTTCGTCGATGAAACACTGTTCGACAATATTCACGTGAGTTATGCGATAAACGGCACCCCAGCAGAAGAACAACGACCATGATGGACAATCGCAGCGGCAAGGGACTTTCTTTCGTCAAACGCATCTACCTGCCGCGCGTCATCGGCCTGGGGATCGGCCTGTTCAGCGTAGCCGCCGGCGTGGCACCGCTGGCGCCGCCAACCTGGGTCTGGGCGCTGTTACTGTTCAACGGTCTGCTCTGGCCCCATGTCGCCTATCAATGGGCAACGCGTTCGGCGGCCCCTTATCAGGCCGAACAACGCAACCTGCTGCTGGACTCGCTGCTGGGTGGCTTCTGGACCGCGGCCATGCACTTCAACCCGCTGCCAACCGTAACCGTGCTGTCGATGATGACCATGAACAACGTGGCCGCAGGCGGCAAACGCCTGATCGTTCGCGGGGTAATCGCGCAGCTGGCCGGCATGCTGCTGGGTAGCGCATTGCTGGGCACCGGGCTACAGCTGAACGCCACGGCGCTGCAGATCTATGCTTGCCTGCCAATGCTGACCCTCTACCCGTTGGCGCTGGGCTGGGTCTGCTACCGCCTGGCGATCAAGCTGGGAGAGCACAAGCGTCGCCTCAGCGCCCTGAGCCTGACCGACAGCCTGACCGGCCTGCTCAATCATGGCGCCTGGAAAGACCTGCTGCTGCTCAGGTTCCAGGCCTGCCGGCAACAACCGTCCGCTGCCGTGATCGCACTCATCGACATTGATCACTTCAAGACCATCAACGACACCTTCGGCCATGTGGTCGGTGATTGTGTGCTGCGCCAGATGAGCGAGGCGCTCAAGCGCGCCCTTCGCGAATCCGACCAAGCCGGGCGTTACGGCGGCGACGAGTTCTGCGTGATCCTGCCCGACGCCAGTGAGGCCCAGGCCTGCCAGGCCATGGAGCGTTTGCGTGATCAGGTCGCCAGCTACCGCAACCCACAGCTGCCGCACCTGCGCATCAGCTTGAGCATCGGCCTGGCGGCTTTCCACGCCGACCTGCAGTCCGCCGAGCACTGGCTGGAGCAGGCCGACAAGGCACTGTACAGCGCCAAGCGCCGCGGGCGCGACCAGATCAATTTCGCCCAAGACGAGGCCACCGCGCTCAGGCTGGCCTATCCTGACTGAGCCTCCTTGCTGATTGCCCGGCTGGGAGTTGCAGTCAACAAGGAGTCGTTTGCGCATGGCCAGGACCGCCAGCCCCCTCCCTCACCTTCACGTTCGTCGTCTGATCGGCTTTTTCTGCGTGGTGTTCGGCGTCGTCTGCCTGATCACCCTCGGCGCACTGTTCAACATCGCGTCCACCCTTGACCAGCAAGAAAAACAACGCAGCGCCTTCCATGCCACCCAGGCGCTGGAACAACGCCTGCTGGCCTCACGGCAGTTTCTGTCCAGCTACGCCGTGTGGGATGCTGCCTTCGAGCACCTGGCAGGCAAGGTCGACTGGCAGTGGGCCTATGAAGAAAAGAACGTCGGTGAATCGCTGTTCAGTGCCAGCGGCTACGAAGGTGTGTTCGTGGTCGATGACCAGCACACCAGCTACGCGCTGTTCAAAGGTGCGCCTACCGAGGCCGCTGCGGGCAGTTTCATCGATGCACCCCTGCCTGAAATCATCGCGGCCGCACGCGCAGCCGCCAGCGCTCGCGGGCAGGTCAACCGTTTCGTCCTGTTCAACAACTGGCCGGCAGTCCTCAGTGCTGCCGCCGTCCGCCCGGACAGGGACGTCACCGCAGCAGAGGTGAGCCAGGCACCGGTCATGCTGTTCATCGACCAGCTGACCGAAGCCAAGCTCGCGCACCTGGGCGAAGTGGCTGGCCTTGCGTACATGCATATAGAAAAAAACGAGGAGCCCGAGCCCGGTCGCCAGCAGATTGCCTTGGGCGACACCGGTTATCGCCTGGCCTGGACCGGCCCGATGCCCGGTCGCCAGCTGCTCTGGGCCGTACTGCCGCCCTTGCTCTGCGCGCTGCTGATACTGGGCCTGGTGATGCTCTACCTGTTTCGTCTGGCGTTGCGCAACGCCCGCGTCATCGACCTCAGCCTGCAGCACCTGCAAACGAGCAATCAGGCTCTGGAGGCCAGTGAGCAACGTTTTCGCGCAATAGCCGAGGCCAGCTCCGACTGGATCTGGGAAACCGACCGACAGCAACGGCTCACCTACCTTTCCCAGCGCTTCGTCAGTGTTACCGGCGACCCGGTCGAGACATGGCTTGGCCAACCCCTCAATCAACTGCTCAGCTGCGAAACCACGCCGTTGTCAGCCTGGCTCGATGGGCAGATCGAGGCCGACTCGGAACAACCGGCCCACCTGCGTTGCGCCTACCCCGACCACAACGGCCTGAGCCGCTATTGCCGCATATCGGCACGGGCCATCCAGCTCGACGGCAAGCCCGTCGGCTTTCGCGGTACGGCCAGCGATATCACCGACGAAGTCGAGGCCCACGCGCGCATCCAGCACCTGTCCTTGCACGACCCACTGACCGGCCTGGCCAATCGCAACAAGCTGGCCAGGCACCTCGAACAGGCCCTGTTGCGCGGCAGCGACTCACCGCCGCTGACCTTGCTGCTGCTCGACCTGGACAACTTCAAGCCGATCAACGACTCCCTCGGGCATACCGCAGGTGATGCCGTGCTGCAGGAAGTGGCCGCACGCCTGCGCGACACCACACGCGACGTGGACCTGGTGGCGCGGCTGGGCGGCGATGAGTTCGTCCTGGTCCTCCAAGGCTTGGATAACCGCAGCGAAATCGACCGCCTCTGCCGGCGCCTGATCGAACTGCTGCAGCAACCCATTGCGTTCGAAAACCAGCAACTGGACATTGGTGTGAGCATCGGCATTGCCCAGACGCGCGACCCGGGCTTCGATGCCGGCGAGCTGATACGCTGCGCCGATATCGCCCTGTACCAGGCCAAGGTCGACGGCAAGGGCACCTGGCGCTACTTCGCTGCCGCGATGAACCAGCAGATCCAGTACCGCCGCCAACTGGAGAACGATTTACGCCGCGCCCTGAAGAACAACGAGCTGGTGCTTCACTACCAGCCACGCTATCGCCTGAGCGATTTGCGCATCGTCTCGGTCGAGGCCTTGCTGCGCTGGCAACACCCGCACGAAGGCCTGCTCGCACCGGACAACTTCATCCCGTTGGCCGAGCAAAGCGGCCTGATCGTTGCCCTCGGCCGCTGGGTGCTGAGCGAGGCCTGTCGCAGCGCCCGCGACTGGCCTGCCCCTCTGCTGGTTTCAGTCAACCTGTCACCTGCCCAATTCATGCGCAGTGACGTGGTCGCCGACATGCGCGACATCCTCTTGCAAACCGGCTTTCCTGCCCAGCGGCTGGAATTGGAGATTACCGAGAACGTGATGCTCAACAACATCGAAGGCGCCCTGGGCACGATGCTCGCGCTCAAGGAACTGGGCGTGCGGCTGAACATGGATGATTTCGGCACCGGCTATTCCTCGCTGGGCTACCTGCGGACCTACCCGTTCGACAGCATCAAGATCGACAAGCGTTTCATCGCCGGCCTGGCCAACAACACGGGAAGCGACCGCGCCGTGGTCCAGGCGATCATCAACCTGGGTGAGGCGATGGGGCTGACGGTGACGGCCGAGGGCGTGGAGACCGAGCAACAATTGCTGGCACTGCAGAACGACCGCTGCCATGAAGTGCAGGGCTATTACCTGAGCCGGCCTCTGGACAAGGCGGGCTTCGAGCGATTGTTGCAACAGAAGCCTGGCTGGGCCGCAAACGCCTCTTGAACCGCGGCTCAGCGCAGCGAGCGCTCGGCCACGATTTCCGGGAGGTCACTGCGCCGAAGGTAGATGCGCAGCGGTTCGCCAATGTTCAGCCGGTCGTCCACATGCTGCTCCAGCAACAGTGCCAGACGCTCCCGGCACAACGCCATGCGCGCGTCCTGTTGCGGCCGCCAGACGAACTCGCTGCAGGGGGTGATGCTGTCATCCGCCACGTCCATGCCGAACGCGTCCTCGGAAAACCGCACGATATGGACGCCGCGCTTGCGATGAAAACCGACAAAGCCATTGAGCTGGTCGGCAGCGCTGCAGATGTCTTGGGAAGTGATGGCCATGACGTAACCTCGCAAATGAACGGAAGTGACGCACGCCAGGCAGGCAACGGTCGCCTCTGATGGGCGACGCGCAGTGGGCAGCCTAGCTCATGTGCCCATCGTTGTGCCAAGGTTTTCGCTGCCCGGCAGCGGGTCGACCTGCGACGCCAGCAACCCGCCCAGCCAACTCATGAAGGCCTGGACCCGGCGTGGTACATGGCGTTGCCGCGCATACAGCAAGGACACCGGCATGGCCTGTGCCTGCCAGCGGTGCATGACCTCTACCAACTCGCCGCTTGCCAGGTGATGCGCGACACCCACTGCCGGCACCTGGATCAAGCCAAGGCCCGCCAGGCATGCCGCCGAATAGGCCTCGGCGTTATTGACCGTGACCGCGCCGCCCATGGGCTGAAAGCACACCTGGCCATCCTGCACATATTCAAAACCGGCACTGCGCGCACCGAGGTTGCGCACATAGTGAACCAGGCGGTGCCCGGCCAGGTCTTCCAGGCACTGCGGCACCCCGCAACGGGCAAGGTAGGCGGGGCTGGCGCAATTACGCATGCTCAACTGGCCGACCGGTCGCGCCACGACATCCAGGTCGCTCAGCGCACCGATGCGCATCACGCAGTCGAACCCTTCACGCAGCAGGTCAACCTGTCGATCGGTGCAACTGATCTCCACCTCCAGCCTGGGAAACCGTGACAAGAACTGCGGCAAGGCTGGAATGATCACTCGGCGGGCCATCATGGTCGGCATGTCGATCCGCAGGCAGCCTGCCAGCTCGGCATCATCGGCACGGAACAGGCTCTCGATCTCGTCCATGCCCGACAGCAGATCTTTGCTGCGCTCATACAGCAGAACACCGTCCTGGGTCGCCTGGACGCGCCGCGTGGTGCGGTTGAACAGGCGCGTGCCGAGTAATTGCTCAAGCGCCCTGACCTGCTCCGATACCGTCGAGCGTGGCAGGCCCAGGCTGTCTGCCGCCAGCGTGAAACTGCTCAACTCGCTGACCCGAACGAACGTGCGCAGCAGTTCCAGCTTGTTCATCTTCACCTCGACTGTTCGAAACACACGAACAGTATTTCCGATTCTGCTGGATTTAACAGCCGTAACGCGATCAATAACCTGTCCCTCATCCACCACACATGAGGGATTCGACATGACTCGCAAGATCGCGCTGATCACTGGCGCCAGCCGTGGCCTGGGCCGCAATGCCGCCGAGCATCTGGCTGCACGCGGTATCGACATCATCGGCACCTACCACAGCAAGGCTGACGAGGCCCAGCAGGTGGCCAAGGCCCTCGAAGCGGCTGGCGCCAAGGCTGCCATGCTGCAACTGGACGTCGGCGACTGCAGCAGCTTCGCCAGCTTTGCCGAACGCCTGGGCACGACCTTGCAGCAATGTTTCGGTCGTGAGCGCTTCGATTTCCTGGTGAACAACGCCGGTATCGGTCTGAACGTGCCCTTCAGCGAAACCACCGAGGCACAATTCGACCAGTTGCTGAACATTCAGCTCAAAGGGCCATTCTTCCTCACCCAACGGCTGCTGCCGTTGCTGGTCGAGGGCGGGCGTATCGTCAACGTGTCGTCCGGGCTCGCGCGTTTTGCACTGCCCGGGTATGCCGCCTATGCGGCCATGAAGGGCGCGATGGAGGTATTGACCCGGTATCAGGCCAAGGAACTCGGGGCACGTGGCATTCGGGTCAATATCCTTGCGCCGGGGGCGATCGAGACTGACTTTGGTGGCGGTGTCGTGCGCGACAACCAGCAGGTCAATGATTTCATTGCCGGCAATACTGCGCTGGGGCGGGTCGGGTTACCGGACGATATCGGCGCTGCCATTGCGCTGCTGCTGGATGAAGGCAATGGCTGGATTACCGGGCAGCGGCTGGAAGTGTCGGGTGGGATGTTCCTTTAAGGCGGCAAAGACGGGGCCGCATTACGGCCCCTATGGCCTCACTGTTGCGCCTGATGCTCATGCACCTGCACGCTGGCGGTCATTCCCGCGCTCAGGTGCACGCCCTCGGGAATCTGGTCCAGCCTGATCCGTACCGGTATGCGCTGCGCCAGCCGCACCCAGTTGAAGGTCGGTTCCACCACCGGCAGCAGCTGGCTGTCCGGGTTGCTGTTGCTGTCGGTGATACCACGGCTGATGCTTTCCACCTGGCCCTGCATGGCATGGCCTGCGCCCATCAGCCAGACCTTGACCTCGTCGCCAACCCGAATGCGCGGCAGCTTGGTCTCCTCGAAATAGGCCTGGATATAGAACGTCGAATCATCGACCAGGGCCATCACCGATTGGCCGGTATTGACATAGTTGCCCTCGGCCAAGCGCAGGTTGGTGATATGCCCGCTACGCGGCGCCCGCACTTCGCTGCGCGCCAGGTTGATCTTCGCCACCTGCAACTGGGCTTCGGCCTCGTGCAGTTCACCACGGGCTATGGCGGCGTTGATCTGGGCGTTTTCGCGCAGCTCGGCACTGATCGCCTCCGGGCCCAAGGCCGTGCGCCGCGCCGCTTCACGTTCACGCAGGTGCAACTGCTGGGCGCGGGTTTCAGCCACCGCGCTGGCCTGGTCGAAGGCGGCCTGGAAGCGCTCGCGGTCAATGCTCATCAACAGGTCGCCCGCCTTGACCTGCTGGTTGTCCTGCACCTTGAGCTCACGCACCCATCCAGACACATCCGGGGCGATCACCACCACATCGGCGCGCACCCTGGCATCACGCGTCCACGGCGTGAGCATGTAGTACTGCCAGAGCTTGAAACCGGCCAGAACGGCAATAGCGACCACGCACAAGGTCACCAGGATACGGACGACAGCACGCATCGAATCACTCCTTACAAAGGCCCCAGCAGGCGAACCACCAGGAACAGCACACAAACGAACAACGCCGTGTCGAACAGCGCTTCATGCCAGATCCAGCGCCCCAACGGGGTGGCCTGCACCAGCAGACGCAGCACGCCGGTCAGCGCCAGCGCCATCAGCACGTAAATCAGGAACGGGCTGAGCAGCACACCACCCAGCTCCCACTCACGCAAGCCCATGCTCATCCTCCTGCGAACGGCACCATTTCCCCCAGCTCTTCTGCAACTGCAACACCGCACCTTGGGCAAGGCGCAACGGGTCACTGGCCGGAGCTCGTTGCAAAGCCGCGATGAACTGCTCGCTGGCCGCATCCAGGCGCCGCTCGCGGCCGGCCGCCGGGCCTTTGGCCAGTACCGCCTCGACCTCCTGCAGGTACTCGCGCTCCGCAGCCCCCAACGGCACCTGGGCCACCGCCAGGCACATGCGCAGATGCACCAGTTCGTCACCGATATCCAGCCCATGCAAACCGTCATCCCAACGCTTGCGCTCGGTGGCCGGCAATTCGCTGGCATGCCGGGCCAATTGCATCAGGCGGTCGGCCATGCGCCCGCCAAACCAACTGTCGGCACCGCGCAGGTCGCGCCGGGTCAGGCGCACCAGGTCACTCTGGGTCGCGGCGCGCAGGCGCCGGCCAAGCCAGGCCGGGTGGCGGAACACCAGCAGGCGGAACGCCAACACGGCGGCGCCCACGCCCACCAACATGGCCAGGGCGCTGTTGAGCATGGTCGCCACCCCGAAGGTCATGGCATTGAGCGGTGACACCAGCACGATGAAGTGCAGGCAATAAGAAGTCGCGGTGGCACCGGTACGCGGATGGGCCATGCCCAGCGCACCGAAGAACAGCGGCACGCCCATGCCCAGGCAGAGCATGGCGAAGCTGCTCCACTGCGGCAGGATGATCTGCCCGACCAGGAAGGCCGTCGGGATCGCCAGGCAGATGCCGCGCAAGAAGCTCAGACCGATCTGTGCGCCATTCTCGCGGCTGGCGAACAGGCTGCAGACCACGCAGGTCAGCACCAGGCCGCCCGGCGCCGACGGCCAGGCAGTGGCCAGCCAGAAGCTGCTCATGACCAGGAAGGCCAAGGCACTGCGTGAACCGAACAACAAAGCCAGCGACCAGTCGCGGTGCGCCGCCAGGCCCTGGGCGACATCCTTCGGCGCCCTGCCCGCCTCGACATCGTCCAAGGCCTGGGTAGCGGCCATGGCGAAGTCCAGCAACAAGGCCATGCGTGCCAGGCAGAAGTGCTCGGCAGAGCTGATCTGCTCGTCATGCGCGGCGTCCCAGATGCGCTGGCGCAACACCAGCAGGCTCGGCTGGTCAGGCTTGACCAGCAGGGCTCGCAGCTCTTCGAGCCAAGGACCGAGGCGCGCGGTTTCGCGCTCGTCCAGCTGCCGCCACTGCCGACGGACCGAGCGTGAAATGCGCAGCAACACCATGAGCTTCTGGCTCAACCCGCGAATGGCCTTGGCCCGCAGCCGGCCGCGCGGGCCCTCGAACCAGGCGTGCTCACGCTGGGTATCGATGGCGACTATACGGCCGAGGCTGTCCAGCAACCCTTTGCGCGCTTCATCCTCACCGCCGAGCATGGCGCTTGCTGCCTGCAGGCCATTCTGCCAGGCCTGACGAGCCTGCCCGGCAAGCTGCTGCTCGACCCGCATGGGCCAGATCAGCGCACTGCTGGCCGTGGCGCAAAAAATACCCAGGCAGATTTCGGTGCAACGTGCCACCGCCTGGTCGAACACCTGCAAGGGATGACTGATGGCAGGCAAGGCGATGATGGCGGCGGTATAGCCGGCCAGCACGAACGCATAGGCCCAGGCGCTGCGCAGCTGTGTGGAGGCCGCCGTGCACAGGGCCAGCCACAACGCCAGGGTGATCAGGAACAGCCAGGGGGCCTGGGCGAACAGGCCGATGAACACCACCGACATCAGCGTGCCGACCAAGGTACCCGCCAGCCGCGCCAGGCCCTTCTGCACCACCATCCCGGACAACGGCTGGGCGACGATGAATGCGGTCATCAATGCCCAGGACGGTTGTTCCAGCCCCCAGCGCATGGCCAGCCACAGTGCCAGGCCCGCACCTAGCAGGGTCTTGATGGCGAACTTGATGGCAAGGCTGCTGGGTGCGAAAAGGGCCTGGAAGGTGATGGGCACGTAACGGACCTTGTGGGGGTGTATTGATAAACGATAGACAACGCAGCGAAGGATACTCACGAGACGATTAATTAGCTAGCTAATCATCTTTAACGACAAAAACGCAGGCAAAAAAAAAGGCGACCGAAGTCGCCCTAAATGCCTTGCGTGCTCGTGGATCCGGAAGATTCAGCGCGGCTTGCGCTTCTGTGCGTCCTTCCAGATGAAAATGCCCAGACCGGCAAAGAATGCAAACATCAACCCGACCGTTACCACGCCCGCGATAACCACATTGTCGAAGAACATGCTGGCCTCCCGATTCGTTTGCCGTTGTCCGATGGATGCAAGGTAACGAATACGGCGGCGGGGAAAATTGATCAAGGTCAATGCTGCCCGGGACCGGGCACGCGAGGCGGGTGCAGGCTTGACCTGCGTCAAGTTTCAGCGCTTCTTGGGCTTGCCCTTGGGCTTCTTTTTCTTCGCGGTGGCAAGCGGCATGGCCTGCTCGAATGCCTGGCGCACTTCGTTCAGGCGTTTTTCCTTGAGGTCATGGATGCGCTTGGCGCGCTCGGCATCGAAGTCGATGAGGTTGTCTTGGCTCATGGGTGGGCTCGACGGTGTACAGAGACTTGCATCATGAAGCCAGGCGCTGGCCGTGACCAGCCCCGCGTCAGACTTCGATATCGACCAGCAGGCCCTGGCGTGGGTTCTCACCCATCAGCGGCGCCACCGGCACGGTGTTGTCGGCGTTTACTTCGTCCCCCGGCAAGGCGCTGTACAGCTCCGCTTCGCCCTTGTTGTTGCGCCGCTGCTGGCGACGCTGCTCTTCGCGCAGCAACAGGACTTGCTCCTGCGGGTCGCGCTGCTGCTTCAGGTCGATGGCGCTTTCATCGGACGAAGGCTGCACCGGCACCACCGGCTTGATGTCGGGCGTCTGTTTCACCGGGTCCAGTTGCGAAGTCACCGGGGCAGCACTGAGCGGGATGATCGGCGGCAGCATGGAAATTCTCCTGTGCCCACTGTATCGGCCATCCGTTAGCCAGCTTGAGCGTCGAAAGTGAGGATGTGCGGCCACTCACGGCCGCGCCATGCCAGTATAGACAGCCGTTACTCGGCTTCATCCTCAGGGTCATCGTCGGCTGGCGGGCTGGCTTCGCTCCAGGGCCGCTTGTAGACCTGTTGCCAGACCGCATCCATGTGCTCACGCAGCACCTGTGGCGCGCTCTTCAACGAAGCGCTGTCTTCACGCTCACCGCCAACCGGCTCTTCACCTGCCGGGGTGATCAGCGACTGGCCAGTGATGGTGTAGGCGTTCTGCCCTTCGCGCATCTCGATGGCGATGTCATGCGGGTCGATGCCGCCACCACAGAAGGCATGGCTGGCCACGGTCACTTCGGCGACGCCGTCCTTGTTCAGGTCACTGACATCACTGACATCGGTATAGAAGTCGACATCCAGGTCCAGCCCGGGGCAGGTGGTTTCTTGCTCGATCTGCCAGCGCGGCTTGAACGCGTCACCCTCGGCGGAGCGACCATACAGGGTGGCCTTCAGTACCACCTTGTCGACCTCCTGCTCGGACTCGGCATCGACTGCCTGGCCATCGCTGCGGCTAAGCACCAGCAGCCCTTCGCCGTCGCGATCGCGGAAGTGCACGCTCTTGATCGGCGTCTGCACGCCCAGCACTTCGAGCTGCTCGACCGGGATCGCAGGCAAGGTTTCGAAATTTTTCTGCTCACAGGCGGCCAGCAGCAAGCTGCCTATGGCCAGGGAAGTGTGCAACCAGCGGTGCTTGAGCGGCATATCGGTGCGTAGCCCTCGTCAGCAAGACGGTATTCTGCAATGAAACAGCTAGACTCATGGACTTCTGGTCTATGGTCCGCCCGGCCTATCCGTTAACATAGCCGGCTTTTCATCGCGGGAGTTCAGGCAGTATGGCGCAGCAGTATCAACCGGGGCAACGCTGGATCAGCGACAGTGAAGCGGAGCTCGGCCTGGGGACCATCCTGGCGCAGGATGGCCGCCTGTTGACCGTGCTCTACCCGGCCACTGGCGATACCCGCCAGTATTCCCTGCGCAATGCGCCGCTGACCCGCGTGCGTTTCTCTCCGGGTGACCAGATCACCCACTTCGAAGGCTGGAAGCTGACCGTGCGCGAGGTCGAGGACATCGACGGGCTGATGGTCTACCACGGCCTGGATGGCCAGAACCAGGCGCGCACCCTGCCAGAAACCCAACTGTCGAACTTCATCCAGTTCCGCCTGGCCAGCGACCGCCTGTTCGCCGGGCAGATCGACCCGCTGTCGTGGTTCAGCCTGCGCTACAACACCCTGCACCACACCAGCAAGCAGATGCAGTCGTCGCTTTGGGGCCTGGGCGGTTGCCGCGCGCAACCGATCGCCCACCAGCTGCACATCGCCCGCGAAGTCGCCGACCGCAGCGCCCCGCGTGTATTGCTGGCCGACGAAGTAGGCCTGGGCAAGACCATCGAAGCCGGCCTGGTGATTCACCGCCAGCTGCTGTCGGGCCGCGCCAGTCGCGTGCTGATCCTGGTCCCGGAAAACCTTCAGCACCAATGGCTGGTGGAAATGCGCCGGCGCTTCAACCTGCAGGTCGCCCTGTTCGACGCCGAGCGCTTCATCGAAAGCGACGCCAGCAACCCGTTCGAGGATGCCCAGTTGGCGCTGGTCGCCCTGGAATGGCTGGTCGATGACGAAAAGGCCCAGGACGCGCTGTTCGCCGCGGGCTGGGACCTGATGGTGGTCGATGAGGCGCACCACCTGGTGTGGCACGAAGATCAAGTCAGCGCTGAGTACGGCCTGGTCGAGCAACTGGCGCAAGTCATCCCGGGCGTGCTGCTGCTGACGGCCACCCCGGAACAGCTCGGCCAGGACAGCCACTTCGCCCGCCTGCGCCTGCTCGACCCCAACCGTTTCCACGACCTCACGGCGTTCCGCGCCGAGAGTGAAAACTACCGCCCGGTGGCCGAAGCCGTGCAAGAGCTGCTTGAGGAAGGCCGCCTGTCACCCAAGGCCCATGCCACCATCCAGGGCTTCCTCGGCGCCGAAGGCGAAGCCTTGCTGGCTGCAGTCAACGATGGCGATACCCAGGCCAGTGCCCGCCTGATCCGCGAACTGCTCGACCGCCACGGCACCGGCCGCGTGCTGTTCCGCAACACCCGTGCGGCCGTCCAGGGCTTCCCCGAGCGCCAGCTGCACCCCTACCCCCTGGCCAACCCCGCGCAATACCAGGACCTGCCCGCCGGCGAACACGCCGAGCTGTACCCGGAAGTGGCCTTCCAGGCCCAGGGTGACGTCAGCGATGACGAACGCTGGTGGCGCTTCGACCCACGGGTCGACTGGCTGATCGACACGCTGAAGATGCTCAAGCGCACCAAGGTCCTGGTGATCTGCGCCCACGCCGAAACCGCCATGGACCTGGAAGACGCCCTGCGCGTGCGCTCCGGTATCCCGGCCACGGTGTTCCACGAAGGCATGAGCATCCTCGAACGTGACCGCGCCGCGGCCTACTTCGCTGATGAAGAGTTCGGTGCCCAGGTGCTGATCTGCTCCGAGATCGGCAGTGAAGGCCGCAACTTCCAGTTCGCCCATCACCTGGTGATGTTCGACCTGCCAGCCCACCCGGACCTGCTCGAACAGCGTATCGGCCGCCTCGACCGGATCGGCCAGAAGCACACCATCGAACTGCACATCCCGTACCTGCAGGACAGCCCGCAGGAGCGCCTGTTCCAGTGGTACCACGAGGGCCTGAACGCCTTCCTCAATACCTGCCCGACCGGCAACGCCCTGCAGCACCAGTTCGGCCCGCGCCTGCTGCCGATGCTCGAAGGCGGCGATGCCAAGGCCTGGACTGCGCTGGTCAGCGAGGCGCGCGCCGAGCGCGAGCGCCTCGAGGCAGAGCTGCACAGCGGCCGTGACCGCCTGCTGGAGCTCAACTCCGGTGGTGCTGGCGAAGGCCAGGCACTGGTCGAGGCGATCCTTGAACAAGACGACCAATTCGCCCTGCCGATCTACATGGAAACCCTGTTCGACGCCTTCGGCATCGACAGCGAAGACCATTCGGAAAACGCCCTCATCCTCAAGCCAAGCGAAAAGATGCTCGACGCCAGCTTCCCGCTGGGCGACGACGAAGGCGTGACCATTACCTACGACCGCGCCCAGGCGCTGTCGCGCGAAGACATGCAGTTCCTGACCTGGGAGCACCCGATGGTACAGGGCGGCATGGACCTGGTGCTGTCCGGGTCGATGGGCAACACGGCGGTCGCGCTGATCAAGAACAAGGCACTCAAGCCGGGTACCGTGCTGCTCGAACTGCTGTTCGTCAGCGAGGTGGTGGCGCCCCGCAGCCTGCAACTGGGCCGCTACCTGCCGCCAGCAGCACTGCGCTGCCTGCTCGATGCCAACGGCAACGACCTGGCTTCGCGGGTGGCGTTCGAAACCCTCAACGACCAGCTCGAAAGCGTGCCACGGGCCAGCGCCAACAAGTTCGTCCAGGCTCAGCGTGACGTACTGGCCAAGCGCATCAGCGGCGGCGAAGCCAAGGTCATGCCAGTGCACGTCGAGCGTGTGGCCGAAGCCCAGCGCCGCCTGGTCGCCGAAGCCGATGAAGAGCTGGCACGCCTGACTGCCCTGCAAGCCGTCAACCCGAGCGTGCGTGACAGCGAGATCGAAGCGCTGCGCAAGCAGCGTGAACAAGGCCTGGCGATGCTCGACAAGGCTGCGCTGCGCCTCGAAGCGATCCGTGTGCTGGTCGCCGGCTGATCGACTAGCCATAGGACGGGGGGCGTTTACGCCCCTTGCGTTCGTTATGCCAACTGGCTATCAACGGCAGAACCAAATCGTTGAAGTCAAAGTGCCACTAGCCAGGACGGTTCTACGACCTGTTTCTATACTGCCCCAGAACAGTCTCCACAGCGCTTGAACGGAGACGAGTGAAAACTCGAGCAAAGGGCAAGCAATGGAATGGCTGGGGCTGCAACTGTTCACCGAACTGCCGGCAACCGGGCGAATCGTCATTGACTGCCGCCATGAACCGCTGCTGATTCTGATTGCCTTCGCCGTGGCCAGCGCAGCCTGCTTTGCCACCCTCGACATGGCCGAGCGCCAATCCCATAGCGAACAGCGCGCAGCACAGCGGCAGTGGCGCATGCTCGGTGCCTGCTGCCTGGCTGGCGGCATCTGGGCCATGCACTTCATCAGCATGCTGGCCTTCCAGGCCCCGCTGGAAATGCACTACGACGTTTCGCTGACCGGCCTGTCACTGCTGATCGCCCTGGTAGCAGCCTGGTTGGCAATGACCAGCCTCGACCGTACCCATATGCGCCTGCACCACTACCTGCAAAGTGCCTTGCTCATCGGCCTGGGTATCGTCCTCATGCATTTCGTTGGCATGGCCGCGCTGCAGACCGGTGCCCAGCAGTACTACCAGACCACGCTATTGCTGAGCAGCGCCGCCATCGCCCTGCTCACCAGCCTTGCCGCCTTGCTGCTGGCCCGTTACTTCCGCAATGGCAGCGGCAACCTGCACCAGACCCTGAAATATGGCGCCAGTCTGCTGATGGCCGGCGGCATCGTTGCTACCCACTTCACCGCCATGGCCGCCATGACCCTGGTCATCCCCGCCTCTACCGCCCTGAGCCTGCCAACAAGCGACAACAGCCTGCAGCTGGGGCTGACCGTAGCCTTCATCACCTTGCTGATCAGTGGCAGCAGCATCAGTGCCGCCCTGGCCGACAAGAAGCTGCAGAGCAAGGAAGACGACCTGCGCCGTTATGGTGTCCTGCTCAGCCAGTTGGACCAGGCCCGTGAATCCCTGCAACAGGCTGCCCATTACGACGCCCTGACCAACCTGGTCAACCGCCGTGGTTTCAACCAGATTTTTGCCGAACGCCTGACAGCACAGAATCCCGGCGAACACCGCCTGGCAGTGATGTTTCTCGACATCGACCATTTCAAGCGCATCAATGACAGTCTCGGCCACGATGCCGGCGACGAACTGCTCAAAGTCATCGCCAACCACATCAAGGCAGCCACCCGCAGCCACGACCTGGTCGCCCGCTTCGGCGGTGACGAATTCTGCGTGGTCACGTCGCTCAACAACCGTGACGAGGCACGCCACCTTGCACAACGCATCATGCAACGGATGAAAGACCCGATTGACCTGGGCGGCCGGCGCATGGTCATGACCACCAGCATTGGTATCAGCATCTACCCCGATGACGGCCTGAACGCCGAAGAACTGCTCAAGCATGCCGACCTGGCCCTGTATCAATCCAAGGGCAGCGGCCGCAACAGCCTGCACTTTTTCAACAGCAGCCTGAAAAACCGCGCCAGCCTGGCCTTGCAACTGGAAGAGGAACTGCGCATCGCCCTGCTCGAAGAACGAGGGTTGTGCCTGCACTACCAACCCATTTTCGACGTGCGAAGCGGCCAGGTGGCCAAGCTTGAAGCGCTGGTACGCTGGCAGCACCCGCTGCACGGGCTGATGGGGCCTGACCGGTTCATCAGCATTGCCGAAGCCAACGGCCTGATGGTCGACCTCGACCTGTGGGTGCTGCGTCACGCCTGCCAGGACCTGGCCCGGCTTCAGCAGCATGGTTTTACCAGCCTCAAGCTCACGGTCAATTGCTCGGCGGTGACCCTGGGCCATGAAACCCTGCCCAATGAAGTGGAAGTGGCGCTGTACCAGGCGGGCCTGGCACCTCGCCATCTTGAGCTGGAGGTCACCGAGCATGCGTTGATGGGCGACATCGAGCACACCGTCAGCCTGCTCAAGCGCATTCGCGACCAGGGAGTCGGCCTGTCGATCGATGATTTCGGCACCGGCTATTCGTCGCTGGCCTACCTCAAGCGCCTGCCTCTGGACGTGCTGAAGATCGACCGCTCGTTCCTCCAGGATGTGCCCGGCAGCCAGAAGGATCGCGAGATCATCCAGGCGATCATCGCCATGGCCCACACCCTGCACCTGGAGGTGGTCAGTGAAGGCGTGGAAACCGTCGAGCAGCACGAATTCCTGGCCAGCAATGGCTGCGACTATCTGCAAGGTTACCTGCTCAGCCGCCCGCTACCGCTGAGCGAATTGCGCTCGCTGCTCGATCAGCTCGACCGCCAAGACGCTGTGTTCAGGCCTTGTTGCGATACAGCTCTACCAGGGTCGCCGGATCTTTTTGCAGATATCCCTGGCTACCGTGCAGGCGCATCAGCTGCGCGGCAAGGCCACTGAGCGGCGTTGCCGTGCCCTGCTCGCGGGAGAGCTTGACGGCCCCGTCCAGGTCCTTGAGCAAGGTGCGCACATGCCACTTGACCGGTTCGAAACGGCTTTCGGCCATCTGCGGTGCCAGGATTTGCAACGGCTTCGAATCGGCAAAGCCACCAGCAAGCGCTTCTGCGATCAGCGTGGCGTCAACGCCTGACTGTTCGGCCAACGCCACCACCTCGGCAATCACCAGCGCGTTGCAGGCCACGATCATCTGATTGCAGGCCTTGGTCACCTGCCCAGCCCCCACACCCCCCATGTGCGTCACCCGCTGGCCGAGCACCTGCAGAACCGGGCGGGCCCGCTGCAGATCCGTGGCCTCGCCCCCCACCATGATCGCCAAGGTACCCGCCTCGGCGCCTGGCGTACCACCCGACACGGGAGCGTCCAGCCAAGCCATACCGCACAGTGCAGCCAGTTCGGCAGCCATTTCCCGCGTCGCAGTCGGCTCCAGGCTGGAGAAGTCCACCAACAACTGCCCGCTGCGCCCGCCCTCGGCGATGCCTTGCTCGCCAAACACCACCTCCCGTACCACCGCCGTGTCGGCCAGGCACAGCAACACCATGTCGCTGTCACGGCTCAGTTCGGCCGGGCTGGTCGCCAGCCGCGCACCGGCGGCCACCAATGTGGCGCATTTGTCCGGGCTGCGGTTCCAGACCGTCAGCGGATAACCCGCCGCCAACAGGCGCTGGCACATCGGCAAGCCCATCAGGCCAATCCCGGCGAATCCCAACGAAGGCAGTGCAGTACTCATGAACGACTCCAGGCAGAAGATTAAAGAAGCGCGACAAACGGGCGATGCAATGCCAGCTCGACTGAAAATTCCTTAAAACAAGTAAGGGAAACCCCTATCGCATCCGCAAATGGCGCACTGATAGAGTCGCGGCGTTTTGCGTGATGGCCATATGGCATAACCCTCTGATAATCACTTACACCAGGCAAATGGCGCACTATGACCTCTACGAACACTTCTGCCAATGCGGTCCCCGAGTCTTCGACTCTTCCAAACTTACCGACCGCCAATGGTGTTCGTGACACCCTGCCGGCACGCAGCTCTCCGGCACAGCAGTACCTGTACTTCACCGAGCAGGACGTGCAGCGGATCCTCGACAACCTCGACGGCCTGCGTGACCTGGTGTTTCCGGGCAACCAGCACATCGAAGACGACGACCCCCTGCGCCTGGAGCAGCAGTTTCCGTCGGTCTGCCTGATCGGCCTGGGCCGTTGCGGCTCGAACATCGCCCTGGACGTGGCGGAACTGGTCTACAACGCCCGTACCTTCTTCCTCAACGAGTTCAACAATGAAGACCGCATCAAGGGCGAGTCGGGCTACAGCCCGGCACGCTGGATCCGCCAGAACCTGCGCCTGGTGCAGAACAAGGGTGCCAAGCCGGTGTTCCTGGTCGAACCGCTGGTGATGCTGGGCGACCTGGACAAAGACATCGCCGGGCGTATCCGCTTCTCGCGCAAGGGCGAACGTGGCGAGTTCCTGCGCGACTACAGCAAGATGAAAATCATGGATTTGTCCGAGGTGCATGCGGGCGGTGCCGGCAATGCACCGATCCTCGGCCAGTACCTGGCCAAGATCATCCTCAACAAGGACACCCAGCGTTTCTCCAGCGCCGACTGGAAGCTGATCCATTCGTACCTGATCGACTCCTGCGGCATCAAGGCCAACCAATCGCGGCTGTATTTCTACATCTTCAGTGCCGGTGGCGGTACCGGTTCAGGCATGGCCTCGGAGTTCGGCCTGGCCCAGCAGTACTCGTACATGAACAAGACCTTCGACACCAAGCCTGCCGACGAGAACGACGGCAAGAGCGGCCACTCGTTCGTCTTCGAACCGATCTTCACCAGCGGCATTTGCGTGCTGCCCAATGCTACGGACCATCGCAGCGAGATGTCCGAGGCCCTGCACATCAATGCCGGCCGGCTGTTGTGCAAATACCTCTCGGAAGAATGGGACTTCTCGTACAACTTCGATAACGAAGACAGCAGCGAGGCCAGCGTGATGGGCCGTATCCGCCCGTGGAACGCGATGATGCTGATCTCCAACGACATCATGCGCTACGCCGAAGAAAGCGATGACGGCACCATTCACAACATCGACGTCAACGCGATGGAGAAGCACGCCAACCAGTACATCTCCCAGCAGATCTTCAACATCCTCACTGCCCAGGCGGTGACCACCGACTACGACCAGAACTACTTCCGCCGCGCCGGCATCGACATTGGCGAAACCATCCGCCTGGATGCCAACGACCTGTTCATGAGCCTGGCCGGCCCGGTGGCGATTGCCTATGCCGAATCGGTGGTGCCGGAAGTGCCCGCGCAAGGCACGGACAAGTTCAAGGTGTTCGAGCGCGAAAGCCCGCGCCTGGATATCGACGACCTGTTCTTGCGCTCCATCGACCTGCCGCACTTCAACAAGCAGACCCAGGCCATCGAAGGCATCAGCCTGCTGCCGATCGAGTCGCGCCGCTACCGTGCGGCCCTGGAGCAATACCAGGCCTCCGGTTACGACGCCGCCGCGCTGCATGACCTGCACTTCTTCAAGAACTGCTCGTCGGTGGTGTCGATCGTCTCGCTGCCCAAGGACTACAAGCTGTCGTACATGGACCTGAACCGGCTCAAGACGCACCTCAACAGCCTGTTCCCCAACACCACGCTCAAGCGTTACGCCCTGGTGATCGGCGCCTCGGCCAACCTGTCACTGACCACCCTGATCGCCAAGAGCCCGTGCCTGTCGGACGATTTCCTGACCCTGATCGTGGCCTTCATCAAGCGCTGCTTCGCCCGCCCCCCATACCGCTTCGATGACACGCTGGACAACGCCATCCTCGAGTTCATTACCAGCGAGCACTTCGAGGAGGCGCGGATCGACGACCTGCTCAACGAGTTCGAAAACCCGGCGAAGATCCTCGATACCAACTGGTACGCGATCAAGCCGATGTACGAGAAGAAGTACCGCGAACTGATCAACGACAAGAGCCGCTTCGTGTCGATCAACGATATTCGCCTGTCGCGCGAATGCGTAAAGAAGGCGGTGAAGTACCTGCGAGAGATCTTCCGCCACCGCATCGGCAAGACCCGGGTGATTTCGCTCAACACCCATACCGGCCGGGTCGACTACTGACCCTCATGGGGCCGCCCGGCGGCCCCGATTACGCATGCCGTAAATTGTTACCGCAGCGCCGAAACAACCCACCACTGTTACCAACTTCCACCTTACGTGAGCGTCAACACGCACCCGCATTGGGCAGCTGTGTGATTTTACGCACTAAAAAAGCGCGTCGTTATTCCGCTTGCCTGGCCTGGATCACGATGAACGGCGAAACCACCACTGCCCAGATCTCTGGATCGCGGCTTTGCAGGTCGAGTGCCTGCTCGGCGCTGACCGGCCCGACAGTGCCATCACTGCGCCACTTGGCGAAGATCTCGCTGCGATTCTCGGCCATTGCCGCTGCAACCTCGATCAGGTCAAGGCTGGGGTCGACCCAAATCAGGTCACCCTTGGCCCAGAAACGCTCCAAAGCCTTCCACTCGATTGTCGCCGTCTCGCCGAGCAATTTGGCATAGAGGGTGCTTGTTTGATCAGTCATGGGTTTGTACCCGCAAATTCGGCCAATGAAAAAAGGCCGGCATTTTTGCAGAAAAACCCGGTTTCAAATATGTAATTTGGTCGATTGGCCCCGAAGTTGTGGGGTGGGGCCGTGGATGCAGGCAAAGTGATGGCGCTTTTCTGTATCTTTGTGTCGATCATGCGACAACCCGCGAACCAGGCACTTTTTGCCCGCTTTTCAAGCGCGCGAACGGCGCTCTACACTGTACCGGTACAGTTCCGGGACATGTTCCGGGGGAAGGTGGGCATGCGGCATGGCGTGGCCATGCCGCATATCCCGCCCGGTCTGTAGCCCTGGCCGCCAGGACTATAAGAATTACAACAGAATGAGTGGAGCACTATGATCAAGATTTCCAAGCTGTTCGCCGCAATGGTACTGGCCGGGGTAGCCAGCCATTCGTTTGCCGCCGATACCATCAAGATCGGGATCGCGGGCCCCAAGACCGGCCCTGTGACCCAATACGGCGACATGCAGTTCATCGGCGCCAAGCAAGCCATCAAGGATATCAACGCCAAGGGCGGCGTCGATGGCAAGCTGCTCGAAGCCAAGGAATACGACGACGCCTGCGACCCTAAACAGGCCGTGGCCGTCGCCAACAAAGTGGTCAACGACGGCGTCAAGTTCGTCATCGGCCACCTGTGCTCCAGCTCCACCCAGCCAGCGTCCGACATCTACGAAGACGAAGGCGTGATCATGATCACCCCGGCCGCCACCTCACCGGAAATCACCGCCCGTGGCTACAAGCTGATCTTCCGCACCATCGGCCTGGACAGCGCCCAGGGCCCGGCGGCAGGCAACTACATCGCCGACCACGTCAAGCCGAAGGTCGTCGCCGTGCTGCACGACAAGCAGCAATACGGTGAAGGCATTGCCACTGCGGTCAAGCAGACCCTGGAGAAGAAAGGCACCAAGGTTGCCGTGTTTGAAGGCCTGAACGCCGGTGACAAGGACTTCTCCTCGATCATCCAGAAGCTCAAGCAGAACAACGT
>Ga0153918_1000363_pt1 | contig 23591 bp, 21 predicted proteins | sample TSFL002MetaG_FD_104687 | JGI IMG/M metagenome (GOLD analysis project Ga0153918, IMG submission 104687) | Attine ant fungus gardens microbial communities from Florida, USA - TSFL002 MetaG | ecosystem: Host-associated > Fungi > Mycelium > Unclassified | place: USA: Florida, Paynes Creek Historic... | reverse complement strand
TTATTCGTGTAGAGAAACAAAACTGACTCCCGGGTCGGCAAACACGACAAAAGTTCCATACTGATGGCCCTGCCATTATTTGATGATTCGGGATTTTCTATGCGTCAAATAACCTGGTTTTTTCACGCTATTTACCGCCTTTATCTTATTGACAAGCTGTTAGTCTTGACCGCGTAAAAAACCATCCAGGGGAAAGTCATGGCTATACAGGGCATTGAAGGGGTGATCAGTCAGTTGCAGGCAACGGCGATGACGGCCCGTAATCAGAGCGTGGCAGAAGAACAGCCGACCATCAGCTTTGCGGGGCAACTGCACGCTGCTCTTGACCGTATCAGCGATACCCAGACCGCTGCGCGTACACAGGCGGAGAAGTTCAGTCTGGGTGAACCGGGCGTGGCGCTCAACGATGTGATGACCGATTTGCAAAAAGCGTCTGTGTCGTTGCAGATGGGGATTCAGGTAAGGAATAAGCTGGTTTCTGCGTACCAGGAAGTGATGGGGATGCAGGTTTAGGTTATCTAACCTAATGATATTTATATTTATTAACCATCCGATCCTACTGCGTGGGGCATGGATGGGGCAAACTCACTCAATTTCTGGTTCAGGATGAGCACCTGGTCCTGGTTGTTTTCGTCCATCCAGGATCCGTATATCATTTGCGGGTTGGTATGATCCATTTTCTTCGGGATGAAGTTCGGGTTGGCGTATCGAATATCGGCTTTGGCTTCTGCACTTTCTCAACGTGCAGTATCTGCCGACAATGTCCTGACAGAGTGTGCAACAGTTATCCCTGTACCATCCGGTGCCGCAAGGGTAAGAATGGCTACCTATGGGGCAAATATACCAACAGGAATAACGTCACGAATCTACAGCTCAGTTGAAAGGGGCTAGTATATCTGAAAATTTAGCCGCCACGTGGCGGCTTTCTTTATGCCTCAACAGCTTGCCTTTTCATTTTACCTATCAGTGCCCTCGCAGCACTAACAGATGGCAACTCTATTAGGATGTATGAAATGTAAGCCACTATAATAGATGCTGTTAACTCAAAAGACATTACACAAAAAGCCTTGATTTCATTGTTTTTTATTTCACCAAACGATGTTGGGTTTAATGATTTAATTAATTCATGTACCGGGATATGGAAAAGATAAAGTGAATACGAGATGGTTCCGATAAAAATCATCTTTGAATTCCATTTAATCACCCCAATCTTCTCTGCCAGAAGGCACGTGGTCAGAATAAGTAAAGACCAAAAACCATAGCCTGCCAAACCAATGCCTCTGTTATAACCTCCGAGGTAACCAGGTACTATATACATCGCGGAAGCAACTGCAATAAAGGTCAGCGCACTTCTGTTTAATGCTGTACTTTTGATGTCTGTACGCATATATAAATACGCAAGTGCCATTCCAGCTATGAACTCCAGCATTATTGAACACCCGAACACCCTCATAAATTGCAATGCTGAATTTGACTCAGGAATTGATGGTGTTGCCCATGCATATAGAAGATTTACTTCGCCATTAAAATAATACTGACTTCCAGCCACCATCGCGGTTATAACAACAGCACAGATAACTGCTCTATATTTATGTGATGCCAGCATAGATATCATGAATAGCAAATAAAAAGCCAATTCAAATGTAATTGACCATGCAACAATTAGAAAGCTAAAGCCAAAGTCAGGAGCTTTTAATGAGTAATCATTGTGCAGTGGAATTATCGCAGCAAAGAAATTACCTATTGATATGGGCTTGTCGTTAAAGTAAATCTGGAATACAACAGCGGCTATAAGCGGAGGGTAAATTCTGAAAATACGCTTTATCAGGAAGCTATCTACTCTGCTATCTCGCACTGTAGCGACCACGATAACAAAGCCACTAATCATGAAGAAAAGATCAACGCCAAAAGCTCCGAATTTAAATAAATTATAAAAAATCGAGTCATTAGGCGTACTACTTTTTAAGTGATAAAGTGCTACAAATAAACAAGCGACACCCCTTAGGAATGCTATTGACTGAATCTCATTTTTAGAGTTATGCATAATCAAGAATGTGTGTTTTTTATGAATCATTGTTTCATATGGTAACATATGGAAGGGTAAAAATCGACGTGCTCGATCTCTTAATTTTGTTAAATTTCATGGTATTATGACGTACACGCTTAACCAGGCAAGCGATGACAGGGTGAATGTTTGATGGGGCATGGGTGGGAAATAAAACATCACTCGCTTCAAGGTGAGCTTAGACGAATGGTGTTTTCTACGACACTAACCATCTGTTATTTGGTGCGCTCTTGGACGATCTTTTTCGATTATTAAAAATGCATTGTCATATGATGGGGATGGAGGTTTAGGTTATTTTAATTTTTTCAAGTTTTATTGATGCATCAATATTTTGTATGAAAGACTTTTTCTGGTTTATTTTGAATCAAAGACAACTGAGTCAGATTTAGCTAGTAATCTTTGTATTTACTTCTGCAAGAATTCGGGGTGCTATTGAAATAGCGCCCCAATTTGGGACGCTATTATTTAAAATACTGGAACGCCAAGTCTTCGATTGACATTAATATCTGGTTGAATATCTATATGGATATTGTTGCGGATCACGCCATTAGATTTCAATGTTGCAGAAATCTCTCGTCCTCGGGTAATTGGAATCGGCCAGTTTTGCTCGCCGCTACATTTGGGAACAAATAACGTCATTGTTCTTTTATCAGCATCAACCGCTGCCTTAACTTGATCAATCATGTCCTGGCTAACTAAATTCGCAATAGCGTAAGGTAAGTTTCCATTTTGTGGTTCTTTTAGCGAATGGTTTTGGTTTGTTGCGACATTAATAAGCATTAAAAGAACAACCGGAACGAAGTAGTTTACAAATTTAAAACGCATGAGATATCCAATCCCAATGCTAGCGCAAATAATTATATTCATTATTACGCCCCACATTACAACAGGTTTTGCAGCATAACCTGAGCTTGACTTCGCACAAATTAATATAATCGCAATAAATGATAATAGCCCTGTAATTACAGATACGTAAAAAATATGGGAGGATCGTTGCGCGTTTTTACTTTTAACTCCTAATGCAACAACACTAGTCACAAAGCCAATAACAAGAACTGCCAAGAAAATAAAATCGGTTTGCGACGAAAGGGAAAGTGCAGAGTTGAACGAGTTAATGATTTCAAGCTGGCCTTTAGCCATTCTCTCTGCTCTTCCTCCATTGGATTCAAAAATAGCAGAAATAATCCAGACAATAATGATTAATAAATGAAACCAATGGTTCTTAAAGGTTGATTTAATATTGAATTTATTTGATATAAGTTCAAGTAATATTAAGCTGCCGCATGTGATAGACAGTATTATGTTTGAGAAAATATTGGAAAAAATGCATAGGTATGCGATGAGGAATAAAAATCCTGCCTTAATGGGTTTCTTTTCAAATATTATGTTTACATTTATCCCTTTTCGCACTAAGTAAAGAGAGAACGTGCCATTCATTACTGCTGGTAGAAAGTAGTGATAGTAGCAAGTTATATTCTGCTCCCAGAGCATGTATGTACTGTTATTGTTATTTAATGTTCTAAAAAGCCCGAACATACAAAGAAGGAAAAACAATGTTAACACACAACCAGTATAGCTACTGTAAGTTAATTCTTTTGTTATCAATAAGAAAAATTGGTATAAAAATATAACCACCATGAGCGAAATCAATAAGGCAGTAAAATATGTTAAGGATTGTAAAAATGTAAACCCAAGAGGCATCAGTATAGATGATGCAATATTGCTTAATAAAGGGAATGAGATTTCAGGTACAACTTTTATAGGGTTGAATCCATTCCATTCTGGATATGCCCCTCTACCTAAAGCCAGATTGAACCACTCATCACCAGTAATTACTGTTGTGGGATGGATAACCCCAAAAAAAACAAATACAGATAAAAATATGAACAGGAACAAACAATACCTTGCCATATTATATTGCTGTGGTTTATTAATATTCATTATGTCTCCCAAACATAATCATTTTTTTATTACATATCGAGGTCTATTTTTAACCTCAACATAAATTCTACCTATATATTCGCCCAAGACGCCAACACCGATCAGTTGTACCCCTCCAAGGAATAGTACAGAAACAAGGAGGGAAGGATACCCTCTTACTGGATTACCAAATGCTAGAGTGTCTATAATCATCCATGCGCCATAAATGAATGCAATTCCAGCAACAAGTAAACCAATGTAAGTCCACATTCTTAACGGAAAAGTCGAAAAGCTTGTAATGCCCTCAAGAGCAAGATTCCACAACTTCCACCCATTGAACTTGGTTTGTCCGGCCACTCGTTGAGCACGGGCATATTCAACTACGTCTGTCTTCCCTCCAACCCAACTTAAAATACCCTTCATAAACAAATTGCGCTCTGGCATCTTCTTAATGTTATCTACTACTTCACGAGACATTAAACGAAAATCGCCTACGTTCTCCTCAATTTGAGGATTACTAATTTTATTATGAAGTTTATAGAACCATTCCGCCGTTTTACGTTTAAGACGTCCGTCACTGGTACGGTCGGTGCGCTTGGCAAGCACCATATCAGCCCCACACTGCCATTTATTTATGAGATGCGGTATGGCTTCAATGGGATCTTGAAGATCAACATCAATAGGAATTATTGCGTCACCTTCAGCATGTTCCAGTCCTGCAAACAAAGCGGGTTCTTTGCCAAAATTACGTGTAAAAGAAAGTGCTTTAACAAGCGGGTCAGCAACTGCCAGGGTGTTAATTATTGATTCAGTCGTGTCTTTACTACCATCATTTATAAAGATAATTTCTACATCAAACTGTTGTAATCCATCGAATTCTCTCACTGCCTTGTAGAAAATAGGAATTGTATCCTCTTCGTTAAAGACCGGAACAACTAAAGAGATTTTCATTTTTTATCCCTAAAGATAATGAAATTTGAAAAAATAAATCCTGCAATGAGGCTGAAACCAGAGAAAGCAATCAGCGTAATAATGGGAGGTGCAGCAACTAAATCGGCAACATAACCGGTCAGACCTGCCATTGAACCCATGAACACTGTAAAAGCAACATATTTCCCCTTTGTAACACTGGATTGAAACGTCCATTTGGCGTTTGCAAAAAAGCTGAATGTCACGGCAACAAAAAAAGCTACCACATTGGCTGTTGCTTGGCTCACCATGAAGAAATAGAGCAGGGTACCGAAACAGACCCAGTGTAGAGCTGTATTGATGACTCCAATGGAAAGATATCGAGTAAAGAGCTTTATCATTATTGAAATAAGTTAAATCTGAAAAGTATTAGTCTACCATCAGAAGACTACTTGATCGACCCTCAAAATTGACGGTAAGGATAAAATACGCAATTTATTATTGACGAATTGTTGATATGGTGAGTTAGAGTGTAATCTGTGTTTTTACTGCGGCCCTGAACTGAGGAACCGCAGTAAGGGAATGCTGGATTGCAATCACCAAATTACTTGAATCTATCTGATGTGTTATCTACAAACCACTTTGAGCCAGAAGTTGTAAGATGTGCGTTATCCCACTGCATCGGAATCACTGGTTTTTTGCCCACAGTCACTTTACATGCAGCATTGCTACAAAGAATATCGATAGCAGATATATAAGCTGAGTTGGCCGAAGCACTCACTATTTTTTCAATAAGCTTGTCATTGCCCAGAACATTCTTGGATGGATCAAAGAGAGCAACAGGAAGTGTTCCCTGTGGATTTAAGCCGTTTGCCTCAATGACTTTAGGCAGCGGATCATGCCAGAACGGGAAAGGACCAATCACGACTGTACGAATACCTGCAGAATTCAACATTTTTAACGTGTCAGCAAGGTAATCCTTAAACGGGTATTGTGACCAGAAGGCCGCCAGAACTACCAGTTTAGGTTTAACACGCAACAATTCGTCTGTAATATTTTTATTGATGTCTTTACAGAAAGGGCGCTGGTTATTTTCTGCACCATACAACGGCCCGCACAGGCTGGATGTACGTTGCGTCAAATTCTCATTCTTCAGCACCGATCTAAATCCAGGCATCAGTTGCGCTGCATGGGAATCTCCCCAGATAACAATCGACTCTGAGGTCATTTTATCCTTACACTTTGAGAAAACTGAATAATCCTGCTGTGGATTCAGGAAGCAAGTGTCAGGTCGCCACTCTTTATTATTGAAACGGTAGGTGATGACATCATTCATATCACCTTTGAATCTGAATGTTGCGCCATGGGTCTGCACCACCATAAAAGCACACGCGGTGATGACGATGGCACTGACAAAATCGGTACGGAGCCAGTGTCTTTTTCGGAATGGCATCTCGATAAGATAGTAAGAGATCACAGCCAGAACGAATGACACCGCAATTCCTGCACCGATGTTAATGGCATCCATCTCAACTCTGTAGTAACGCATAACCACGATAACGGGCCAATGCCAGAGATACCAGGAGTAGGAAATGGTACCGATAAACTGAGCAGCTTTGTTTTTAATGAGATACGCGTTTTGATTATTCGCAACGATAACCAGTGCTGCGCCTGCCACCGGAATCAACGTTGCCAGACCCGGCCACGCCTGCGATCCTTCGGCAGTAAAGAGTGAAAACAGAATAAGCAGCAGGCCGAGAATATTGAGCTTAGACAGGTGCTTGAAGTTCGTAAGTGCACCACGGCTGCTGAGGATATATACCAACGCACCCGCTAACATTTCCCAGGCTCGGGTTGGCAGCAGGTAGAAAAGATCCTCTTTCGTCCCGGATAACCCCAGGGCGACATACACGAGAGACAAACAAAATAGTGCCAGAATGGAGAGTGATACCGGAAGCCGGCATTTCTTGATGGCTAAAACAATCAGCGGATAGATCAAATAAAACTGCCATTCAACAGACAATGACCACGTATGCAACAAGAAATTGAGGTCTGAAGAAGGGTCGAAGTAACTTGAATGAGCAGCGTAATAGTTATTCGAATAGAACAGCAATGATGCGGTAGCATTTCTGGCAAGCAGCTCGAATTCACTGGTGCTTAACGAGAAATAGCCAAATATCAACAACGCTAATATGGTTGCGACCAGCGCAGGAACTATGCGTAAAAAACGAGCAACGTAGAAATCGAAGATCCCTTTATGGTCAACTTTCTCAAGTACGATACCCGTCATCAGGAAACCGGATATTACGAAAAATACATCAACTCCTGTGAATCCTCCGGAAACGTAGGGAACACCAAAGTGATATAGCACGACACTCAGGACAGCAAACGCGCGCAGCCCATTGATATCGAGCCTGAATTTTTTGTAGCTCATTTTGTAACCATCATTCCGAAAAGCCAAACCTGGCAAAAAATAAGATAAGGATGATAGACGCTTTATCCCGGCCAGTCATCCAACTAATCAATGTTATTAGCAGCATAGCGATTTAGCTCACTGTAAATAACAGACTGCTTGCGATGACGTCAAATATCTGATTATTAGATGGACTGTGGTTCCATACAGTACCCTGTTGGTTTTTCACCAAAAAACAATCTTGAGCATGGCAGGAAATTATCTTCCACTGGCAGCCTCAACGCTTTAATGCCACAATCTTTTTTTCTTCGCACGCAGGAAAGATGATGAAAAAAATAGCAATTGCTGGCGCGCTGCTGGCGTTGACCGGGTGTGTTCAGGTTGATAACTATCAGGATGTCATTAAGCATCCGGTTCCGCAGCATCTGGCGGGGTACTGGCAGTCGAAAGGGCCGCAAAGCAAAATGGTGAGTCCGGAGGCGATTGCCACGCTGGTGGTCACGGAAGAGGGCGATACACTGGATTGCCGCCAGTGGCAGCGCGTTTTGGCTGTGCCGGGGAAAATCATGTTGCGTTCAGACAGCTATTACAACGTGACCAGCAGGCTGGATATCTATCCGCTTGAACGCGAAGGTTCAACGCTGGAGTATGATGGCATGGAATTGCAAAAGGTTGACCGTCCTACCGTGGAATGTGCAGATTACCTGAGCAAAAATCCGCTGGCGAGCAAGCTTCCGTAACCGTTTTTTGCCGGGTGGCGGCTTCGTCTTACCCGGCCTACAAAACCGCCACCCGGCATCGTTTTACAGAACATCCTCCATCACCCACACGCTGACGCTTCCGCCATTGCAGGTGAAGATCCCTTCGCCGTCCGCTGCCGTTGTGACGGTTTCTTCGCGATTACCCAAAAAGTCACGCCAGCTTTTATTCCCGTAGTTCTCGCCCAGACACAGGGTTTTCTCCCCGTCATCACCGTTAGATAACACCACCACACAGCCTGGGTATTCTTCCGTCCCGCTACGGCTAAACGCAATACAGTTTGGATGATCAAAGAACAACGTCTGAATGCCGTGGGCAAAACGCTGGCGCGCCAGAATAAGTTCGTGAAGCTGTTCGATAACCGGCATATCAATATGATAAGTCTCGCCGTCACCGCCCACGTCGTCATAACTTGCGCCGAATAAATCCGGGTAAAACACGCTCGGTACGCCGTTTTCACGCAGCAATATCAGGGCGTAGGCCAGCGGTTTAAACCAGGATTCCACCGGCGCTTCCAGCGCCTGCAAGGGCTGGGTGTCGTGGTTTGCCACCAGAGTAACAGCATGGAAAGGGTCAGATTCAACCAGCGTGTCGGTAAAAATCTGGCTCATGTCGTAATCACGTCCCTGACGCGAAGCTTCGTGGAAATTCATTTGCAAAGGCGCATCAAACAGCATGGTTTTGCCGTCAACCTGGTTGATGTAGTTCTGCAATTTATCCACTTCATGCGACCAGTATTCCGCCACGATAAAGAGGGGCTGGGTGGCAACCTCCTGAACGTGCTCAATCCACTCTTTGTAAAACCAGGCCGGAATATGTTTTACCGCATCCAGACGAAAACCATCGCACTGGGTTTGCTCCATGACCCAGCGTGCCCAGTATTTTATTTCTTCAGTCACGGCATGATTACGAAAGTCGATGTTCTCGCCCATCAGATAATCAAAATTCCCCATCTCATCATCAACCTGGTCATTCCAGCCTTCACCGCTGTAGTCATTAACGATCTTAAAGATGCCGTCCAGGTCGGGATTTTCAATATGGTCGATGCCACTGAAACACTTAAAGTCCCAGACAAATTGCGAATACTGGCCCGCGCGGGCAGGGAAGGTGTAGCGGGTCCAGGCTTCGCAGCTAATGACTTCATCGTCAATTTGCGTGCGGTCCTGCTCGTTTACACGCTGGACATGAATAGATTCTTTCTCATCTGCCCCCATTTTATGATTCACCACCACGTCCAGCAGCACGGCGATATCGTTGCTTTTTAACGCAGCAATGGCTTCCAGCAGCTGTGCCTTGTCGCCATATTTGGTAGGAACCGATCCTTTTTGATCAAATTCACCAAGATCAAACAGATCATAAGAATCATATCCAACAGAAAACCCGCCCGATGCCCCTTTATAAGCCGGGGGGAGCCAGACCATGTTGATGCCGATTTCGTTAAGATTGGGGGCCAGAGCTGTCACTTCTTGCCACAATTCACCGCCAGCGGGGTAATACCAGTGAAAGCATTGCAGTAAGGTTGGATTGCGCATGTACCATCTCCATGAGGTCGCGAAACTCAAGTATGGGATAGGACGTGCAGAAATGCCTGGCGAACGAAGCGAGAAATGCCCGTTCGCCAGCGAATGGCTAATTTAGATCGAGATTGCTTTGCGGGACCAGGACATGACCACCCTGGTTGCTGTAGGTAGAAAGAACGGTTTTTTGCATAGAATTTTGACCAACCAGCTTTGCCAGTTCATCCATTCTGTTTTGCAGCAGCGTTTTGACCTGGCTCTCGTTGTCCAGGATCACCCGCAGGGTAGGACGAAGTTGCTCCTGCACTTGTGAAGAAGGCTGAATTTCTTCTGTGAGCTGAGCCAGCGAGTGCACCGCATTAACATAATCGGTTTCACAGGCGATCAGTTCATCCCACAAGCCCTGACGGGCAAGGCGCAGCATCACCTGGCTCTGATTCAGGAGCTGCTGGTAAAGGGTGTAGAGTTGCGGTGCATTACTCATTAGACGGCGTCCTGAATCAGTTGTGGCGAACCGGCAACTTCCTTCCACCCGTCAGCGATATTGCGCAGCAAGTTTTCCACCTCTTCGATGGCACTGGCGTCGTTATTCACGTTGGCGTGCAGGAGGCGTCTTACCATATAGGCGTAAAGCGCGATCAGATTTTGTGTCAGCTCATCACCATTATTTTCGACCAGGCCAACCTTCAGCCCGTTCTCGATAATGTTGATAGCCTTCGAAAGCGCCAGTCCTTTAGCCGGGATATTACCGTCCTGCAAGAACAGACGCGCGCGTACCAGCGCGCTGAGGGCTCCATCAAATAGCATGATAACCAGCTGATGCTGGCTGGCGCTCATCACCGCGCTTTCAACCTCTATTTTTGCGTAGGCTTGCGTGCCTTTTGCGCCGTACATGTTATCCCCCTCGGGTCTGATTAACTTTTACTACTTGCTACTGGACGAAGATGTATCGAACTGCTGAGTCAGGTAGCTGCTGGTGTTATTCAGTGACGTCATCAGTACGTCCAGCTGGGTAAACTGGGCTTTGTACTGCGCCACGGTGGCATCGATACGGTCACTCACGGCATTATACTGATCGGTCAGGTTGTTCAGCGTTTTGCTGACGCCATCTTTTGCAGCCTGAATGATGCCTTTCGTTGAGAGCCAGTCAGTCAGTTTGGTCGCCATGGTGGTGGTAATACCGGTGGTTTTACCGTCGCCGACAATCAGATCTTTCACTGCTGATGGGTTATCCGTCAGTGCTTTTTCCAGCTTGGTGCTATCCAGCGACAATTTACCCGTTGACGGATCGCTGGTAATGCCAAGCTGCGTTAAAGACTTATATGTCGTTCCACCCGCAGAGTTTGTGAGCAGACTTTTCAGCTGAGTCTGGATCGTACGCAGCGTGCTGTCGCCAAGCAGTGCGCCGTTGTTTTCATCCTGTGAGCTGGTGCCCGCATCAACGGCAGTATATTTGGTTAATGACGCAAAGCTGTCCTGAAGCGTGTTGTAGGCATCAACCCAGGCTTTCAGTGCCGTTTCCGCTTTAGACGTATCTTTTGAGATAGTCAGCGTCTGGTTGCCGGTGGTGACGTCACTCAGGTTCAGGGTGATATCTTCCAGCGCATCACTGATGGAGTTGCTGCTGTTCTCGATATCAACGTTGTTCACTTTCAGTTTTGCGTTTTGCGCGGTCACACTTTCAGTCATGCCGTTGCTGGCATCGGTGCTGGTGCCGTTGTAACCCATAAAGGATTGCAGGGCGCTGTCGCCGCTTACCGCGATGCTTACCGCATTATCAGAACCGGTTTCGGTTGAGGTAATAGACAGACGATACTGGCCATTGCCTACGTTGATAATACTGGCGGTGACGCCGGCATCAGCCTTATTGATGGCATCGCGGATACCCGACAGCGAGGAGTTTGCCGCGCTGATATCCACAGTTACCGGGTCTTTTCCGTTGCCCGCGGTAAAGGTGATTTTGCTGTCCGCTGAGGCGATAGCCGTTTTGGTATCGGTCTGCGTGCTTTTGGTTGTCAGCGTCTGGGCCTGCGCCAGCTGTGACACGCTAATGGTGTACTTACCCGTAATCGCGCTGCCGGTTGTGGTGGCGCTAAATGCCGTGGAGCTGCTCGACGTGCTGGTGGCGGTAAACAGGTCGGCTTTATTCAGGGCAGTGTTTGCTGTCTGGAATGCTGACACAGCGCTACTCAACGTGCCATAAGCGCTCAGCTTGGCGGTATAAGACGACTGTTGCTTTGAAATCGGGGTCAGCTGCGTTTTTTCTGCGGCTGTCAGACTGTCCAGAATATCGCTTAATTGCAGACCCGAGCCCACACCCAGCGTTGAAATACTTGCCATATTTATTCCTTAATGTATCGACACGTAGAACGAATACTGGGGTTATCGGCTTCATTAGGGGAAAGTTTACGATTAATTCTTTTTTTTTAATGGCGGGAATAACGCTAATAGAGAAGAGTATTTCCGTGGCTAAAAAAATATTCGAGATCCTGAAAAAAATTCTAAAGGTTGTTTTGGACCAGACGATAACACCTTTGACGGCGATGAAGCCGAAGGGTGGAAACCCAAATCTAACCAAACAGATTTGATGAACAACAGGAAACGAAATCATGGCACAAGTCATTAATACCAACAGCCTCTCGCTGATCACTCAGAACAACATCAACAAGAACCAGTCTGCTCTGTCTTCTTCTATCGAGCGTCTGTCTTCCGGTCTGCGTATCAACAGCGCTAAAGATGACGCTGCGGGCCAGGCGATTGCTAACCGCTTCACTTCTAACATCAAAGGTCTGACTCAGGCTGCACGTAACGCAAACGACGGTATCTCTCTGGCACAGACCACTGAAGGTGCACTGTCTGAAATCAACAACAACTTGCAGCGTGTTCGTGAGCTGACTGTTCAGGCAACTACCGGTACTAACTCCGATTCTGACCTGTCTTCAATCCAGGACGAAATCAAATCCCGTCTGTCTGAAATCGACCGCGTATCTGGTCAGACTCAGTTCAACGGCGTGAACGTACTGGCTAAAAACGGTTCTATGGCGATTCAGGTTGGCGCGAACGATGGCCAGACCATCAACATCGACCTGCAGAAAATCGACTCTTCTACTCTGGGCCTGGGCGGCTTCTCTGTTTCTCAGAACTCCCTGAAACTGAGCGATTCTATCACCACGATCGGCGATACCACTGCTGCATCTAAGAACGTAGACCTGAGCGCAGTTGCAACTAAACTGGGCGTGAATGCAAGCACCCTGAGCCTGCACGAAGTTCAGAACTCTGCGGGTAACGGTACTGGTACATTCGTAGTATCTTCTGGTTCCGACAACTACTCTGTGTCTGTAGACGCGACCTCCGGTGCAGTTAACCTGAACACCACCGACGTGACCTATGATGACGCTACCAACGGTGTTACTGGCGCGACTCAGAACGGTCAGCTGATCAAAGTAACTTCCGACTCTGCTGGTGCAGCTGTTGGTTACGTTACCATCCAGGGTAAAAACTACCAGGCTGGTACTAACGGTACCGACGTTCTGGCTAACAGCGGCGTAGCTGCTCCAACTACTGGTGTTGCTACCGGTACTCTGCAACTGAGCGGTGCTACTGCAACTGCTGAGCTGAAAGGTACTGCGACTCAGAACCCACTGGCTCTGCTGGACAAAGCTATCGCTTCTGTTGATAAATTCCGTTCTTCTCTGGGTGCGGTACAGAACCGTCTGAGCTCTGCTGTAACCAACCTGAACAACACCACCACTAACCTGTCTGAAGCGCAGTCCCGTATTCAGGACGCCGACTATGCGACCGAAGTGTCAAATATGTCTAAAGCGCAGATCGTTCAGCAGGCTGGTAACTCCGTGCTGTCCAAAGCTAACCAGGTTCCTCAGCAGGTTCTGTCTCTGCTGCAGGGCTAATCGCCTGCTTATGCTCAAACCCCGCTTCGGCGGGGTTTTTTTCCGCTTGAATTCATTCGTAACCCCCAAATAACCCCTCATTTCACCCACTATTCACCCAATTAAAACCCCTCCAGAATCGGATAATCATGCCGATAACTCAATTAACGCAGGGCTGTTTATCGTGAATTCACTCTATACCGCTGATGGTGTAATGGATAAACACTCGCTGTGGCAGCGTTATGTTCCGCTGGTGCGTCACGAAGCATTGCGCCTCCAGGTGCGTTTGCCGGCGAGCGTGGAACTGGACGATCTGCTACAGGCGGGCGGTATCGGGTTATTGAATGCAGTTGACCGGTACGACGCTCTGCAAGGAACGGCATTTACGACTTACGCAGTGCAGCGTATTCGTGGTGCGATGCTGGACGAGCTGCGCAGCCGCGACTGGGTGCCGCGCAGCGTTCGCCGCAACGCGCGCGAAGTGGCGCATGCGATGGGGCAGCTGGAACAGGAGCTGGGGCGCAACGCGACGGAAACCGAAGTAGCGGAGCGTCTGGGCATTCCTGTTGAAGAGTATCGCCAGATGTTGCTCGATACCAATAACAGCCAACTCTTCTCTTATGATGAGTGGCGCGAAGAGCATGGCGATAGCATCGAGCTGGTGACGGATGAACATCAGCAAGAAAACCCGTTACACCATTTACTGGAAGGGAATTTACGCCAGCGCGTGATGGAAGCGATCGAAGCTTTACCGGAACGTGAGCAACTGGTGTTAACCCTCTATTACCAGGAAGAGCTCAATCTCAAAGAGATTGGCGCCGTGCTGGAGGTGGGCGAGTCACGGGTGAGCCAGCTGCACAGCCAGGCCATTAAACGCCTGCGCACAAAACTGGGTAAGTTATAGGTGAGTCATTCGCCTTGGAAATGCCGCACAACGTATTGACAACCAGGAGTTATCATGACGGTGCAGCAATCTAAAAGACGGCCTTTAAGCCGCTACCTGAAAGACTTTAAACACAGCCAGACGCATTGCGCCCACTGTAAAAAATTACTCGACCGCATCACGCTGGTCCGTCGCGGTGAAATCGTGAATAAGATTGCGATTTCCCGCCTCGACACGCTGATGGATGAAGCCGCCTGGCTTGAAGAGCAAAAAGAGTGGGTAGCGCTTTGCCGTTTCTGTGGCGATCTCCATTGCAAAGAGCAAAGCGACTTCTTCGATATTATCGGCTTCAAGCAATTCCTGTTTGAACAAACGGAGATGAGTCACGGCACCGTGCGTGAATACGTGGTTCGCCTGCGCCGCCTGGGTCAGCATTTGACCATGCAAAATATCTCCCGCGATCTGCTGACGACCGGATACCTGGATGAAAATCTGGAACCCTGGTTGCCCGCCACCAGTACCAATAATTACCGCATCGCGCTGCGAAAGTACGCGCAATATAAAGTCCAGATGCCGGGCGTCATAAAGCAGAAAGTCCGCGCCGGAACAACTTCTGATATATATTAAAAAAGAATAAGATGTAGCGCAGCCGCCTTTGACGTTGCAGGCGATTTCTCTACACTACTCAAAAATTCCACTGTATCGGGGTACTTATGAAATTAGCACTTCTGGGTCGTCAGGCGCTGATGGGGATGATGGCCGTTGCGCTGGTCGCGGGGATGAGCGTGAAAACGTTCGCGGCAGAGAATCTGCTCAACAAAGTTAAAGAGCGCGGCACGCTGCTGGTTGGGCTGGAAGGAACCTATCCTCCGTTCAGCTTCCAGGGCGACGACGGTAAACTGACCGGTTTTGAAGTGGAGTTTGCGCAGGAGCTGGCAAAACACCTCGGCGTTAAAGCCTCCCTGAAACCCACCAAATGGGACGGGATGCTGGCGTCACTGGATTCCAAACGTATTGACGTGGTGATTAACCAGGTAACCATTTCTGACGAGCGTAAGAAGAAGTATGACTTCTCCACGCCGTACACCGTGTCCGGTATTCAGGCGCTGGTGAAGAAAGGTAACGAAGGCAGTATCAAATCCGCAGCGGATCTGAAAGGTAAGAAAGTCGGCGTCGGTCTGGGCACCAACTACGAGGAGTGGCTGCGCCAGAATGTGCAGGGCGTGGACATCCGTACCTACGATGATGACCCGACGAAATACCAGGATCTGCGCGTAGGCCGTATTGACGCCATTCTGGTTGACCGCCTGGCAGCGCTGGATCTGGTGAAGAAAACCAACAATACCCTGGCTGTCGCGGGTGATGCGTTCTCCCGTCAGGAATCCGGCGTGGCGGTGCGTAAAGGTAACGAGGATCTGCTGAAAGCCATCGACGGCGCCATTGCTGAGATGCAGAAAGACGGTAGCCTGAAGGCGCTTTCTGAGAAGTGGTTTGGTGCAGACGTGACGAAATAAGTCTCTGACTGACAAAAAAAGGCGCTTTTAAAAGCGCCTTTTTTATTTCTCGCGCGTCTGCGTGCATAATGAAATAACAATTGTTTGCGTGACCGGAGGAACCATGTCACTACAGAATTTAACGCGCTTTCCCCGTCTGGAATTTATCGGCGCACCCACGCCGCTGGAGTATCTGCCGCGATTTTCTGACTACCTGGGGCGCGATATATTCATTAAGCGTGACGATGTGACGCCCATGGCGATGGGCGGAAATAAGCTGCGCAAGCTGGAGTTTCTCGCCGCCGATGCTCTGCGTGAGGGGGCGGACACGCTGATCACCGCCGGGGCAATTCAGTCTAACCACGTTCGCCAGACGGCGGCAGTGGCGGCGAAGCTGGGACTCCACTGCGTAGCCCTGCTGGAGAACCCGATCGGGACGCAGGCACAGAATTACCTGACTAACGGTAACCGTTTGCTGCTGGATCTGTTCAACGTGCAGGTTGAAATGGTCGACGCGTTGACCGACCCGGCTGCACAGCTCGACGAGCTGGCGACGCGTCTGGAAGCGCAGGGTTTTCGTCCGTACGTGATCCCGGTTGGCGGCTCGAATGCGCTGGGTGCCCTGGGCTATGTTGAGAGCGCGCTGGAAATCGCTCAGCAGTGCGAAGGCGCGGTGAGTTTATCCTCGGTGGTGGTGGCGTCCGGCAGTGCGGGGACCCATGCTGGTTTAGCGGTCGGGCTTGAGCAACTGATGCCGGAGGTCGAGCTGATTGGCGTGACGGTTTCCAGAAGCGTTGCGGACCAGAAGCCGAAAGTCGTCACCCTGCAACAGGCGGTGGCTGAACAGCTTGCGCTTCAGGCGAAGGCGGAAATACTGCTGTGGGATGACTATTTCGCGCCGGGCTATGGCACCCCCAATGATGAAGGGATGGAGGCGGTTAAGCTGCTGGCCCGTCTCGAAGGTATTCTGCTCGACCCGGTCTATACCGGCAAGGCAATGGCGGGCCTGATCGACGGCATCGCCCGCAAGCGCTTTAAGGATGAAGGACCCATTTTGTTTGTTCATACTGGCGGGGCGCCTGCGCTGTTTGCCTATCATCCTCATGTCTAAAAATCAGGTAGAAAAATAATAATGCAAGAAAGTATTCAACTGGTTATTGATTCGCTGCCGTTCTTGCTTAAGGGCGCGGTGTTTACTTTACAGCTCAGTATCGGCGGGATGTTCTTCGGGCTGGTGCTCGGGTTTGTGCTGGCACTGATGCGCATGTCGAACATCTGGCCGGTGCGGTGGCTGGCGCGGTTTTACATCTCCGTGTTCCGCGGAACGCCGCTTATCGCCCAGCTGTTTATGATTTACTACGGGCTGCCACAGTTTGGTATTGAGCTGGATCCGATCCCGGCGGCGATGATTGGCCTGTCGCTGAATACGGCGGCGTACACCTCTGAAACGCTGCGTGCGGCGATCTCCTCCATCGATAAAGGACAGTGGGAAGCGGCGGCCAGTATCGGGATGACCCCGTGGCAGACGCTGCGCCGGGCGATCCTGCCCCAGGCGGCGCGCGTGGCGCTGCCGCCGCTGAGCAACAGCTTTATCAGCCTGGTGAAAGACACCTCGCTTGCGGCGACCATTCAGGTGCCGGAGCTGTTCCGTCAGGCGCAGCTGATCACCTCGCGCACGCTGGAAGTGTTTACCATGTATCTGGCGGCCTCGCTGATTTACTGGGTGATGGCGACGGTGCTGTCCGCTCTGCAAAACTATTTTGAAAACCAGCTTAACCGCCAGGAGCGTGATCCAAAATGAGTGCAATTGACGTCAAAAACCTGGTGAAAAAATTCCACGGGCAAACGGTGCTGCATGGCATTGACCTTGAGGTTGAGCAGGGCGAAGTGGTAGCAATTATCGGCCCGAGCGGGTCAGGCAAAACCACGCTGCTGCGCAGCATCAATTTACTGGAGCAGCCCGAAGGCGGGACGATCCGCGTGGGTGATATCACCATTGATACCGGGAAACCCATCAGCCAGCAAAAAGGGCTGATTCGCCGCCTGCGCCAGCATGTCGGCTTCGTGTTCCAGAGCTTTAATCTCTTTCCGCACCGCACGGTGCTGGAAAACATTATTGAAGGGCCGGTCATCGTCAAGGGGGAACCTAAGGAAGACGCGACGGTCCGCGCCCGCGAGCTGCTGGCGAAGGTTGGGCTGGCAGGGAAGGAGACGAGCTATCCGCGTCGCTTATCTGGCGGGCAGCAGCAGCGTGTCGCCATTGCGCGCGCGCTGGCGATGCGCCCGGATGTGATCCTGTTTGACGAACCCACCTCCGCGCTCGATCCTGAGCTGGTCGGGGAAGTACTGAACACGATCCGACAGCTGGCGCAGGAGAAACGCACGATGGTGATTGTGACGCATGAAATGAGCTTCGCTCGCGACGTTGCCGATCGGGCTATTTTCATGGATCAGGGGAGAATAGTTGAGCAGGGGCCGGCTAAAGCGCTGTTTGCCAATCCGCAGCAGCCCCGTACCCGTCAGTTCCTTGAAAAATTCTTAATGCAGTAGCATTTTAGCGTTCAATTTGCTCCAGATGCCGCTTCTGGAGCAAATTATCCTCCCTTAAACTCCGTTCTGTTGCTTTTTTATTCCGCCTGATGTGGATAAGCCATCGCCAAATTAAAGATAATCTGCCTGTGGCCGATATTTTATATAAATAATCATGCTTTATGTGTTAGGTTATATTCACCATAATAATGATTATCTTTATCAGAGGCTTCATTCAGTAAGTATGAGGGATATAGACTTTTTCACCTGGCGACGGGAATGCTTCCTCCGGTTTCAGGAAATGACCTGTGCCGAAGAGGTATATCAGGAACTTCAGCGACAAACGCAGGCGCTTGAATTCGATTATTATGCGCTTTGTGTTCGACACCCTGTGCCATTTACCCGCCCGCGAACATCCGTCCATTCCAGTTATCCGCAACAATGGATGGCGCAATATCAGTCCGAGAATTATTTCGCCATTGACCCGGTGCTGAAGCCGGAGAATTTCATTCAGGGACATTTGCCCTGGACGGATGAATTATTCACGGATGCCCAGCAATTATGGGACGGCGCGCGGGACCACGGTTTACGCAAGGGAATAACGCAGTGTCTGATGATGCCAAATCATGCGCTCGGTTTCCTCTCCGTGTCATGTACCAGCTTACAGGCACACTCGATATCCAGTGAAGAAGTTGAGCTGCGTTTACAAATGCTCGTCCAGATGGCGCTCACTACACTGTTGCGCTTTGAACATGAGACGGTGATGCCGCCTGAAATGAAATTCAGCAAGCGTGAGCGGGAAATTCTGAAGTGGACCGCAGAAGGGAAGACGTCGGCAGAAATCGCCATCATTCTCTCCATCTCGGAAAATACCGTCAATTTCCATCAAAAGAATATGCAGAAGAAATTCAACGCACCGAATAAGATCCAGATAGCGTGTTATGCCGCGGCGACGGGGCTTATCTGACTGATATCACGTTCTGCGTGTCAGACGAGAAAACGGCTGAATGCTTTGCATCCAGCCGTTTTTGTTACTGGCGGTAGGCTTGTTTAATTTGCTTAACCGTATTGGCAAAAACAGCGGATTCCGCCTGGTCTTCCATCTGCGCGATCTGTTTTTCCATTTTAATGATCACACGACCAGCATCAGCCTGGCCCATCGCCTGTAGCATAAGCGTCAGCAGCGACTTCAGGCAGTTTACTTCCTGTGCCAGTTCCTGGTTATTCTCGGCAGTGGCAAATTCAGGTGTGCTCATTTATTTTCCTCATTATAAAACAGCGCATGAGCGCGACGATGAAAGTTAAGGCGGCGGAGTATACCACAAGCTACGGCAAAAAATGCAGTGGTTGTTTTTTATACTTATCGCGCAGTGATTATTGGGCGGCGTGGATTATGAAGGTACCCTGTCCAATATGTTAGCGACAATTAAATGTTTATCCCCGGTTCGCCATTCGTTAATTGTTGTTACAAAAAATCGCGCGCTCTTTTTCGTTTGAGTTAACAACTGTTTTAGTAACTTTTCGAATGTCGATGCTAAAAAATAGCGGTAAAAGCCCGGCGGGCAAGGGTTTTCTTTCCACTTACTGTACAGCTTAATTTCCAAAAACGAGACCAGAATCGAATAGCCGATTTTTTAGCGTTTTAATCTTGCATGGAAAACCGTTAATATAAACCCAATTAGCAGTCAGTAGCGTTATCCCTATTCTGGAGACATTTCCTTTGATCAACGTCCTTCTTGTTGATGACCACGAACTGGTGCGCGCAGGGATACGACGCATTCTTGAAGATATAAAGGGTATTAAAGTTGCCGGCGAGGCGTGCTGTGGCGAAGATGCCGTCAAATGGTGTCGCGCTAACTCCGCAGACGTGGTGCTGATGGATATGAACATGCCCGGTATTGGCGGGCTTGAAGCCACGCGCAAAATCGCGCGCATGTTCGTTGATACCAAAGTTATCATGCTGACCGTCCATACCGAAAATCCGCTGCCTGCCAGGGTTATGCAGGCGGGGGCTGCCGGGTATCTCAGTAAAGGCGCCGCGCCGCAGGAGGTCGTCAATGCGATCCGCACCGTCTACGCCGGGCAGCGCTACATCGCTTCTGATATTGCTCAACAGATGGCCCTGAGTCAGATTGAACCGGAAAAAACGGAATCTCCGTTTGCCAGTTTGTCTGAGCGCGAATTGCAGATTATGCTGATGATCACTAAAGGTCAGAAGGTGAATGAGATCTCAGAGCAGCTGAATCTCAGCCCGAAAACGGTCAACAGCTATCGCTATCGAATGTTCAGTAAATTGAACATTCACGGTGATGTCGAACTGACTCACCTGGCCATTCGCCATGGTTTGTGCAATGCGGAGTCGTTAATAAGTCAGTGAGTGAAGCGTTCGATTCAAAAGCATTTCTGAAAACCGTCACCAGCCAGCCAGGCGTCTATCGTATGTACGATGCTGGCGGTACGGTTATCTATGTCGGTAAGGCGAAAGATCTGAAGAAACGCCTTTCCAGCTATTTCCGCAGCAACCTTGCCTCCCGTAAAACCGAAGCGCTGGTCGCACTTATTCACAACATTGATGTCACCGTAACGCATACGGAAACGGAAGCGCTGCTCCTTGAGCACAACTACATTAAGTTGTATCAGCCGCGCTACAACGTTCTGCTGCGCGATGACAAGTCCTATCCGTTTATCTTTCTGAGCGGCGACACGCACCCGCGGCTGGCGATGCATCGTGGCGCTAAGCATGCGAAAGGTGAATATTTCGGCCCGTTCCCGAACGGTTATGCCGTGCGGGAAACGCTGGCGCTTTTGCAAAAAATCTTTCCTGTTCGCCAGTGCGAAAATAGCGTTTATCGCAACCGCTCCCGGCCATGCCTGCAATATCAGATTGGCCGCTGCCTGGGGCCGTGCGTTGAAGGGCTGGTGAGCGAAGAAGAGTACGCGCAGCAGGTGGAATATGTCCGCCTGTTTTTAGCCGGGAAAGACGATCAGGTGCTGACGCAACTGATTGCCCGTATGGAAAAAGCCAGCGCGGCGCTGGAATTTGAGGAGGCCGCACGCATCCGCGACCAGATTCAGGCGGTGCGCAGGGTGACCGAGAAGCAGTTTGTTTCCAATACCGGCGACGACCTCGATGTTATCGGCGTAGCCTTTGACGCCGGTCTGGCCTGCGTTCATGTGCTTTTTATTCGTCAGGGCAAAGTGCTCGGCAGCCGCAGCTACTTCCCGAAAGTGCCGGGCGGCACTGAGCTGGGTGAAGTGGTGGAGACCTTCGTCGGCCAGTTTTATTTGCAGGGCAGCCAGATGCGTACGCTGCCCTCGGAGATCCTGCTCGACTTCACGCTCGATGATAAAACCCTGCTGGCGGAGTCGCTTTCAGAGCTGGCAGGCCGCCGGGTGAATGTTCAGACGAAACCGCGCGGCGATCGCGCGCGCTATCTGAAGCTGGCGCGAACCAATGCCGCCACGGCGCTGACCACTAAACTTTCCCAGCAGTCGACTGTCAGCCAGCGTTTAACCGCGCTTGCTACGCTGCTCAAGCTGCCGGAAGTGAAACGCATGGAATGCTTCGACATCAGCCATACGATGGGTGAGCAGACCGTGGCGTCGTGTGTGGTCTTTGATGCCAACGGTCCGCTGCGGGCAGAGTATCGTCGCTATAACATCACCGGCATTACGCCCGGTGACGATTATGCCGCCATGAATCAGGTGCTGCGCCGTCGCTATGGTAAAGCGATTGAAGAGAGCAAAATCCCGGACGTTATCCTTATCGACGGCGGGAAAGGGCAGTTGGGGCAGGCGAAGGCGGTATTTGAATCGCTCGACGTGGAGTGGGATAAGAACCATCCGCTGCTGCTAGGGGTAGCGAAAGGGGCAGATCGTAAGGCTGGCCTGGAAACGCTGTTCTTTGAGCCGGAAGGCGAGGGCTTTAGCCTGCCGCCGGATTCCCCTGCGCTGCACGTGATCCAGCATATCCGCGATGAGTCGCACGATCACGCCATCAGTGGGCACCGTAAAAAACGGGCGAAAGTGAAAAATACCAGTACCCTTGAGACGATTGAAGGCGTCGGGCCAAAACGTCGCCAGATGCTGTTGAAGTATATGGGCGGATTGCAAGGATTACTCAACGCCAGTATGGAAGAAATTGCAAAAGTGCCGGGTATTTCGCAAGGGCTGGCAGAAAAGATCTACTACTCGTTGAAACATTGAGGGCTCTGTAGCAACATAGAGCTAAATTTTACTGACAACAGACAGTTACCGTCATCATGCGATTTAATATCCCTACGTTGCTCACTCTTTTTCGCGTTGTGCTCATTCCGTTCTTCGTCCTGGCATTTTACCTGCCGGTCGTCTGGGCGCCTTTTGCCTGTGCGCTGATTTTCCTGATCGCTGCCGTTACGGACTGGTTTGATGGTTATCTGGCGCGTCGCTGGAACCAGAGTACCCGCTTTGGCGCGTTCCTCGATCCGGTTGCGGATAAGGTGATGGTGGCAATCGCGATGGTGCTGGTGGCGGAACATTATCATACCTGGTGGGTAACGCTGCCTGCCGCGACCATGATTGGCCGTGAGATTATTATCTCTGCCCTGCGCGAGTGGATGGCGGAGCTGGGTAAACGCAGCAGCGTGGCGGTGTCCTGGATCGGTAAAGTTAAAACCACCGCACAGATGGCGGCGCTGGTATGGATGCTGTGGCGTCCGAATGCCTGGGTAGAGTGGGCCGGCATTGGTCTGCTGTGGGTTGCGGCGGTGCTGACGCTGTGGTCAATGCTGCAATATTTGAACGCTGCGCGCGGTGATTTGCTTGAACAGTGATCGTTTCGGCTTAATTTTCAGCAAACGATCCTGAGATGCAAAAAATAACGTTGACTCAAAACGTCATATCAGTAGAATGCAACGCATCGAACGGCGGCACAGTTAGCCGGACGACAATGAAATCAAGTGGTTAGGAAGTAGTTAAATAGTTACTTGATGACATGCGGGAATAGCTCAGTTGGTAGAGCACGACCTTGCCAAGGTCGGGGTCGCGAGTTCGAGTCTCGTTTCCCGCTCCAGATTAATGCATCGGCAGCTTGCGGGTGCAGGTCGAAAGACAACAGATTTAAGGCGCGTTAGCAAAGCGGTTATGTAGCGGATTGCAAATCCGTCTAGTCCGGTTCGACTCCGGAACGCGCCTCCACTTTCTTCCCTGGCCGGATGGTGGAATCGGTAGACACAAGG